>ERZ1032461.214-NODE-214-length-15753-cov-55.815582_pt1 | contig 15753 bp, 10 predicted proteins | sample MGYA00517098_ERZ1032461 | MGnify/ENA primary metagenome ERZ1032461 (study PRJEB33719, sample SAMN04261332) | wastewater metagenome | biome: periurban shantytown; feature: human; material: feces | host: Homo sapiens | place: Peru: Lima | collected 2013-01-26 ...
TCGTCGCGCTCTTTAAGGGCGAGGCCTCCAAGATCAAGCCGCTCATGTGGATCGCGGCCCTTGCCTTCCTCGTCTACTTCTTCGTAGCGTAAGGGCAAGGCTGCAAAAGCTGAACAATAAAGCGCGGAGTCGCCATGCGGCCCCGCGCTTTTCTTTTAGCGCCGGTCCCTGCGCCGGCGTGCGGCCTATTTCTCCCCCATTTTGGCCATTTTGCCCTCCAAACGGCACTACCGCCGGCAACATCCAGCAGATACGCTGAATCTAGTCGTATAGGCCCTATGAGAACGGGAGCAACCATGGCAGCCTTGTTCACGACCCCCAAACGCAATGACACTACCGCCGGAACCCATGTTGCCGAACCCGACGTTCGCCGTCGCATAGGACTCGCGCACGGCAGCTGGCGCCGCGTGACGCGCCGCATCGTCGCGGGCGCCGTGTGCGCGCTCACGGTGAGCTCGCTGCTCATGCCGAGCGTCTCGCTCGCAGCGGAATGGGTCAAGGTCGGCGGCAACAAGTACAACACCGCGGCGAGCGACGAGGCCGGTACCTGGTCGTGGGACGGCGCCGACGACTTGAAACTCAACAACTATAACGGCGGCGAGATCCAGGCCGCAGGCAAGCTCAACGTGAATTACTCGGGAACCAACATCGTCACTGCCGAATGGATCGAAAGCATCAACGTTTCTCATGGCACTAACGAGAATGCCGAGCTCAATATCCAAGGCGACGAGGGCGGCACGCTCAGCGTGACATCTACTGAGGACGCTATCCTCTCCACGGGTAATATCAACATCGACGGAGCCGGATCCGTCAACGCCACGAGCACTGGGTTTGATGCCATCAATGCCGGAGGTGATCTCGCTATCAAAGGTTCGGGCAACGTCAACGCCACGGGTGCATCGGATGGCATCAGGGCAAACGGCAATATCACGATTGACGACAGCGGAGCCGTCACCGCCAGGGCTACCAAGGACAAGGGTATTGGAGCCGACAAGAACCTCACCATCAAGGGTGGCGGGACGGTCGAGGCAAGCTCAGCCGATGGTGAGGCCCTTTGGAGCGGCGGCAATATCAACATCTCGGACGGCAGCCAGGTCAAGGCAAGCTCCGAGAAAGACGCTGCCGTCGAGGCCAAGGGCAGCCTCGCAGCCACAAACGCCTCCCTCAACGTAAACGGTGTTGAATATGGCGTCTATGCCCACAAGGGCATCACCCTCGATCATGCAAACGTGACGGTCCGTGCAAGTAAAGGCAGATACGGTGGCGCCAACGCCCTCTTCACCTACCAGGACGACATCGTCGTCAAGAACGGCTCCACCGTGGACGCGTTTGCGGAAGGCGAGGTTTCGGCTGCATTCTCCACCAGAAACGATCGACCCAACGAGAAGGGCGGCCACATCTACATCAGCGACTCCGTTGTCAAGGCCATAGCCCGCTATGTCGAGAACGGCGACGGCCCCATCCCCTACAGCGAAAACCAAGATGGCGAGACGAGGCGCGAACCCCAAGGCGAGAACATCGGCATCATCGCCCAGACCAGCGAGGGCGTCACACCCGCAGTCATCTCGATCATCCGCAGCAAGGTAACGGCCGAAGGAGATACAGCGGCAATCTTTGCCCGTGCCATGAGCGCTGACGGCAAGACAATCGGCACCATCAAGATTGAGAACGCCGCCATCCAGACGCCCGAAGGCGGCAAGGTCATTGACTATCGCAAGCTCCGTGACGGCATCTACGAGGCAGGCCAAGCCATCGGCACGGGCGACGCCACGGTCGACTCCCTCTATATCAAAGCAGTCGCCAAAAGTACGACCATCGCACCTCCCGAGGTAGCCAAGCCGGAAGACCCCAAGCCCGACGAGACCAAGCCCGCAGAAAGCAAGCCCGCGGAGTCCAAGCAGAACCCCAAGCCTGAGGGCTCAAAGCCGACCAAGGCCGTTGCGGCTTCAACCACGAAAGCCAAGACTACCGGCGTGCTCGCGGCAACCGGCGACACCTCGGGTGCGGCCATCGTGGCAACCGTCCTTGCGGGAACAGCCGCTATCGCCGCAGGCACCATGGCGAGCCGTAAGCGTTCTTAGACGCCTCTGCGCACATGGCAGCTCCCGCGAAGGCCCCGAGCCCCAGCACCGTTTAACAACGCCACCGCCGAGCTCCCCTCCGGCGGTGGCGTTTTCCATATGCGTCCGCAGGGGATGCACGAGATTGTCTTTGGTCTAGCCCAACCGGTATACGCTGACGTGCGACAATTGGGACTGCCGATATCACAACACTGAGAGAAGCCTGCCTTGGAAGCGCAAAAGCAGATAACCGTTCATTCGGAGCATACGGAAAGCGCACCTGTCATTTACCTCCCCGTGGTCATGGGCGACGGTAGTGATGTTTATGACCGCTGCCGAGAGCTCGGCTGTCCGCCATTCACCCTCGTCGCCATTGGCGGGCTCGATTGGAATCGCGAACTGAGCCCCTGGGCATGCGACGGGACCGTACGCGATGCCGAGCCTTTCGGCGGCCAAGCTGCCGATTTTCTTGATGAGCTGCTGAATCAGATAATCCCCCAGGTCGAGTCGTCGCTTCCTCAGCCACCCACCCGGCGCGGCATTGCCGGTTACTCGCTCGCGGGCCTCTTCGCACTCTGGTCCCTCTGGCAAACCGACGCCTTTGACCGCGCCGCGAGCGCATCGGGGTCGCTATGGTTTCCCGACTTTGTCGACCGTGCCAGCACGGCCCCTTTTGCCGGCAGCCCGCAAGCCGTCTACCTGTCACTCGGCAAAAAGGAAACCAAGACGCCCAACCGCATGATGCGGCATGTACTCGACGACACACGCGCGATGGAAACGTTGCTCGTCGAGCGCGGCATTCCAACAACGCTGGAGCTCAACCCCGGCAATCACTTTGCCCAAACCGACTTACGCATGGCCCGCGGCATCCACTGGATACTGACACATTAAAAATGGTGCCCACACGCATATACGCATGGGCACCATATCTTGTTTTAGCTGAACGCAGCTGCTACTCAGCAGCCTCCTCAAGCTCGGAGACATCAAACTCAAAGTCGTTACCCGGCAGGATGGCGTTGAGCACAATGCCCACCAGTGAGCCCACGGCAATGCCGGACAGCGAAATGGTCACGCCGCCCAGCTCCAACACGATGGCGCCGGCGGTGCTGTACGCGATGCCGAGCGAAAGCACGAGCACCAGCGCGGCAACCAGCACGTTGCGGTTGTTCTGGAAATCGACCTGGTTCTCGATGAGGTTGCGGACGCCCACAGCGCTGATCATGCCGTAGAGCACGAGCGACACACCGCCGATCACACACGCCGGCATGGCCGCAATGACAGCCGCGAACTTGGGGCAGAACGAAAGCACGATGGCGCAACACGCGGCAATTCGAATTACGCGCGGGTCGAACACGCGCGTCAGGGCGAGCACGCCGGTGTTCTCACCATACGTAGTGTTGGCCGGAGCGCCAAAGAGCGAAGCCAGAATCGTGGCAAGGCCGTCGCCGAGCAGCGTGCGATGCAGACCGGGATCGGCAATGTAGTTGCGCTCGCAAGTCGAACCGATAGCAGAGATATCGCCGATATGCTCGATCATGGTCGCGAAGGCCAGCGGCATGATGGTGATGATGGCCGTCGTGGCAAGACCGCTATCGAACTGCGGCCCAAAGAGTGCAAACACGGTGTTGTCCCACACGATGGGCAGACCGACCCACGGAGCGGCGGCAACGCCCGAGAAATCAACCTCGCCGAGCGCAGCCGCAACGGCATAGCTCACCACAACGCCCAGCAAAATCGGCACGATCTTGACCATGCCACGGCCCCAGATGTTGCAGATGACGATAACGGCAACGCCAATGACAGCCACAAGCCAGTTGGCCTGGCAGTTAGCAATAGCGGAACTTGCCAGGATCAAGCCGATGGAAATGACGATGGGGCCAGTCACCACCGGCGGAAAGAAACGCATGACACGCTTGGCGCCAAACGCGCGGAAGAGCGCCGCCAGCACCGGATAGAGCAGACCGGCACAAGCTACGCCCAGGCAGGCGTAGGGCAAAAGCTCGGTCTCGCCGTTGGGCGCGATGGCGGAATAACCGGCAATAAAGGCAAACGATGAGCCCAAAAATGCCGGCACCTTACCGCGCGACAGGAAGTGGAACAGCAGCGTGCCCAAGCCGGCAAACAAAAGCGTTGCCGATACCGAGAGGCCGGTGAGCACGGGCACCAGCACGGTGGCGCCAAACATGGCAAACAGGTGCTGTAGGCCGAGCAGGAACATGCGCGGGCGGCCGAGCGACGATGCGTCGTAGATGGCATCGCTGACGGCGGGCGTCGAGGACTGGGACATGGATGTCCTTTCGAATGGAAGGGCGATCAGGCATATCGGATAACCTGCCCGAACGATACGATCCGAACCATTGTACGCGATACACTATGCCTCGCACGCGCCGCCACCTGCAAACACTAGCGCTATTTCCAAACGCGCTCGGCAATGCGCTTGACCAGCGCGATCTTTGCCCATTGCTCATCCTCGGTCAGCTTGTTGCCAATCTCGCAGCTGGCAAAGCCGCACTGAGGCGACAGATACAGGTTCTCGAGCGGCACGTACTTTGCGGCTTCACGGATGCGCTCTACAATAACATCCTCGTTCTCGAGCTCTGCCGCCTTGGTGGTCACCAAGCCCAGCACGACCTTCTTGCCGGGAGCGACGTGCTTGAGCGGCTCAAAACCACCGGCGCGCGGCGTATCGAACTCCAGATAGAACGCATCGACATCCTCATGCGCAAACAGATACGGCGCGATGGGGTCATAGCCGCCCTCGAAGGCATAGGTGGAGTGGTAGTTGCCGCGGCATACATGCGTGTTGATGACCAGATCGTCGGGCTTGCCCACGATGGCGGCATTGTTGAGCGCCACGCCCAGCTCGCTTACCTTTTGCAGGTCAACCGGACTCATGCCGGTCTTGGACACAAAGTCAGTATCGCAGTAGATGCCCCAGGTGCAGTCATCAAACTGGATGTTGCGGCAGCCTGCTGCGTACAGGTCGGCGATCACGGTGCGGTATGCTGCGGCGATGGCATCGGCGAGTTTTTCGTCGGTCTTATAGACAGCACGCAAGCTCTCCTGCTGGCCATCGCAGCGGTCGAGCGTGACTTCGGAGAACGTCTGAATCGGCGCCGGGATGGTCTGGCGCGCAACGTGGCCCTCGCCCTCGAGCGCCTTGACAAATTTAAAATGCTCGACGAACGGATGGTTCTCGCCGCTAATGGGGCCGGTTACCACGGCGGTGTCGGCAGTAGTCTCCTCATCGTGAAACATATAGCCCGTACGCGAGGTGCGACGCTCGATGCCATTCAGCCCCCACATAAAATCGAGGTGCCAGTAGCTGCGGCGAAACTCGCCATCGGTGATGACCTGCAGGCCGGCGGCCTTTTGCTTTGCCACCAAATCGCGAATGGCATCGTTCTCGACGGCCTTAAGCCCCTCGGCATCAAGCGCGCCTGCCGCATAGGCAGCGCGGGCGTCCTTTACGGCCTGCGGACGAAGAAAGCTGCCGACGATATCGGCGCGAAACGGCGCGTTCGGTTGAATTGAAGTACTCATAGATATCTCCCTTTGCATTGGTTGCTTTACTGGGACAGAGTATGAGCGCTCATATGGCCATCGCAAAATATACGTTTATAACAGTTTGATATAGATGCTTCCTATATCAGTTTGGACTGCCATAAAGAGATTTGACCCGTGCAGAATGCAGCAGCCTAGATATGCTGACGAATCGCGTCGATATAGGCTTGGCCGTAGCGCGTGAGCGTCGTGTTCTTGCGCGTAATGATGCCGATCTCCATGTACTCGTCCACATCGAGCGGAATCGAGATAATACCGGGGCCGTTAAGTTCATGGCTGATCACACCCGAACACACCGTGTAACCGTTAAGGCCCATAGCCAGGTTGAACAGCGTCGCACGGTCGCGCACGCGGATATTCTTGCGGCGCTCAAACGTCGAGGTCAGTTCCTCGGAATAGTAGAACGAGTTATAGCTGCCCTGCTCATAGGACAGGAACGGGTAGTCTTCTAAGTCCTCGAGCGTCACGCTGGCACGGTCCGCCAGAGGATGGTCGGCGCATACAAAGACATGCGGCGCGGCGCAGAAGAGTCCCTCGAATACGAGCTCGTTGGCGGCGAGCATGCGCTCGATAACCTCGCGGTTATGCTCGGATAAGTACAGGATGCCCAGTTCGCTTTTCATATGTGCGACGTCCTCGATAATCTCGTGGGTTTGCTCCTCGCGAAGGGTAAAGTCGTAGCGCGCGGCATCGAACTCACGGATCACATCGACAAACGCATTAACGGCAAAGGAATAATGCTGGCAGCTCACGCTAAAGTGCGGCACCTGCTCGGATGCGCCCTTGTACTTGCCCTCGAGCAGATCGGCCTGGTCGAGTACCTGGCGCGCATAGCCCAAGAAGGTCTCGCCTTCCTCGGACACAACGACGCCCTTGTTAGTGCGCTCAAAGATGTGCACGCCCATCTCGTTTTCAAGATCGCGAATCGATGCGGTAATCGAAGGCTGCGACACAAAGAGCCGGCGCGAGGCCTCGGTGATGCTGCCACATTCGGCAACTTTGACGACATATCTGAGCTGCTGGAGCTTCATGATGGCCTCCCTAGACGTCCGCGATACCCGAATCCACCGCATCCATCTGACGCATAAACGGCGGCATCTCCCCCGTCGCCGCACAGGCGGCAATCTGATGCAGAGCCCCGGCAACCGCATCGTCTGCCGCGGCGCCGATATGCCAGCGCGCGGCAGCCGTGACAGCCTCGTTGGCATTGGCGACTGCAACGGAGTTGGGAACGGCATCGATCATGGGCAGATCGTTATCGGAATCGCCAAATACGGCCACCTCATCGGTCGTCAGGCCCAAAGCGCGCGCCAGCTCCAGCGCAGCGCAGCCCTTGTCCCAACCGGCCGGAAGGATGTCAAGCAGGCGCACTCGGTTGTTGGGAAACACAAGCGAGAGTTCCGGCACCTCAGCGGCAACGCGCTCGCGTAGCTCCACGAGCTCCTCACGTGAACGGGCACTCCAAATATTCGCCTTAAACACCGGCGCATCATCGACGAAGGGACGGCACGGGGCCTCTTCGCCTTTGAGCCACGCATTACCGCCCGACTCCATGGCGCGACGAACGCGCTCGGGATCGCTCGTCACGCAGTAGGCATCGTTATTCCAAAAGTCATCACCCAGGCTGTAGACCTTCAGATACGTATCGTCAGTCTCCTGCTCCAAGTAGTCAGCCAAGCGCATAAGGGCGGCGTTGTCGGTCGCATGCGAGGCTACCGCCTCGCCGTCCACAAACATGACCTGGCCGTTACAGAACGCGCCAGTCGAAAAACACTCGGAACAATTTTTGAACATCCAGCCCATCGCGGACGGCTGACGGCCCGAAACCGGGCCAAAGTGCAGACCCGCCGCCTGCATGGCATGAATGCCCTCGATGGCGTAGTCGCTGGCGCCGTCATGCCCGGCTGGAATCAGCGTATCGTCCATATCGGTCAGCACAAGTTTAATCATAAGGCCCCCATTCGTATCGGTCCTACCTATTGTAACGACCAGCCAAAATAAACCTGTCCCTTTTTGGCAGGTGCGTTAGTATAGGGAACAACAGATTCGATGCGGGAGTGCCGGCGGTGCAAACCACAAGGCTGAGAGGGCATGGGGCCCAATCCTTTGAACCTGTCAGTTAATGCTGGCGTAGGGAGCATGCCGCCTTTACAGGGGCGCTGTCTATGCACAGCGCCCCTTTTCTATGCCAAGGAGGCATGTGCAGTGATTGATTCGGAACAGCTTAAGCAAAATGTGGTCAAGGCCGTGGAGGAGATTCGAGCCACCAATCCGATGGCCGGCTCCATCACCAACACGGTGACGATTGACTTTGTCGCCAACGCGCAGCTCGCCGTGGGCGGTTCGGCCGCCATGGTCTATCTGCCCGACGAGGGCGAGGCGCTCGTTGCCGGCGGCGGCGCCATCTATCTCAACATGGGCACGCTCTTCCCCATCTACGAGCAGACGATTCCCCGCGCGGCCAAGGCGGCACACGACGCCGGCAAGCCCTGGGTGCTCGATCCGGTGGGCCTAGGCATCGGTAGCCTGCGCACCCAGCTGGTAAACGAGCTCAAGCAGTACAAGCCCGCCATCGTACGCGGCAACGCCTCCGAGATCATCGCACTCGCCGGCTTGTGGGGTCTTGAGGGCGAGGCGGCCGATCTGAGCCGCGTGCGCGGCGTCGATACCACCGACACGGTCGACGCCGCCCGCGATGCCGCTGTGGCGCTCGCCCGCTACACCGGCGGAGCCGTAGTGGTCTCGGGTGAAGTCGACCTGATCACCGACGGCACGACCGTGGCCAAGTCCCACGGCGGCAGCCCGCTCATGTCCAAGATCACCGGCTGCGGCTGCTCGCAGGGTGGCGTGCTGGCCGTGTACGCCTGCGCTACCGATCCGTTTACAGCAGCCATCTGTGGCACCGCCGTCTACAACGTTGCCGGCACGCGTGCCGCCGCTGTCGCCGATGCCCCGGCAAGCTTTAAGGTCGCCTTTATCGACGAGCTCTACCGCGCGACCGCCCAAGACATCGCCGATAACCAACTCGAGCTCGAGGAGGCATAAGCCATGTCCGAGCCCGCAACCAATGCCGGCATGAACACGCTCGTCGCCGTGGCCATCGCCCCATGCGGCACCGGCGACGAGCTGTCCGCCGAGGTCGCCGAGGTCGTGCGCGTCATTCGCGAGAGCGGCCTTCCCAACCGCACCACCTCGATGTTCACCGAGATCGAGGGCGACTGGGACGAGGTCATGCAGGTCGTGCGCGACGCAACCTTTGTGTTGGCGAGCAAGGGCATCCGCACCGAAGTCGTGCTCAAAGCCGATATTCGACCCGGATTTACTGACACCATGACCGGCAAGCTTGAGCGCATGGAAGCGCAGATCAAAAAGCAGGAGGGAGCACGATGAGTATCCGCGACAACCTTGATATCTCGGCCTATCTGGTACTCGGCCCCGAAAACACGCTCGGGCGTCCCGTGGGCGATGTGGTGGCTCAGGCGCTCGACGCAGGCTTTACCTGCATCCAGGTGCGCTCCAAGGTGGCAAGCGCCCGCGAGATCATCGCGCTTACCGGCGACGCCGCGCAGGCAATCGCACAGGCCGGCAAGACCGGTCAGGTCGCCCTGTTAATCGACGACCGCCTGGACTGCGTACTCGCCGCGCGCGAACAGGGTATTGCTGTCGACGGCGTGCACGTTGGTCAGAGCGATATTCCCGTCGAGGTCTGTCGCAAGCTTCTGGGCCCCGATGCCATCGTGGGACTTTCGGCCCGCTGTGAGGAGATGCTCGAGTACGTCAAGACCGCCGACATGAGCCTAGTCGACTACCTGGGCATCGGCCCACTCCACGAGACCGAGACCAAACGCGATTGCGGACGCGCGGCCGACGGCTCTATCATCACCAAGAGCTTTGAGGACCTGGCCGCCCTCCACGCGGCAAGCCCCGTGCCCATCGTGGTGGGCGGCGGCGTCAAGACGGCCGACCTGCCGCAGCTCAAGGCCACCGGCGTCGATGGCTTCTTTGTGGTGAGCGCCGTCTGCAGCGCCGACGACCCCCACGCCGCCGCCAAGGAGCTCGTCGATACCTGGCAGCAGGCATAGACTCAAGCCGAGCAGCCGATTCGCAGCCTCATATCTTCAATAGCGGAAAGCGCATCCCAGTTTGGACTTCCATTCCGGGATGCGTTTTCCGCCGAGTCCACGGCAGTTTGCCCTACCCCGCCAGATACACTTCCAACGCGGACAAAGACGACTCCGCATCGTGGCGACCGACCTGGTAGATGCGCTCGAGCTCATCGGGCTCGCGGCATAGCGACGGCACCTTCACCGATTCGCTCGGCCGCACCACAAAGATTTCGCCGGCAGCCTCGCGACGTGCCAGGTCATCGAGCGTGGCATTGTAGACCTCATGCCGATGCTCAAGCGATGCGACAAACTCCGGATAGTGACGGAACACGCGACGCAGCATGGGCATCACGCTGTTGGGCTGCTTCACAAAGCCCGCCGGCTGCGTGAGTACCACAATATTGCGGTCATACCCCTGCGCAAACAGCCATGCACTGGGAATAGAATCAGCCACGCCACCATCCAGATACTTATGCCCGTCAATAGCAACGGGACGCGTCGCCACAGGAATCGCCGACGATGCCCGGATCCACTCGATATCCCGCTCGTCGCCATAAGGCAGGTCATGGTAGACGGCCTTGCCCGTCTCGATATCGGTGCACACGCACGTAAACCGCATGGGACAGGCGCGATACGCCTCCAAGTCAATGGGATCGCGCTCGATGGGCACCTCGTGATAGGCAAAATCAGCATTGAACATATCGCCGGTCCGCAGCCAGCTTGCTACACCCGCATAGCGCTTGTCGGCACAATAGGCCTTGTTATAGCGAATGGCACGGCCGATCTGGCGCGATTTAAAATTGTAGCCAAACGCCGCGCCCGCCGAGACGCCCACCATATGGTCGCAGGTCAAACCGTGCTCCATCCAAACGTCGAGCACGCCCGCCGTATACATACCGCGGTAGCCGCCTCCCTCGAGCGCGAGCCCCACCGTGCGCGTCATATTTGACTGTGCCATGCGACCATCTCCATCCCCACAAATTCAAACGGAACAAGTATACCCGTCAACATATACCGCCCCAGTCGCATTTTTATCGAACACCGCATCATCGCGCTGCCGTTTGTCAAATAATAGCCACCCACAGCATGTGCACCCCTATATAATTTTGTACTGTTGTTTATACTACTCAGCAGTTATCAACAGCGAACATTAGCCGGCAAAGTAACCCAACAACGCAGCAAGGCGGGGCCTGGATACACGCAAAACGCTGAGCAACGACGCGTGTACACGACGAGCTCGCCCGACGCAATCCGCCCCGACTTCAGAAAGCCGCTTAGAACATGGATACTGTCAGCAATTACACCGAAACGCTCGAAAAGACCGTCCGTGACCTTCTCGAGCGTCAGGAGGATCTGATCAGGACCGCCTTTACCGACCAGCTTACCGGGCTTGGCAACCGTGGCGGCTTTGCCCGTTCCCTCGAGGAGCTCTGGGAGCAGGACGCCCCCGTTACCATGGCATTCATCGATATCGACAATCTCAAGCACTGCAACGACGTCTTTGGGCATGACGAGGGCAACCGCTATATCTTGCAGGTAAGCCTCTATCTCAAGCTGTATATGAAAGTGGACGAGGCGGCGTTTCGCATAGGCGGCGACGAGTTTGCCATCCTATCTACGATTGCAACCGAGGACGACCTCGCCGAACGTCTGGAACACTGCCGAACGATCCTGCTCAAAAACAACGATTCCGAGATGCCCCACTCGTTTAGCTACGGAGTGGCACACGCCGACCCCGCCCTGGGCGAAGCCTCCAATCGCATGGCACTCGATGCCGACCATCGCATGTACGACTACAAGCTACGTCATGCCATGCACCTCGATCGGCGCAATATCACGCAAGTCCACGCCGACGACTTCGAAATAAGCGATCGTATTTTCGACGCTTTTTCGATGCTCAACGAGGGCCGTTATTTCTTTATCGAGAACTTGGACAAGGACCGCACCCTTTGGTCGCAAGGTGCCTTGCGCGATCTCGGTCTTCCTTCGGAGCACATAGACAGCTGCCGCGATTTCTGGAAGACGCGCGTCCATCCCGATGACCTTGAGGCTTTTACCGACGACATCGACCAAGTCTATAACGGCTCCAAGCACCATCGAGTCATGCAGTATCGTGTACGCAACGCCACAGGCGACTACGTGCTCTGCCGTGCTCGCGGTTTTCGCATCGATGGGGACGAAAACGAGCCCTCGCTCTATGTCGGCGAACTCGTCAATCATTCCCTTGCCGAGACCGTCGACGCCGCCACGGGGCTTGGAACGCAACGTATGCTGGTCAACGCTATCGATGCCTGTCGCCGTGACCACTGCAAAACAGGACTCATCGCCGTGCGCGTTCGCGGCACGACGAAGCTCAACGAGCTCTACGGGGCCGAGACTGTCGACAGCATGCTTGCCGAATACGCAGGCCGCATGCTGTCGATCACCCGCGGCAGAAGCCGGGTCTTCCGTTCACGAAGCGTCCAGTTCGTCGTGCTCAGCAACGATTTGGACCACGAGGCATTCGAGCAACTGACCCGCCACCTTAAAGAGGCCGTTTTCGCTCCTGTTCAAATCGCAGGCGACACCATTACTCCCGTCTGCCTTGTCGTCCCGGCCTTTTACGAGCACTTAGCCCATCAAGCGACCGCCGTTTTAGGCGAACTCGACCGTCGCCTTCGCACGGCCGGCGGGCTTGTTCCCAACGACAGCCTCCCCATACCCGAGGCGGAGCGCAAAAGCGCCATCGCCGAACGTATCGACTCGCTCACGGGCCTCTATCGACCCAGCGAGTTTATGCGGCGCGCCAACGCATTTCTCGAGGCAAGGCGCGACGACACCTGGTGCATCGCCACCGTCGACATGGGCCACATGCGCCTGTTTAATGAATGGCACGGCCAGGCCGAGGGCGACCGCGTACTCGCCGATGTGGGCACGGTCCTCAAGGACATCGAGAATGCCGATATGGGCGTCGCAGGGTACTGGGGCCAAGATGTCTTTTGCGTACTCATCCCCTTTAAGCACATCACCGTCCATCAAATCTACAACCGCGTCCGCGAGGCAGTAGCCAGGCATGATGACGGCGTAGGTTTTTGGCCGTCCATGGGCATTTACCCCATCGACTCCAATGAGGAGATCACCATCGATGCGCAGGCAAAGGCCATGTTTACCAATCGACGCGCCAAAAACGACTTCAAGGAGCGCATTGCTATTTTCCGCCCCGAAGAATATGAACACGAGATTGCGTTCCACCGCACGCTGACCGAGTTCCAGTACGCGCTCTCAAATGGCCGCATCACGTACTACCTGCAGCCCCAGGTCGATATGGAAACCGGCGAGATCATTGGCGCCGAGGCACTTACGCGCTGGATTGACAAGGACGGCTCTCTCATTTCGCCCGCAACGTTTATCCCCGCACTCGAGGATAGCGGCTTTGTGGTGACGCTCGACAAGTACATTTGGCAGGGTGTCGCCTCGTGGCTGCGCGAGCGCATCGATCGAGGACTTCGTGTGGTTCCGGTTTCGCTTAATGTGTCGCGCGTGGATATCCTTGCCTGCGACGTTGCCGAACATATGGGGGCGCTTGCCGCCCAATACAACCTACCGCCCGAGCTCATGCGTATCGAGATCACCGAGACGGCTTATACGGGAGAGTCCGAGGCCGTGGACAAACTGACGGCCGACCTGCACACCCGCGGCTTCTCGACCTATATGGACGATTTTGGCACCGGTCAGTCCACGCTCGCGATGCTCAAGAACGTCAACGTCGACGTCATCAAGCTCGACCGCGCCTTTGTACCCACCGACCGCGATCAAGGCCGCAGCACGCAAATCATTTCATCGATGCTCGAAATGGCGCAGTCGCTTCATCTGCCCGTCGTGGTCGAAGGCGTCGAGACAAATGAGCAGGCGAACATGCTACGACAAATGGGCGCCCGCTACGCTCAGGGCTTCCTCTACTACCGCCCCATGCCGGCGAAGGATTTTGAGGCATTGCTCGATGGTGACAATGACAACTGATACGCTCACGCGCAAAACGCCACCGCCGAAGGGAGCATTTGTCTCCATTAGCTAACTTATATCCCCAATCCAAGCCGAATTGGGGATATGATACAAACCGTTGTTCTGCCCAAGGAGGTTATCCATCATGAACGAGTCGTACCGCCTGGGCGAGCAATCGATTATTGCCTATCTTCAGCGACTTGCGAATGGCATCTCGACCGCCGAACTCGATGTTGCCGCGCTGCCTGCTGAGCTACGCGCCGTTGGTGAGCAACTGCAAAAGACGCATGCCATCCTGCAACAAGAGCGGCAGCTGCTTGAGCGCAACGCCTATGTCGACCCGCTCACCAACTTGGGCAACCGCAGCGGACTCGACCGTCACGTCGAGCAGCTCTGGCGCAAAGACGACCCCTTCACCTGCGCCTATATTGACATCGACCATCTCAAGCATTGCAATGATAGGTTTGGCCATGCCGAAGGCAATCGCTATATTCTGAGCATCTGCCGCACGCTCTCCGAAACCATGGAGCACGATGAGATGCTGTTCCGTATCGGTGGAGACGAGTTTGTGCTCATCTCGCTCTCCGCAAACGAGACTGAACTCGAGCAGCGCTTGGAGCAGGTACGTGCCGGGCTGATCGAGGCGAGCTCAGATGGCAAGGCGCCCATGATCGCCAGCTTTAGCTTTGGCTGCTCGCGCGTCGATCCACTTGCCGGCGACACGCGTCGCCAGATGACGATGGATGCCGATCGCAAGATGTATCGCTATAAGCTTATGCATCGTGTACAGCAACCGGAAAACAATGACGCGCCGCAACGCCCAATCGTCGATCAGCTTCCCTGCAACGACCGGGTGTTCCAAGCGATCTCCATGAGCTCCGAGACGCGCTATCCGTTCATCCTTAACCTCGATACTGGAGAATCGCAATGGTCGGTTAACGCCGTGCGCGATTTTGACCTGCCTTCCCAGCACCCTTTTAACTCACTCGACATGTGGCTCGCCCGCGTTCATCCCGAGGACCGCGACAACGTACGCGCCGAGCTCGACATGGTGATACACGGCACGTGGCACTTCCACTACATGCAGTACCGCGTGATGGATGCCACCGGAACGTACGCGCTTTGCGACTGCACGGGCTACCGCTTGGACGGCACCGATACCGAACCTAACATGTACGTGGGCATTATCATCAACCGAAGCCTAGCGGATACGACCGATTCCGTGACCGGCTTGGGCGATATTCACGCCCTGGTCAACGCCATTGGTGAAATACGTCGCGTGGCGCGCGAGGCAGGCTTTATTGCCATTAAGGTCGACGATATCGCCGAGGTCAATGCCCGCTTTGGATTCGATGCAGGCGACCGTGTGCTCGCCGAAAGCGCCGCCTGCCTTATGGAATGCTCGCGTGGCAAGGGTCGCCTGTTCCGCTCGACGGGGCCGACATTCGTGGCGATTTTCGACGACTTTGATCCCAAAGAGACCGACTCGATCGCAGACGAAATCGAACGGTTCCTGGATTCTCCCGTGCTCATCGGCTCGCTTGAATATCAGCCGCCCATTCGCGTGGCCACGCTCCATCTGGACGGCGTCGACCGTCAGCCCGTTTCCATTTTGAACGAGCTCAAAGCGCGGCTTATAGAGGCACCGCAAGTACCGGGCACTAAGCTGGACTAGCGTCGTGGGGCGCATGATGGTTATTTTCCGATCTCAGGCGAACACATTGAGCAAATAGGTCGTACCCACAGTTAGCCGAACACCCCTGCAGTCCCTCCCGGGGCCCGGGGGCACCGTTTTCGATACTCTTGGTTTCCTTTACCCGATGCAAATAAGTGCTCAACAACATAAAACCTATCCCCCGCCACGGATATGCCGTCGAGTAAATCTGCTAAGCCAACCCTATCAAATTCTTTTGACAATTGGCTGTATTGGTCCATTTTGTCGTCCATCCCGCTTCCGCTGGCTATCGCCTCATAAACACAAACCTAACGAGCCGCACGAACGACAAAGAGGCCAAGCTGAACAGAAGTAGAACCAAAACTTC
>ERZ1032461.221-NODE-221-length-15469-cov-10.953354_pt1 | contig 15469 bp, 23 predicted proteins | sample MGYA00517098_ERZ1032461 | MGnify/ENA primary metagenome ERZ1032461 (study PRJEB33719, sample SAMN04261332) | wastewater metagenome | biome: periurban shantytown; feature: human; material: feces | host: Homo sapiens | place: Peru: Lima | collected 2013-01-26 ...
CACTTCTTTCAGGACGGCAATCTGTGCCGTCAGTCTGATATATTCTGAATTTGTCATAACTTGTCTTGTAATATTTACCATGATTCCATGTTACTTTTTGAACTTCTCAAAATAGAACACCACGGGATTGTCGAAGTGCTCCTCTATAAGGCCATAGGCCATCGACATCTTCACTTGGAATTTCGCTGCACCGTTCAGCAACCCCTCGGCCTGCTGCTTGATTGCGGTCCTAAACTCTTCGAGCCGCATTGTGCCCTTTCTGAAATTGCACGCCCTGCAAGAGGGCATGTAGTTTGAAAGGGCATCCTCGCCATGTACCACCACGCTCTTGCCCGTCTCTTCGTCATAGCGTGCATAGTCACCACGGTTCTTGGCTATGAGGTGATCAACCTGCATCTCGTCGTACTTGATAGCCTTGCCACAATATGCGCAATAGCCATCGTACTTGTTATAGACCTTGATGCGAACTTCTTTCTTCATCTAATCTTTTTGTTAGGTTCATTCTTCACTAACGTAATCGATTGGTACGTCTCGCCTCGTACTGCACGGTGGCTCCGTAGATTGACTCATCGGGCTGCATATCGCACAGGAGGACGAAGCGGAAGTACTTGTATGGCGTGCCCCGAAGTCCGCGCAGATAGTGATCCTGGGAAGAATAGACACGCACCCAGGAAAACAAGTCTATGGACCCATAGAGGATGGCCTTGACGCTTCCCATCCGAATCCTTCCCCGCTGCAAGACGGCGGTGATGGTTTTGAGCACGTCGGGATCATCGAGTTTGATGGGCCGCGTGACGATGACGCCCTTGGACACATCGTCCGTACTTGGTGCAGAGAAGTTGACGATGGCCGACGAGGCATCTACCGCCAAGGCTTCTGGATAGGACGCCACGGAATAGTCGATGTCGGAAAGTCTCGTAGTCCACTTTTTCTCCTCCAGCGAATAGACGTAGGCGTAGGCGTAGGCTGGATTGAAGACGATGAGGAGCTGGTGGAGATAGTCGTAGATGATGCGGCAGGAGTGGAGGAAGACCTGCAGCGACCCTACACCAGTCAACATTGCTCCGTTGGTGGCGCCGCCCAAGTATTCGGCGACATTGGGCGGCATAACCCCCAGCGAGGTTATGGAGAAGGGATCATCGGCGTTGATAGGATCTGATATGCAGCGCGTATCCGATCCCGAGAGCGCCATGATGCCCCTCTCTGTTGCGAACAAGACGGCGTCGTCGATAGGCGTGATGCTCTGTATATTGATACAGACGTCCCGGGAGACGGGTTGCCTGACTGCATATCTTCCATCCGACGCCACCTCTACCGCCCACACACCATCCGAGGCGAAGAGATAGAGCGGTGACTGTCCGAACTGCCCCCTGGAGATGGGGCGCGTGTTGGCCGCAGCGGCATAGAGGTCGCCGTCGCCTACCCTGATCCGCTGCTCGACCATGATGGGGTTGCCCTGCATGGAGACGTAGAGCATGTTTGGCCGGGACTGGGTGATGACTGTGCGAGGCAGAGAAAGGCCTCCCTCGTTGTCTATGACAGCGCTGGCCGCATCGCCAAAGTAATACGCCCCCTTGAGGAAAGGATGCGCCTGCAACTTATAGAAACGCTTCACACCCGTCTCGAAGACGGCGAGCTCGACAGCCTTGGCATTGGGATGGAAGAACCAGCGTTTGTTGGCCGAGGCGGTGGTGGTCTTGCCGATGACGGCATATTGCAGGTCCTCGCTCTCCCGCTGCTCTATGCCCACCCGATAGTTGATCTCGGTATTGAGGTGGTCGTCAACGAAGCCACACATGGCGTCGGGATGGAAGCCCGGAAACAGGCTCTCGACCACTCCCGCCCAGTGCTCCCGCTGATTATAGGCCATGACATAGGAGGAGGCGTAGGAGGACAGATTCTCTGTGTTGTCAGGAAGCAGGGATGTGTTGCCCGCCAGGCCCTGCAGAACTTGATCATACAGAGGCACGGGCGCGAAATTGCCACCCACGAGGATCTCGTCCCGCTTGATCTCCTTGATGATCTTGAAGGCAGAGGCGGCGGTGAGGCGCTCCTCGTAGTTGTCGAAATGGGGCAGCGCAAGATACGTGCCCGCCTGGTCGGCCACGGTCTTGACGCCGTCGATGGCGTAGGACTTGTTGTCGGGCGTCAGCCCCGTGGTGACATAGACCCCCTGAGCACACTCCTCGTCGGTGGCCCCCTGCTTGTAGAGATAGACCGGATCGGAGACGGCTATGACGAGCGTATCGACGAGGTCTTCCATCTGCATAAGCCTGCGCATCTTCTCCACGTCCTTGACGCGGTACATGAGCTGGGCGTCGTAGGCCTTGGCCGTGACGGTGGCATCATAGTAGAGGTCGCCCGAGGCCTTGATGTCGCTCAGCTCCACGAGCGGCGTGACGCCCGTGGTGGGCTCCATGAGGATGGGCGGCGAGACGGTGATGATGTCGCCCGTGATCATTCGGAAGCCGTAGCGGACGAAGAAGGGCAGCGCGAAACGATTGGCGTCACGCGAGGAGGAGAGGATGGTGTTGGCGACGGCGAGTAGCTGCTCGTTGGTCTGGCTGGTGGCATTGTAGAGATACCTACCCTCCTGCTGTATGACCTCCTGCCGCTTGTCGATAACGACGGTGCCATCGAAGCTCCCCATCCACGTGGGACCACTCTGCTTGCCCGACTGGAAAGCGACGTAGATGTTCTTGACGTCGGACTGAGGCGTGACCTGGAAATCGCCACCGACGAGTCCTGCATCGTATCCCTTGGCATTGTTGTCGGCATCGTAGAGCGTGACGCGGAAATACATGGACGAGGTGGCCGTCTTCTTGACTACCTTGATGCGGTAGGTCTCGCCCTTGCTGAGGCTGCATGGGAAGACGAAGCCCTGGTGGTTGTAGGAGAAGTCGTGGCGGGTCACATTCTGCCATGTGGCCACGGAGGCTCCGGCAGCGTCCTTGATGACACGTGGTATGACCTTGGACTGGGTGCGCATGGCAGCGTCGAGGCCAAAGAGGATGGTGACGGCGTAGTCGTCGGTGCTGAATGGGCGGTACTTGCCACGCAGAAAGACGTAGTGGTCGAAGGCGGACGGACCGAAGACGCAGAGAACGTTGCCCGTGGCAGCGCAGGAGACGTCGTCGGCATAGTCGGCGATGGGCGTGCGTTCGGCATCGGCGGCGGTGGCGTAGTAGAGCGTAGCGTCCTTGCGTATGATGAGGTGGCGGGTGTTGTCGTTGATGGTGTGGACGAAGAGCAGGCGCTCCCCCTGCTGGAGAGAACCAATGACCTTCGGCGCACGTACGGGCCGCAGCGCCCCATCCTTGGGAATGAGGTTGACGGCCATGTCGAGATCGCCGTCTGGCGACTCGTAGTCGGAAGGAGAGGCGGTGAGGCCTCCGTATCGAATATCCTTGATCATATTGTTTTTGAGATTGATTATGACTGTCGGTAGGTCTGGTTTTCGAAGACGATGCGGTCGAACATCTCGTTGAAGCGGTCGGCCATTCGCTCGCCGTAGTGCTCGCGGATCTGCTTGGGCGTGAGGTTGGTGGTGACGATGGTGAAGAGCTGATCGTCGTAGCGCCGAGACAGAAGGTCTATGACTGGACTGAGGACGTTGCCATAGGAGAGGACTTCCGCAGGCTCCGTGCCGAGGTCGTCGATGGCAAGCATCGGCACGGAGCAGAGGCCACCGAAGTAGAGGGGATTGTTCTTGGCGGCGACACAGATGTCCAGCGCCTTGACCTGTCGCACCCCATTCCTGCCATCGTCGTTACGGTCGCGGCAGATGTAGGCCACGAGGTCGCGGATGGCCATGGCAAGGGTGGTCTTGCCATTGCCGCACTTGCCACAGAGCATCATGCCAAACTTTGGCCTGGAGGCCGTGAGCCAGCGGGCAGCGTCGGCGATATGGCGCACGGTGGCCTCGTCGTTGACGAAGGTCCGATGGCGAAGCTCCACGTTGGCCTGATAGGCGGCCATGATAGCATTGACGGACTGCTCGTAGGCCCAAGGAAACCTAAAACGCTCCACCGTAGCCTTCCGCCGGAGCAGGATCTGCTTGAACCCCTCGACGTCGATTTTCCATTCTTGTTCTTTCTGCTTGTTCATTCTTGCTTTGTTTTTCGGCCTCGCTCACTTTGCGAAGCCAGTTGGTGAAATGATCGATGGCATCCTGCTTGTGTGGGTGCTCTATGTTGCGCCCGTTGCACTCGAGCACGAAGTTGTCATAGCGCGCGGCGAGATCCGATGGTGACAGCTGGAAGCGCATGCATAGATTCTCCTGCTGGAACGGCCCGAGGAAATCGGCAATGGCCCCGCCTGCCGGGCGAAACGCGGAAGACGCCCTGGGCCTACCACCCCGTCGGCCCGCCTCGCTTCGCTTGCGCCTGACCGTCTCCTGGTGCTCGACCTGCCGACGAATGGGTGCCGAGAAGAACGTGGCGCCGTCGATCTCGAAGAGGCCGTAGTCCTCCACGACGGAACGGACGAGGCCGGCATCGACATGGAGGTCGAAGGCGATGGCGGCGTAGTCGGTGGTGAGAGCCGCTCGCTCGGCAAGCATCTCCAGAAGCATGCAGTAGATGCCGTAGCCCGCTGGGCCGTGCTCCATGCGGAGGCGGAGCAGTCGTGCGTCGTTGCGGGCGTTGCTATCGTGTGAGAAACAGGACATAGGGATGAGGCTTTAAGAATTGAGGTAAGACTTGACGATCTCCATGAAACTATCGAGAGACCGACAGACGACATATTTGTAGCCCTGGGCCTCGACGGCCTGCTGCCATAGCTTCTGCGCCTCGCGCTGCGCACCCTCGATGGTCTTCATCTCTATGGCGAGACCGTGATAGGTGGCGGAGGGCACGAGCAGCAGCAGGTCGGCCACGCCCGCGACGACTCCCTCGGCCTTGAGCTTGCCCGCCGTGATATGGTCGCGCTTGCCACCATTGGGCACGGCGAAGAGAAGCCTGGAGAGCTTCGGGTACTGCAGGCGGAACCAGCTGACACAGGCCACCTGGGAGAGGTGCTCCCGCTCGGTGGGCCTGCGCCGCTGCTTCACGCCACGCTGGGCTATCTCTATCATCTGCTGAAGCGATCGACCCATGGCGTCAGCAATCGTAGAAGAAGAGATACTTGGTGGCCGTGATGGCGTCGATATGATAATCGAATGGCTCGTTGGCCAGGCCCTCTATGACAACGCGCCGCGCCTGCCCGATGTCATCGGCCTCGACGATGAAGTAGTCGGGGACCTCCTTGATGGATCCGCTATCCGTGACGACGTGATAGATGACTTTGGCCTTGAAAAACTTTCCTTCTTCAACCTTAGGGTCTTGGAAGACATCGGAGACGTTGAGGCGCTTGATGGCGATGCACTCGAAGTCGCTGACGACGTCGTCGGCAAGGGATATGGTGACTCTATTCTCCACCTCAGAGCAGAGCGTGGCATCGACGATATACTGCTCCGTGACCTTCTTTGGAGCGGCATTAGCGACAGACTTGTTGTAGCGGACGGTACACTCGAAGAGTGAATATTTAATCTTTGTCATAACTATAAATATTTTTTTGATTACTGTTTATACTATCGGAAGGATGGAGGCGGTGGCATCGGCTTGGCGTCTGCTATGCAGATGACAACGTCGCTCCTATGTCGCAGGGACTCGTACTGTCGCATGAGATCACGCTTCACGTGGTCGAGGCGGATGACGTACTTGCCGAGCGTGATGTCGAAGACGACGGGCGCCGCATAGCGGAAGGTGTCGAAGAAGCGCTGACCGTGGTTGACCATGATGTCGATGGCGAGACGGATGCGGCGCTTGCCTTTTGAATCGACGTATGATCCTTTGGGTGGTATGGGACGTGGATTGATTACTTTCATTGTTCTTGCTTTTTTGATTGTTCTTGTTCTTGAAACAATGTGGGGTGGAAGAATGCCTCCATGAGCTCGTCGAAATACTGGGTGTCCTGCGGTATGTCGTCGGAGGAGGCCATGATCTCGTTGGCTATGGACTTCTTGCGGTGGATGATACGGTAGAGGACGGTGTCGATGGTGTTGCGCCCCAGGAGGTAGTAGCACGTGACGTTGTCCTTCTGGCCGATGCGGTGGGCCCGGTCCTCACACTGGCAGCAGTCGGCGTAGGTCCATGGCAGCTCTATGAAGGCCACATTGGACGAGGCCGTGAGCGTGAGCCCCACTCCTGCCGCCTTGATAGAGCAGATGATGAGGCTGGCGTGTCCCGCCTGGAAGCTATCGACCGCGGCCTGCTTGGAGACCATGGAGTCGCGCCCGGTGACGCTGACAGCCTTGGGAAAGACCTTGCGCAACTCATCGACTATCTCGTGGAGCGAGCAGAAGAGGATGAGCTGCTTGCCCGAGGCGAGGAAGGTGCGCGTGAAGTCGATGGCCTGCTTGACCTTGCCTTTTGCGGACAGGGAGCGCAGCGTCATGAAGCGCACGAGGGCCTCCATGCGCATCTTGCGCATTATCTCGTGGTCGGTACACTCCTTGTAGGCGCGCAGGTACTCGGCGAGGTCGCTTGCGGCGAGGTCGTACTCGTCGCGGTTGCTAATATCGACGTAGAGGTCGCAGCGCGTCTTGGCCGGCAGCTGGGTGAGCACCTTGGCCTTTTCGCGGCGGATCATGCAGCGGGCGTAGAGGTCGTGGCTGAGGCGGTCGAGGTTTTCGCCCTCGCCATAGTTGGCGAGAAACAGGGCCTTGCCTCCGAACTCGTTGAGGCGCCCCATGATGGAGAGCTGGGCCACGAGGTCTTCGGGACGGTTGACGACGGGCGTGCCCGAGAGCAGGATGACCCACTTCTTGCCGGCACTGATCCCCTTGGTGAAGATGGTCTGCTGAGCCGTCGGGTCCTTGACGCGGTGGGACTCGTCGATGATGACGGAGCGAAACATGCGTATCTGCGGACAGAAGACCACGTCACGCAGCCGGAAGCTCTTGCCTCCTCCCTTGATGTCCCAGACGAAGTACTTGCGCAGCGACTCATAGTTGACGATGGCCACCTGGTGCATGCCCATTTGCAGGAGGTAGGGCCACGTGGTGCGCGTAGCGTTGTCGAGGACGAGCGCGTGCTTGTCGGTGAAGCGCTCGAACTCTCGCTGCCAGTTGATTTTTAGCGAAGAGGGACAGATGACGAGGGCGGGATAGGCGGCGGCAGTATCTACGATACCAATGGCCTGGAGCGTTTTTCCGAGCCCTGGCTCGTCGCCTATGAAAAGCCTTCTTTTTTCGAGGCCGAACCTTATGCCTTCCAACTGGTACGGGTAGGGCTCTACGCGAAGGTGGTGTGCGGGCGGATTGTGCATGTCTTTGTAACTTTGAGGGCTGGTATCTCAGCCTTCCGTTGAACTCATAGATCATCTTGTCCTGCTATCATAGACGTAAGCCTGGCAGCGGGCACATACTTGGTCGGAGACCTCTCCGAGATAGAGGACGCACATCTTAGGGCGGTCACACTTGGCTATTCTGTGATGGGTGCAATCAGTTTTCATTTTTCTGCTTTTTTGATTATTGATTATTGCTCGTTAATATATCTCCCGCCAGGGCCAGGCACCAGTACTGGAAGGCGAGCTCCTCGTACTTCTCCCGTCCACGGGTATAGACGGGGTCTGAGCGATGGATGAACTTCTTGAAGACGCGGTTGTTCTTCTTGCTGATGGCATAGATGAAGTCGCGATCGGAGTGGGCAATATCCATATACCATGCCCGCGAGCGGTCCCAGTCGAAGAAGTCGAGAGCCTCCTCGAACTCCTTCTGCGTGGAGGCGAAGGTGGTCTTGAGGTCGCCTCCGAAGTTGGCGACGGGTATGAACCAGTCCCACTTGCAGCGCGTGTCGAGGTGGAATGTGAAGCCTCCGTAGTCGATAGGCTGCTGGCGATTGACCATGAAGCGCTGGGTCTCGGCACATGCGAGCACCTTGGCGAGGAAGGGGTCGCGCCGAGCCTCTGCCAGTAGTGCGTGGTGCATCTGCTTGGCATGATGGAACTCGTCTTCGGTGTACTGAACATCATCAACGGTCAGCTGATAGTAGTTGACGCGGTCGGGCTCGGTGATGATCGCATCGACGAGCGTGCCGAAGCGGAAGGCCTGCTGCTTGTCTCCGAACTGCATGCGCGGATGGAGGATCTGTTTGAGCTCGGTGAGGTCGGAGTTGGAGACCTCGGACCGATTGTAGTATTCGTCGGGGTTGTGATTCATCGGACGTTCGTATGTAGTCTTGGCAGGCCTCGGGCAGGCCTCGGGATGGTCTCGGGAAGGGATTCGGGACGCCGGGACCGCCGAGGCCCGCCTATGACTGGTTGCTACTTGGCCTTGACCTCCTCGACGTACTCGACGTTGTCGTCGGCGATGGTCTCTCCCTCTTTGTTGGCGAGCTTCTCGCAGAAGGTGACGGCGAAGCGGAACTTCTTCGTGAGCTCTTTGGGGGTCATGCGGCTTCCCTCGCGGGCGAACCACAGCGCGAGCACGGGCATGATGCCCTCTGGGCTGCGGAGCTGGATCTTGCGCTTCACATCAACCTTGGGCTGGTAGGCTCCCGAAGCGGCCACGGTGCCGGCGAAGAGCGATCCTACCTCGGCCTGCTGCTTCTTCATATCCATCTCGGCCTCCTCGCGGCGCTGCTGCTCCAGGCGCTGCTTCTCCCTGAGAGCCGCCTCCTCGGCCTCCCGCTGACGCATCTGCTGGGCTATGCGCTCGGCCTCCTCGCGGGAAGCCTGTGCGGCCCGCCGGAGCTCTGCCTCCTTGGACGGAAGCACGGTGAGGATCTCCTGGCGCGTGGCGACCAGCTGCTGCTCGTACTGGCTGGCGAAGGTGGGCAGCAGGCGCGACAGTACAGACTGGCGTACGTCGGCGAGCTCTTCGGCGGAGACATTGGTGGGAAGATAGACCACGGGGCGGAGGAAGGGGTCGGAGGTGAGCGTCGTGGGGAACTGCTCGATGCCGGCGCGCGACTGTGCGAAGTTGTCGAGGGTGATGGAGGCCTGCATGGACATGAGGGTGTTGATGGCCTTGTTGAGCACGCCGTTGAAGACGCGGCGGTAATGGTCCTCCAGGTCGGTGCGATATTTGACGATGGCGGCCTGGCGCTGCTGCTCTATCATGACGGCGCGGCGGCGCTCCTCCTCCTCCCTGCGCTTGCGGGCGGCATACTCGTTGCGCATCTGCTGGAGGCGCTGGGGCACGGTGTCCTTGCGTGTGGGGTCGATGTCGCCCTCCAGGCTGGTGAAGGTGGTGCGTATCTCGTCGAAGAGCTTGGTGACGGGACTACGCTTCTCGTACATCTTCTTGATGGTGCGGCGCGCCTTCTCGATATACTGCGCGGCCTGCTGGTCGAGCTCGTCGTTCATGCCCTGGCGCTGGATGGCGTCGAGGATGGCCTCTCCCGCCTGGAGGCAGCGCTGATGGGACACTTGGTTGTCGGCGTATGCCGTGGGGGCCGCGGAGACGATCATGTCAACGCTCTCCCGCTTGACGATTGCTAATTCTTTGCTCATTGCTTTTTGGTGTTATGATGAATTGTTTCTTGATATTTAGAACGCTCCGTCGTCCTCGGCGGGCTGGGCTGCTTGCGCATTGGTGCAGGGTCCTTGCGGCTGGCCGGGCTGGTACTGCGGGGAAGGCGTGTCGCTTGCGGGGTCGATGACCACGCCGCCCGAGGTGTCGGCAGCGGGCGCATAGGTGTCGTCCTGCTGGGCTGGCTGCTCCACGCCGTAGAAGTCGTCCACCTGCTGCTCGTAGTTGTCGTCCTGCTGGCTCTCCAGGTCGGTGCCTCGGCCGATGCGCACCTTGGGGTAGGTCTTGAAGGCGTGCTTGATGAGCTTGGCGCAGAGGAAGCCGGGATCGATGCCGCCGTTGTTGGAGGTGTAGAGCTCGTTGGGCTTCTCCACATACTTGTGGGCGTTGTTGTCCCATCGGCGGTTGTTGCGGCCCGAGTAGCTCTCCAGTCGTCCCCAGTCTTCCGGGAGCATGACGGCATAGTCGGTGGAGCCGTCGGCACGGGTGATACGGAGGAAGGCGGCCACGATACGGTTTGACTTGTGAGGCAGGCGGCACATATACTCTACGACCTTCTGACCGCTCCGGTCTCCGAAGGAGAACTCATCCTCCTCATAGACGAGGACGGGATTGTCGGCATGGCGGATCTGTCCCGCACGGGCACGGAGAACCATCTCGCCGTAGCCGGAGATGGTGAGGACGAGGCGTCCCTCGTAGATCTTCTTGCCGTCGCGCTCGCCGAGGCAGTAGTTGCGGCCCATAAGGTAGCAGAGGGCACGCGTGCCGGGCTCCAGGGAGAGGCCGCAGACGGCCAGGTCGATGAAGGCCGTGAAGACGGAGAAGGGGGTGGACTTCTCTCTCAGCTTGTCGTCGTCGCGCAGCTTGTTGAGGAAATAGAAGCTCTCGCGCTCGTAGGCAGGCTCTCCCGTGCCCGCACCCCACAGGGTGTCGTAGATCTGGACGAAGCGGGCCTTCACTGCCTCGTTGGTGACGACCTCGATGGGCTTGAGGCGATTGATGGCCTCGACGGTCAATGTGATGTTGCTCATAATGCTATATATTTTTGGTTGATAAAAATGTGATGCTTAACCCAAGGGGATATTATCCTCCTCATCGATGAGCTGCTCAGCCCTGGAGAGCTGGCCAGCGAAATATTTCTCCATATTGTCCTTCCATGGCTGGGCTCCCAGGCCACGGGAGAGGATGTCTCCGTGCCGGATGATGTTCTTGAGCGTGTCCTTGCAACCGTAGAGGTAGGACTGTCTGGCTGAGGCTTTGGCCTCGCTGTCGGTGTGGCCACCGAGAAGCTTGATGATAAATCGTTTCATGTCGTTGTATTTGATATTGTCGTGCCACGGGCGGGAGTCGGACCCGCTAATGTAGGAACTTTCAACCCTGCGCCTATCCGATTAGCGCACTATCCGTGGCGGGTGCCGTGCCCTGGCGTCTCGCGACGAGTAGCGGCACGGCGTTAGAAAACAATCAATCTACCAAAAAGACGAATACGTTAAACCTTCGATAAGAAAAATATGTTGCATCAATTATTGCTTCGACAATGAAAGAATAGGAAACCGCCATGCCCCCTGCGTCTCGCGACGCTTGCTGTGGGGCGGCGGCATCCGCACGCTTGCGGATAAAGTTCTAAAAACGAAAATGCTATGAAATTACACACTGCCGTCTCACGACGTTGGAATGAAAGCATAAAAACAGTATAACACAATACATTATAATTCAAAAAAGTAAACTCGGACGGGAGGCAGGAGTCGAACCTGCTTTTGATGGGCAACCGACTATCCAGTGCGGGGTGACGTCCTTTGACACATTACGCCTCGCTCCCGTCTTGCCCGTGGCTACCAGTCGTCTTGCTGGTCCGAGACGACCTCGATGAGGCTTTCGCGACAGAGGTCGAAGAGGTAGGCGCGGTTCATGTGAGGTGTTTCTTGACGTACTCGAGCTCCTCGTCGGTAAGCTCCTCCGAAAAGTTCAGCTTCCAGATGATCACCGGGCGCTGGCCGATGGCACTGGAAATCTTTTCAAGGATTTCAGAATCGTGCTCTTTGGCGATGACGTCCCTGCAGACTTCAGCCATGGTGCTCTTGATAGCTTCGAGGTTGTCGCGCAGGTCTTCTATCTCGATGGCGTACTCTTGGAGCAGGTGGGGCTGGTTGTTGACGTAGAGCTCGCAGAAACGCCTCTCGTCGAGATTGGGCAGGACTTCGAAGGCTCTCTCCACCTTGCGATACTCGTCGTCGGAGACCTCGGTGAGGCCCGTCCGTTGTAGGAATTCTTCTTTTTGCATATTCTTGATTATTTTTGTTGTTGATGATTCTAACACTTCTTGATTAAGGCCTTGCGAAGGAAGAGCAGCGCGCCTTGTTGCTTCTCGCCCTTCTTGATGTGGGGGAAGCGGTCGGCTATCTGTCTCATGCGGGCCGGGCTGATACCGAGGATAGCTGCTGCCTCGCGGGTGGTGACCATCTCGGGCGGGCGCTTCTGGTCCTCCCTCAGCTTCGCTACCACGAGCAGCGCGGCCCTGCGGGCTATCTTGTCGATGGTCTTCTTGGAGAGCTCCACTTCCATAGGCGTCAGCATTGATCGATGAGCCGCGTGAGCTCGGGGATCTTGCCCAGCTTGTCCCAATGCTCAAAGAGCAACATGGCAGCGAAGGCGAGCAGGACGGCGGCGCACTTGGTGATGAGGAGCAGGACGAGGAAGCGGAAGATGTCGCCTCCGTCGTCGGGGATTCCGACCAGCAGGGTGATGGCCGGGCAGAGGAGCATGGCGAGCACCCAGTAGCGGTAGTTGGTGATGATGGTTTTCATATTCGTATGGCTTTAAGGCGGACGCACCCAGCTGCGTGAAGCCAAAGGTGTCGAAATTTTAACTGTTGCGTGCTTGGCACGTCCGCCGATTTTTGTATATTTGCAGTGTCGAAATTTTTAACTGTTGTTGTTATGAGAAATCTTATTTCAGATTCTGAGCTGCGAAGTCTTGAAAAGACCATTGCAGCCGAGGTTTGCCCTCATTGCGGCAAGTCGTGTGAGCCGTCCATCGCTTTCTCCCAGCGTCCGAACATCGATCGCTCTTCCGGAGTGTACGTGTGGTCGGTGAGCAACTGCTGCTGCGAGGAGCGCAAGAGGGACATTGTCAACTTCCTGATGAGTATCGCCGAGAGGCGGATGAGGCCGAGCCTGCCGTTTTGACGGAGGCTGAGCAGGGCCGTCAGCGTCTCCCAAGGGCCTGCGGCTCTGACGCCTTTGTCCGTGAAGACCGACATCCTGTAGGGCGCGGACCACTCCACGACTATCGACTCCTCCTTTCTCGGAATGAACAGAACTTCCATTTTCTCCATATTCGCAGTATCTATTTTTTAAATCTTGCTTGGCTTCAAGGAGCAGGTGAACACTCTTCTGAGGACGGAGATCAGCCGTCGCGTCAGCGATCCGTTTCCCCTGCTCAGATAGAGCGACACACATCGGGCGGTGTCTCGCCATGTGACGGGGCGCTGGACGCTGGTGTCGCTGATGATGCACAGCGTCCAGGCCTCGTCATCGAACAGAAGCACTTCTTTTCTCTCCATTGGCTTATCGCTTGTCCCCTGCCTGCTCGCAGGGCCTCTCTGTGGCGTGCTCGACGTATCGGCCGAGGGCCTTGCAGTAGAGCCCGTTGATCTGGCGGCGCGTGTGGCGGCAGCCGTGGCAGGGGGAGTCGTGTCTCATTGCTATCGGACTGCGAAGCCAAGGCGGGCGAGGGCTTGCTCCTCGGCGGCGGAGCCCGACCAGCAGTCGAGATACTCGTTGACCGTGCTCTCATCCGTGGCGGCGCGCTGGGCGTCGTAGCCGCGGGACTGGCAGAAGGCCGTCCAGCTGGCGCGGTCGTAGTCGTCGTCGGTGAGGTGGACGGGGTGGGTGCAGCTGCCGAGGCCGAGGGCCAGCAGGAGGACGATGGGGATAATCTTCTTTCTCATGTCGTTGTCGTTTTTTGGATTGGTTGATATTGCTAAAAAACGCGGGTGGCCGTGATGGTGCGGGTCGTACGGTCGGTGCGGCACTTGAACTTCCGGTTCCACTCCAGGCCGAATCTCGCGCATATCATCCGGACGTAGCTGGAACGGCTCACGTCAACCGTGAGGGTCTCGCCAACCAACAGCTCGCGGAACTGCCCGAGAAGGGACGTATCACGCAGATTCTTTGTCGTTTTTTTCGTTGTTTCCATCTTTCTTTGTAACTTTACGGTGCAAAGATAGACAATTGGTTTGATACGAGCAATACAATTGGGCAACTATTTCTTGCAGATTAATATCTTTTAACTAATAGATTGCGTATGGAGACTATCAACGACCGAATGGAAATGATTGTGAATGAGCGCTTTAAAGGTAACAAAGCGGCATTTGCTAAGACGATTGGTTTGCAGCCAACGGGATTGTCTAACTATCTTGGCAACAAGCGCCGCAGCAAGCCTTCTGTGGACATGGTGGCCCGTATCGTGCTTTCTTTGAACGTTGACGCCCGCTGGCTGCTCACAGGCGAGGCAGAAGCTTCGAAGAAGCCCACGAAGAATAGCGTCTCCACCCGTGGCGACTATTCCCCCGCCTCCATCAACGGCAACGCCGAGGTGGTCAGCACGGGCGAGGTGGCCATCCTGGAGGAGCGCGTGAAGTCTCTGAAGGCCCTGCTGGCGGAGAAGGAGCGGCTGATCAGCGTGCTGATGGCAGAAAGGAGGTAAGAATGGAGGGAGCAAGGCGCAAGGTCGTCACTCGCAGAGGCAATCTGGATAATAGTGGCCAGTAATTGCATAGAAAGCATCTCCTGCGTAGATGTGTGCAGAAGGGCTGGTTTCCTTATGTTTCAGATAGGCAAAGACCAATCGTGTGTACAATCTACGATAGCGCCAGTTGCGGAACTGAGTGAGAATATTCATGATTGAAAAAGTTAAGACTATGGAACTGAAAGAATTTATCAACAACACCCTCACGCAGATTGCGGAGGGCGTCCAAAGCGCCATTGGCCAATCGGACGGAAAGGACTACTTTGTAAACCCGACAATGGGCAATATCGGCGTTTCGTGTACGGTACACTTCGACTTGTCGGTAGAAAGCCAAAAAGACGCCAGAGCAAACATCAAGGTCGTCAATGGCAATCTTTCCGAAAGGGTTGCCAACCGAATAAGCTTCGACATCCCGATGACATTGCCGCACTCCTCAACGAGCGAGCCGCCCAAGAGAAGTCCGGTCAAATAACATCCTTGAACTCCTCATCGAGGTCGCGAAGCCAGTGCATGGCATTTTCCGTCTCGACAGCGGCTTGAAAAGCAGTGTCGGTTTTTTCGACATAGATAAAAAACAACTTGTTGTAGTAGCTATAATGCAGGCGGTCGCGCTTATTCAAGCGACGGCGGTTGATCCAGTTGCGGAATAGGGTGAGAATATTCATGATCGTAAAAGTTAAATTGCAATTCGTGGTTTACCTTGAAGAGTCGCGTTCTAATGGCTCAAAGAAATCACGAAGATGGATGAAGATGCGATCGCGTATGTGAGCCAGCTCTGCCTCCCGCGCCACGTGGGCACCGTCAAGAATACGCTTCGCCGTATCCTGGCTGGGATAATCCTGACTTTTGACAGATGACGCCATGTCGTCGTAAGCCCTTGCGGCAGCAACGCCCTCATGGTAGAGGCACTGCAGCTCGAACAACAAGTTGATGACTTTCTGCTCAGAAACTGGAGTTTGGATGTTTGTCAATTTCATCATGGCGGCAAAGATACGCACCCCAGCGCACTCGGCAATGATATTTCTTTCAGCCCAAGAGCGAATAAATAATGAATAAAACAACAACAAGATGAGGAATAGAGCAACAAAACCACCCCCTGCGGATTAAGCGCGATAAAAGCCTAAATCGTGGCACACATAGCGGACGTAACTGTCACGCGAAGAACAAACAAAACTGACTTCCAGCGAGTTAGAGAAGGAAAGTTAT
>ERZ1032461.225-NODE-225-length-15324-cov-72.256074_pt1 | contig 15324 bp, 9 predicted proteins | sample MGYA00517098_ERZ1032461 | MGnify/ENA primary metagenome ERZ1032461 (study PRJEB33719, sample SAMN04261332) | wastewater metagenome | biome: periurban shantytown; feature: human; material: feces | host: Homo sapiens | place: Peru: Lima | collected 2013-01-26 ...
TCCGACCAAGGACCGACCTAATAAACGTCAAACCGACCTAATGAATAACTCCGATACCGGATTATGAGCAACACAGCCGCAACGAAATGCGCCGCACAGGCTTAGCCCGAACATCGATTCGGGTTCAAGCCAGTGCGACGCAGATCAACTTCAGGTATAAGACCTGTATTCAATTATTGGGTTGTTATTAGGCTAGGGGCAATAGCCTCACGTCAGGCACGGCGCTTGCGCCAGATAACCAGACCGGCGCCAGCCGCGCCGAGCACAACTACGGCCGCAGCAACGGCAGCCACCGCACTACCCGTGGGGGCAGTGGTAGTAGCGTTCTTCTGCTGCTGGTCAGGCTTCTGGTTTTGCCCAGGCTTCTGCTGACCGGGCTTCTGCGGTTCAGGCTTTTCGCCGCTATCCTTCTTGGCGAGACCATCGTGTGCGGCAGTGAGTTTGTTGAGCGCAGCGGTCACCTGCGGTGCGGTTGCGGCCGGATCCTTGACTACCTGCTTTGCGGCAGCAAGTGCATCCGCATATGCCTTCCACGAATCAGCCGTGTAGTCGTTCTGGTTGAGCTTCTCACTCTCAACAGCGGCGATCTTGTCGGCAAGAGGCTTGCGCTCCTCATCGGTGGCAGGCGGAACCGGAGCCTCGGGCTTAGTTACCGTGACTTCGACGGACGCGGACTTGTTCTCGTCAACCGTGGAGGTGGCGGTGATGGTCGCCGTACCTTCGGCAACGGCGGTCACCTTGCCATCCTTGTCCACAGTAGCGACCTTCGCGTCGGAGGACTTCCAGGCCACGGTCTTGGCCGCATCACCGGTCACCTTCACCTCGGCCGACAACTGGGCAGTATCACCAGCGACCAGCGCCAGCTTGCCATCCTTGACACCATCACCGGAGACGGCAACGGAATCCACAGACGGAGTCGGGGTCGGGGTCACGGCTTCGCCCTTGCCGAGATTGATGTTGGCGTAGTCGGACTCATTTCCGGCGGCATCCTGCGCATAGAAGTGCACGTAAGTGTCGTGGTCAGCGGAGAGCTGCGCCTTCACCTTGTCCTCGTCGGTGTAGGTGCCCCACATCGTGTTCTCGTTGGACTTCGGGTTGCTGGACGGGCCGGTGGAGTACAGCACACGGGTCACGCCGGAGCCTGCGGCACCGTCATCAGCGGTGAGAGAGACGACCACATCGTTGCCGTTCTTGCTCTCCTGCTTAGCGGTGACCACCGGCACGTTGGTGTCGACCTTGATGGTCTGGGAGACCTCGCGGCTGTTGTCGTTTTCATCGGTGGCACGGGCGGAAATGGTCACGGAACCCTGCGCGGTCACGCTGATCGGGCCCTTGCCACTGGTCCACTCGCCCTTGCCGATCTTGTACTCGATCGTCTTTATCGGCACGGTGGAGACGCCGCGCTGCGCGGTGATGGTGAACTTCGGGGCAGTGGTGTACCAGCCGGAGCCGGGGGCCGCGGAGTCGAAATCGATAGCAACAATCGGCTGGGCTTTCGGGTCGGAAGGCGCGACGACGAAGAACGTGCCTTCCGCCTTGATATTGCCGACACCCTCGATAGAGCCTTCCACGAAGCCGACCTGTTCGGCTTCAGCATACTCGGCGGCCGGGATACTGTCCCAAGTCACTTTGTGACCCGACTCGACCGAGCCGTCAGCGTAGGTCAGCGCCACGGTATCCTGCAATACCGGCTTGACACCGGGAGCGGTGATGGTGGAGACGTACTCCGCGTCGGTCACCTCGGTGTTGAGCTGGTCGTAGACACCAATAGTGGCCGTCGCCTGACCGGCCGCAACTTTGATGTTGTCATAGGTACCGGCAGCAGTAGTGCCCTTGACTTCGGCGGTAGTACCAGCTGTAGCATAAGCGTCGGCCGGAACGGTTTCCCAAGTCACTGGAACCTTAATGCTGGGACCATCTTGAGGTGTCGCCCACACTTCTGCAGGCAACTTCGAGGTCGGGTCCACGCCCGGCGTGGTGCGCACGGCAACTTGCTGCACGTCTAAGAAAGCACCTGGGTCGCCCGGATCCACTGGTAGTGCAGCGCTGGTACCAAACACCTGCCACTCAGTGACGGTAATACCCTTGTTGTCATTGGCCTTCTTGTTCACCACAAGCTTCATGGACTTGGTGGTGACCTGGTCGAAGGTGTAGGTATACGGACCATACACCGGGTTGGTGGCGTCGAGCTCGTCGTCGGCGGGGAATGTCTTGTCCACCTTCAGGTTCGGCACGGTCTCGTACTGGCCGGAATCAGCATTGAGATACTCAATCGAGACATCCTTGGGCAGCGGCACGCCACCATCACCGGTCTTGACGTTCGTCCAGTAGTAGCCCACAGACTTGGACGTGGTCACGGCGCGATTCCATGTGTAAGTGGCAGTTTCGCTGGCACTGGTGTTGCCCCAAGTGCCCCAACCGCCATAGCTGGCGTTGCCGTCCAAGCTATCGTCATTGATGGCAGCAGTGCTGTTCCAGCCAGTGACATAGCTGACCTGAACGTCTGGTGCATTGTCGTTGCCTTTTTCTGCATTGAGCGCAACATTCGTTTCAGCGTCGTCCGCCAGTGCACTCGGCGCGGCCGATACGGAGAAGACACCGCCAGCCAGCAGCGTGGCCGCAGCTACGAACAGTGCGGCGAATCGTTTCGCCACACCGCCCTTCACGGCCGAAGTAGTGCTTTCGATGGTCATAATATTCTTTCTGTTAGGCGTTATGGCTTGTATCACTCATCTCCCGCCGTGTCGTGCACTACGGGAGACGGTTTGGTCGCAGGAAAATGTCAGCTCATCTTGGCGCGAGCGGAGGCAAGCAGAACCACCTGGCGATCACGACTGGAAAGCAGCCCCTCGTCTTGATAGGTCTTCGTGACCTCCTGTACCTTCTTGATGAAGGCGGCACGGTCCTTGAACGGCGCGCCCGCCCAGATGTCATCCATCAGCGTGCTCTCGCTACGGTCCTGTGCAGCCGGGCGCTTCGGGTTCAGCACATCGGTGAGCTTGCCTGCGAAGCCCACATACTCGTCCTTACGTTGGAAGTACATGTGGTACGGGGTGTTGTCGCCGTTGTAGGCCGGCTCGAACTCGTCGCCGTCAATGATGAAGTAGTTCTTCGTGCCTTCCTTCTTCTGTACGCCCAGTTTGATGGTGCCATCCAAGCCGTTGCGCTCGTAAAAGCCGCGTTGGATGAACTTGGTGGATGGGTTGAGCGCGTTGAGCACCGTGGGACCGTAGAACAACGCCTGGATGTCCTTGCGGTCATCAGTCGACTCGGTGCGCAGTTGCAGCGGAATGGTGACGACGATCTCGTCCCCGACCTTCCAGCTGCCGGCCACAGTGGCGTATTCGCCAGCGGTGACGCCATCTACAGCCTTGCCGTTCACCTCGATCTTCGCACCTTTGCTCCACGCGGGGATGCGGATGCGGAAGGTGACGGCGCTCTTCGGCGCGGCCGTAATGGAAATCGTCGAGGTCTCCTCCTCCGGATAGTTGGTTTCCTGTGCGAGCTTCAGGCCGGTGTCGGTCCAGTCGAGTGTGGAAGCTGTGAACAGATTGACGTACAACTCCTTGTTGTCCGTCGAATGGAAGTAGATGGAATCCTGGTACTTAGAGTGACTTTCCAGAGCGGTGCCACCACAGCAAGTGCCGATGTTGCCATCACCATATTCCTTCTGCGTAGCCGGATTCACTGGGTACATGTAGCAGTTGCCCGGCGTGAGGGCCGTGCCGGAATCGAGGTCACGGGACTTGCCTCCGAGAATATGGTTGAGAATCGTGCGCTCATAATAGTCCATGTAGGCAGGTTTTTGTTCGATAAAGAACAGATAGCGGGCCACCTTGAGCATGTTGTATGCCGCGCAGGATTCCGCGTTGCGCTTGCCGATATCGCCGGCCACAGTATGGGCCGGCCCCCACATCTCGCCTTCGCCAGTACCACCGTGAGCATACATACGGCCGGGCACAATCATGCCCCAGTACCCCTCGACGGCCTTGAGATAACGCGCACGAGCATCAGCATCGATATCCGCGTCGCCCATGGCCGCGTCTTTGGCGTAACCGACGAACTGTGGAATGTGCTGGTTGGCGTGCAAGTTGTTGAGGATATCGACACCAGCACCACAGTTGTCAATGAGCTTGTCAGTGTCGAAAAATGCGGAGGCCTTAAGAAATTCGCTACGGTCCTTGTCCTTGGAGACGTTGTACAAATCCACCAGCGAATCATTCATGCCGCCGTATTCACCACCGATGTAGATGTCCCACATCTTCTGCAGCTGGGTTTTGGTGCATTTGCTCAGACGCGCATAGGTCCAATGTCCGATGCCTTCAGCCAGGTCGAGCGCGTCGGCATTACCGGCAAACTCGTAAGCGGCAATCAGACCGGCAAGAATCTTGTGCTCCGTGTACCACGGTGCCCAAATCTCGCCGTATGGAGCGTATTCCTCCAACGCCTTGAACTGCCACTCTCCGTAAGCGGCAAGGAAACCGGGGTGGGTGTAGCGGGCTTTGCCGTTGTATTTCATCTCGCGTAGGGCATCTCGGCATTCCTTGAGTCCGGAGACGAACTCATTGATCTTGTTGAGAATCGCTTCCTCTCCCGTTTCGGCATATGCTTGGGAGAGCATGTGCAATGCGTGGCCGGCAAAGTGGCCACGCAACAGGCCATCGGCACCATTCTTGTTCTGGCCACGCGTGTATTCGGCATCACCCCATTGCTGTTCAATGGCCTTGTCCAGCGAGCTATTCGGGAAGTTCTCCCAGCCGCCGGAAGGTTGCGTCGTGTTGTCCTTAGGCAGCAGGTTCGCCTGTGCGCGGAAGCAGACCAGCCAGCGGTCTACCGGATAGTTGCGTGCATAGTCGAGCATCCCTTCCTTTGCACGATCGAACACGCTGTTCGAGGTGATGGCGACGTTCCGCAGTGGGAACGGAGCGACCTTCCAGCCTGGTAAAGCAGGCGCATCAGTAACAGTCTTCACGCTTTTCGTAGTGCGCTGTGCAGCAGGGACGGTCACGCCGCCCGCACTGTTTGCACCCGTTGCGCCCGCCGTTCCGGTAACGGACGGTGCTGCCTGTGCCGTTGTGACTCCCGTGCCTAATGCACTCGCTACGGCGATGGTGCCGCCGATGGCGGCAGCGCCTGCGAGCACAGCACGGCGAGAAATGCCGTTTGTGGATTCCGCTGAACTCATCTTGCTCCTTTGTTGGACTGCCGCGCGTTCATTGCACGACATAACGGACGAAGACTCTCTACAGCACCCGCAACCACTCAATGCGTTCAATAACGCGCTCAATGGCTTTATGGCGCGAAGCAAAATACGTCGATGGACAGCACACATGCTCCCCGTGGAATCGCATACAGTGCTGTGACTCTTTACAATCACCTCATTGTGGTGCGTTCCCCGTCGTTATTTCTTGTTTTCGTATGGGCGAGATGACCGTAAAGCGAACAGTTACTATGCACGATTCTTCCTTCGAGTTTTTGTGCGCCCTCCATGCCGCTTATCTTCGTTGTGCACGCTCACAATAACTCAAGCAGACACTTCTCACCATACGTTAAGGAAAGTAATTCACCTATATTTTCTTTTATTTGCACAACGGAAATACCAGTAAAATCAAGCTATTCTAGTATTCTTCAGCCACACTATTTTCGCAGTTTTCCTTTTATTTTCCTTTTGCGAAAGACAACGAACCTGGACACATACGCTCACCAATAGCACAATAAATGCATTCAAATAAACACGCTCATCAGCAACTCAGCACGACATTGCCTCTGTAACTTGAACAATGCACTGTTCATCGCTATACTGACTGCTTGGTGCGTCAATGAGGTATAACCCTCCCTGTCACAACATAGAAGTTGGAAGGACATACTATCATGCCTAATCTTCGCCCCACCGAGCTCATTATCATCCTGCTTATCATCGTGCTGCTGTTTGGCGCAAAGAAGCTCCCTGAGCTAGCCAAAAGCATTGGCCAATCGATGAAGATTTTCCGCGCCGAGACCAAGACCGATGACCCGGCAACACAACAAACCGTCAATACAGTCAGCGACGCCCCTGCCCCAGCTCCGGCGGCAGCACCGGCTCCCGCTCCCGCCGTACCCCAAGCCGCCACGCTGAACGCCACCGCCGCCCCGACTACAGCGACCGGAGCCGAACAGCGATGAGCACGGTTCCCGGAAACCCCGCGCTTCCGGCACCCCTTGCACCGGCGATGCATCCCGGAGACCGGGATACGCACCTTGACCTCGACGATCTCATCGATCACTCACACGAGGCCACGCAGCAGGCCGGCGCGGGTGCAAAACGCCCCACACGCCGGTGGAAGCGGGGTGCAGGGCGCAAGTCCAAAACGCGCAAGCCCCGCAACCCCGATGCGGTGATGCCTCTGGCCGATCATCTTGTCGAATTTCGCAAACGCTTTGTTCGGGCCATTGCCGGCATCATCATCATGTCGATGATGGGATGGATGCTCAGCGATCAGGTGTTTCGCATCCTGCAACAACCGTTCCTGACGGCGGCCGGGCAGCAACAGGGACTGATGAGCATCACATTCAATGGCGTGGTCTCCGCATTCAACGTAAAGCTGGAGATTGCGTTCTTCCTTGGTCTGACGGCCTCCTGCCCGTGGTGGTCATACCAAGTGTGGGCATTCATTAATCCAGGGTTGAAGCGCAAAGAGCGCCGGACCGCGGTTGCATTCATCGGAGCCTCAGTGCCGCTGTTCCTCACCGGAGCCGGACTGGCATGGTATCTGCTGCCCCAAGCGGTGGCGATCCTTACCGGCTTTGCCCCCGCAAACACCGCCACATTGCTCAGCGCCGACGTCTATTTTGATTTCATTCTGCGCATGACAGTCGCTTTCGGCCTCTCATTCCTGCTACCCGTAGTCATGGTGGCATTGACGATGATGAATGCGGTCGAAACACGAACATGGTTGAAGCAGTGGCGTCTCGCAACGGTCATAGCGTTTATCTTCGCGGCCGTGGCCACGCCAACCGGCGACCCAGGCACATTATGTGCACTCGCCTTGCCCATCATCGCAATCTATTTCGCAGCCATAGCCGTATGCGCAGTATACGAGCACATCCAGCTATGGAAAGTCATGCGCGCGGCGGGCGAAGAACCCAAACTTCTCAAACTTTTACATAAAATGCGCGCCGCGTTACCATTTCGCGCGGCGCGCAAAGCCAAGCGCACCGGCAAACAGGAAGCCCCTGCAACAATAACTGCAGAAGGAGAATAATATGTTGTTCGGCATTTCGGGCACGGAACTCATGGTGATTCTTGTCATCACTTTAGTGCTGGTAGGCCCCGACAAGCTGCCCGACTACGCACGCAAGGCCGGACGATTTATCCATAGCATGCGCGTACGCGGCCAAGCGTTGAGCGAACAAAGCAACATCGACGTTCACGGCCTTGTACGGGATTCCGGCATCAATGATATTCGCAAAGGTCTGGATGATGCCACGCAAGATGTAAACCGGCTGCTGCCGCCTATCCGGTGACGTTATCAATCCAACGGCAACGTTGACTCGCGTTGGATTAGCTTCACCGGCACACGCTCCACACCATGGTGAGGATGCCCCGCAATCGCATCCAGTAGACATAGGGCAGCTTGACGCCCCAGCATTTCGTTGTTGTCATCAATAGAAGTAAGCAACGGATGCGCGTACGACACATAATCCGGACTGTTGTCGTGCCCGATAACCGCTACGTCTTGCGGCACGCGACATCCGCTACGTTCCAATTCCTCGATGCAGCCACGAGCCAACACATCGTTTTGGCATATCACTGCGTCGAATGCAGCACCGTCATTGAGCAGCAGACGGGCAGCGGCGCGCCCCCATTCCGCTTCCCATGAACCGAACCGCGCTTCGCCAACCAACTGTAATCCAGCATCATGCAAGGCCTTGAGCGCACCCCGCATCCGTTCATGTGCAACCGAGTACTCGGAGTCGCCAGCAATAATCGCAATACGAGTGCGCCCGCAGGAAAGAAGGTGGCGAACGGCCAAACACCCTGATTCCACATTGTCTTGTGCCACGGAACAATCATCGGGATCACGGGACGGGCCATAGGCGTAGACCACAGGTACCGGAGAATCCACGTAGTATGGCACCGGATCCGTACGCCTGCTGATAATCAACAGTCCCGACACTCCTTGCACCAACATTCGTTCAATACCACTGTGGAACAATGCCTCATTGCCTGACGCATTGAACAGCAGCGCTGCGGCTGAGCGCGCTTGAAACGCATTCTCCGCTCCAATAAGAATGGTCGGGGAAAAGACGCCTTTCATATCAACGCCAATGATGCCAACGCGAAAATCCTGCACGCCGTGAGAATCCCTGACGATTAACCTTGCCATCGATGCCATAGCTTCTGCAGCGCTATAGCCCAAACTCTGCGCAGCATCAATCACTCGAATACGGGTTTTCTCGCTGACGTGAGGCTTTCCACGCAAGGCCTTGGACGCAGTGGACAGCGATACATTAGCCGCCGATGCCACTTCCTCCAAACGGACTGCGCCCACATTGAGCTCTTCCTCACCCTCTGACATATCGACTCCTCTGGCAAGGGCCTCAATGCCCCTAAATGATGCTGCAAACAGCCTTTAGTCTAATAGACTGCCACCTACGGCGCCCGCATCCGGTAAGCACACACAAAATATTGATATCAACTTGTTATATTGCACATAATCCGGATGCGGCTCCAATCAATTCCGGTTTATCTTAATCAATCCCGATCAATCAGGGCGGTGAGAGCCCAGAGGATGCTCACCACATCGATGGCCTCCTGAAGAAAGGCTCCAACGACCACTGGAATGAGGTTGAACGCGGCGGCAATCATGCCGACGGTGGCGAGCACGAGGCCCGCGAGCACGGCCTGAAGCATCACGCGCTTGGTGCGGCGTGCGATGGCGATGGCACGCGGCACGGCGGCGATATTGTCATTCATAATGACTACCTGAGCGCTTTCGGAAGCGGCGGTGGATGTGCCGTCGGTCATGGCCACACCGATATCGGCAACAGCGAGCACCGGGGCGTCGTTCACACCGTCACCAACCATCATCGTGACGGTTTTGCCGGCTCCTGTAGCGGCCCTGACTGCGGCTACCTTATCCTCCGGGAACAGTTCGGCGTGAACCTCGTCAATGCCGACTTCGCTGGCAATGATATTGGCGGAAGCCCGCTTGTCACCGGTAAGCATGGCGAGCTCGGTGACGCCCAACTCACGCAGTTTGGCGAGCGCTGCCTTGGCGTTGGCACGCGGTACGTCGCGCAGCACAATGCGCGCGATCAACTGACCATCAACAGACACATACGACGCCATTTCGTCCGGCTGAAGTAGCCCAAATCGTGTGCGCAGGTCATCCTCAGACCGACTGGGAACAGTCCGATCGACCGCCAGGAATCCATCCTCCCCAGCAGCCGCGAAAGACAGCCGGCCAACGCGCACCGCGTGTCCGTTCACCTCGCCGGAAACGCCCTTGCCGGCGTCTTCATTGATGCTCTTGACGACCGGATACTCCCGGCCATGGCCAGGCCAGCTGGCCTCCGGCTCTGGGCACAGGCGCTGGCCATCCTCGAACCGCTGGCGCAGTCGGGCCAGCGCCTCCGCGCCGGCCTTGGCAATGCCTTTGGACAGGATGTGCACCGAGTAGCTTTCCACCGCGCCGGCCATCATCAGCACATGGTCTTCGTTGAGACGGGTTGCAGCGCCGGGCAACATCTCGACGCGCACCACCTGCGGCTGCTTGACGGTGAGCGTACCGGTTTTGTCGAAGAACACCTGCGTGACGCGGCCGAGATTTTCCAGCACGTCCTGCGCTTTGATAAGCACGCCGGCTGCGGCGAGGCGTCCGGTTCCGGCGATGTATGCCACCGGTGCGGCGATGAGCAGCGGGCAGGGCGTGGCCAGCACCAGCACCTGGGCGAATCGCGTCGGCACCCCGGACACCGCCCATGCGACGCCGGCAATCACCAGCGAGAGCACGGTAAAGGGCACAGCCAAGCGGTCGGCGGTTTTTACCACGGCCGGGCGCGACTCCTGCGCGGAGGCCACGAGCTCGAGGATGCGCTGGTACTGCGAATCGGCGGCCACCTGGGTGGCACGCATGGTCAATGCAGTCGAGCCGTTCACCGCCCCGGACATCACGCGGGCGCCGGCGAACACTTCACGCGGCACCGGCTCACCGTTGATATTGCTCAGGTCGAGCGTGGCCGTGCCGGACAGCAGCTCGCCGTCAACCGGCACAGTTTCGCCCGGCAACACCATGAGTACGTCGCCCAGCTGCACCTGCTCGACCGGCACCGTGTCGAAGCGGTGCGCGGCGGCGGCAGCCGATGCCGAGCCCACGCGCCGGAAGCCATCGGACGAATCGCCCTTATCGGCAGCAAACCCACGCCCCACGCCAGGCAGGTTGACGACGTGCGCGGTTTGCGGCGCGGCCTCCATCAGCGCGGTCAGACTGCGCTCGGCCTTGGCTTGAGCGTATTCCTCAATGGCCTCGCCGGACGTGATCATCAGCGTCACCGCCCAACTTGCCCAGTATTCGGCGACGGCCACGGTGGAGAGGATCGCGACCACGGCCAGCACATCGACTCCAACCTGCCCATGACGCAAATCGTCAATCATGCCGCGCACAGTGTCAATCACGATAATCAGCACCAGTGCGATAACCAGCCACTGGCCGAAACCCGGATTGCCGAGTACCGGAATCGCCATCGCATTGCCCCACGGACGCCAATCGCCTAGTAAAGCCAACGGAATTGCGGCGATGACGACGACCGGAAGCATCGGCACAAGCTTGCAGATGTCGAGAATTTTGGTGAAGAATCTGATGAGTCTGCTCATCATTGCTCCTTACGCTCGTATACGGAGTCGATTGCGGTACGGTAAGCGTGGCCCGCGCAATCGGCGCTACGGTCACGCCTTGTTAACCCACCGGCGGCTTTGCCTGGGGCTTCGCTTTGCTCGGCTCCCGCGCGACCTTCCGATACACGGCGTAAAGAAATGTATTCAGTTTTGTATTGAATTATGCGCTGTGTTCGGGACGTCGCCCGAACTCAGTGCTTGGCCTACCCTATCAACGAGCGTTGCGCGACATGCCGGATATCGAAACTACGTTGGTGGCATGGGTGCGAGGCACAATCGCGCATACGAAAGGCCTGTGGCAGGAGTTTGCTCACTGCCACGGGCCTTTGCTTGTCTGACACGGTGTTCAGCGGTTACCGCTCAACACCGTGTGACGTTGTTGGGTCGGCTTTACCACAGGCCGAACGGGTCGGAGAAGCCGCCGCCGTCACCGGTGCCGCCATCGCTGTTGCCATTGCCATTGCCGTAACCGTTCTGGCCATTGCCATTCTGGTTGTTCTGCTTATTCTGGCTGTTGCCGTTGGAATCGGAGCTGGACGAACCGTTCACCGACGACTCCTCCTGATCGAGCGTCACGTCCACATCCATGGTCTTGCCATCGCGCACGATGGTCAGCGTCACCTTGTCTCCCAAAGCCGCGGCACGCACGTAGCCGAGCAGCGAGTAGTTGTTGTTCACCGCGTTGCCGTTGAAGGCCACGATGGTGTCGCCCTCCTTGAGGCCGGCCTTGTCGGCCGGGCCGCCGGAGACGACCGCGCTGCCGGTGGCGCTGGACTTGGTGATGGTCGCGCCGCCGCGGGTCACGCCGTCGGCTTCAACCGTGTCGGACTTGATGACCACGCCGAGGGCAACGTGCTTGACCTTGCCGTCCTTGATGATTTCGTCGGCCACACGCTTGACGAGGTTGGACGGGATGGCGAAGCCGATGCCGATCGAACCGGCGGAGTCGGATGAGGTGGCAGTCGAGGCGATGGACGAGTTGATGCCGATCACCTGGCCGGCCGCGTTGAAGGTCGGGCCGCCGGAGTTGCCGGGGTTGATGGCCGCGTCGATCTGGACGGCGTTGGTGACGATCTCGTTGTTGTTATCGTCGGTCACGGTCACCGGGCGGTTCAGGGCGGAGACGATGCCGGTGGTGGCGGTGTCGTCGTAGCCGAGCGGGTTGCCGATGGCCATCACGTTCTCGCCGACGGCGAGCTTGTCGGAATCGGCGAATTTCACGGCCTTGAGGTCGCTCGGCGGGTTGTCGAGCTTGATGACCGCAAGATCGGTGGTGGTGTCGGTGCCGACGAGCGTGGCGGAATACATGTTGCCGTTGGCAAGCGTCACCTGAATCTGCTGGGCGCCGGAGATCACGTGGTTGTTGGTGATGATGTGGCCTTCGGTGTCGATGATGGCGCCGGAGCCCTTGGCGGTGCCGTTGCTCAACGCGGTCTGGATGGAGACCACGGAGCCGGAGACATCGCTGGCGACGGTCTGCCAGTCGGGGGCTTCGCCGCTCTTGGCGGTGGCGGACCCGGAGCCGGACTTATTCGAGCTGACGTTGGACAGCGAATTGCTGGTCGGCAAGGTGATCAGGCCGCTGGTGAGGGCACCGTAACCGAGGCCCAGGCAGAGGGCCGCAGCCAGAACGGCGGCGACCACGGCGATGAGGATGTTGCTCGCCGTCTTGGACATGCCCTGCTTGGCGGGGCCGGGCTGACCGGGCTGTCCCGGCTGGGTCGGACCTTGACCGTTCGGCGTACCGGTACCGGGAGTGCCGAAACCGAACAGACCGCCCTGCTGGGGCTGCTGGCCATTCTGGCCATTCTGACCGGACTGGCTGGCAAACGGGTTGCCGTTGTTCTGCTGCGGCTGCGTGGGCGGATTGAACGGATTGCCGTTGCCCTGCGGCTGCGGGTTATTGGTGTAGTAGGGATTGCGGTTGCCCTGCTGGCCCTGTAGGGTTTGCTGTGCAGGCTGACCGAACGGGAATTGCTGCGTGGGCTGGGCATTGTTGCCGGCCTGGCCGCCCTGCTGGCCCTGTGCCTGAGTCGGGGTCGGACCATAAGCGCCATATTCCGGGGCCGGACGATACAGCGGAGTTGTGGCCGAGGTCTGGCCTGCGGCTGGTGCTGCCGGAGAAGCCGGCGAGGAGGAGACCACCGTGCTCTCGCCCTTGGCGGAGGCGTAGTCCGGGATGGGCTCGGTGGCGGCAGTGTCGGTAGCGGCTTGCGTAGGCTGCTGATCGGCAGCGAGGGCGGCCGAGGAAACCGGGGCTTGCTGCTCGCTGGAATCGCTGGCGTTGCCGGCATCAACCGAGTCGCCACCCACAAACGGGTTCTTCGGCTCGGCGTTGCCGGTATCGGCAGTACTATTGGGGTTTTCGTTATTCCGCGGGGTCTGGTCGACGCCCTGCGGGTTAAATTCGTCAGCCATTGCTGCTCCTTTTCCTAAATTCCTATCACGTCTGTTCGGCGGCTATTCGGGCACTTGCCCATTGCCACTTCTCGTGTGCTACCTCAGTAGTAAAGGCAGTCAATCTGGAGGTTTTCTGAACGTTGATTGAAAGTCTATGCGTAATCATCGCAGAGTCTTATGGGCATCTCGGCTTCGAGGGGCTGATTTCCTGTTTCGGGAACATCTACTTGCACTTCAAGGGGCTGTTCGCGCGGTCAATTCCGAGTATCAAGGGCCCTCATTTAACGCCATTCCGCCATTTTTGCAGCCGGCCTACTTGACCGGGAGCCCCTTGAAGCGGAAGTAGACGTTCGGGAGCGGCGAAATCCGCCCCTCGAAACCGAGTTCTTCACAATTTCCGGCCCTTTTCTGGCCCTTCTGCCTAAAGTGAACATATGACGATCAGCCTTCTTGAACATCCGTTGGGCGCACAGCCCGGACAGCCCGGCGACCGCAGCGCCTTCCATTTCGAAACGATCACCCGCCTGCCATCCACGGCCAGCGGGCTTGGGCGAGACGGTGCCCGATACGGCCGCACCGGCATCATTCACACGCCCCACGGCGATATTCGCACGCCTGCCTTCGTGCCGGTGGGCACGCAAGCCGCGATGAAGGCCGTGCTGCCCGAGCAGATGAAGGATCTAGGCGCACAGTGCCTGCTGGCCAACGCCTTCCACCTGTTCGAGCGCCCGGGCGAGGACGTGCTGGACGCGGCCGGCGGCTTGGCGCGTTTCATGAACTGGGATGGGCCCACGTTCACCGATTCCGGCGGTTTCCAAGTGATGTCGCTGGGCGTCGGCTTCAAGAAGACGCTGGCGATGGACGTGACCGGCATGAAGTCGGACGACATCATCGCCAAGGGCAAGGAGCGCATGGCCTGGGTGGATGAGGACGGCGTGACATTCAAGTCGCCTCTGAATGGTGACGCGCATCGTTTCTCCGCTGAGATTTCGATGGGCATCCAGCACAAAATCGGCGCAGACATCATGTTCGCGTTCGACGAACTCACCACGCTGATGAACACCCGCTCCTACCAGGAGGACTCGGTGGAGCGCACCTTCCGCTGGGCCCGCCGATGCGTGGACGAGCACCAGCGGCTGACGGCTGATCGAGTCGGGAAGCCGTATCAGGCGTTGTATGGCGTGGTGCAGGGCGCGAATTACGAGGATCTGCGCCGACGTGCGGCCTCGCAGATCGCCTCTCTGGACTTCGACGGCGTGGGCATCGGCGGCGCGATCGAGAAGCGCATCATCGGCGACACCTGCGCATGGATCTGCGACGCGATGCCGGAAAACCGCCCACGCCACGTGCTGGGTATCGCCTCTGTGGACGACATTTTCGCTTGCGTGGAGAACGGCGGCGACACCTTCGACTGCGTGGCCCCCGCACGCTGCGCCCGAAACGGCGCGATCTACACGCGCGCCGGCCGGTACAACATCAAGCGCGCCCAGCACAAGTTCGATTTCGGGCCGCTGGAGGAAGGGTGCGACTGCTACACTTGCCAGCATTATTCGCGCGCGTACGTCGACCACCTGCTGCGCGCCCGCGAGTTCAACGGGTTTACGTTGGCCACGATCCATAACGAGCATTTCTTCGTGAAGCTGCTGGACGACATCCGCGCCTCGATCGACGGCGGATACTTTGATGAGTTCCGCGACGAAGCGTTGGCCCACTTCTACGGCAACGGCGAGCGCCGGCCAGGGTTGTGAGTTTTTCTCCTTCGTTGCGGCTTGTGCCGAACTTCTCTCTGCTCCCCTCGCTGAGGCTGAGACGTTAAGCAAACAGCCCAGTGGGCTGTTTGTAGTCGAAGGTGAGACGATAGTCGAACCAGCAGGTTGCAGGCAAGGCCCGTCCTTAATTGCGGACGAGCTGTCACGAAGTGACTGAGGGGAGTGCCGCCACCCTCAAAGATCACGGCGCCCGCAGGAGACCCACAAGCGATATATCCCTGCCTCCCATGCGACACGCCGAAGATTGCATGATTACCCAGCCGGGTGTAAGTTAGTCGA
>ERZ1032461.230-NODE-230-length-15188-cov-9.257913_pt1 | contig 15188 bp, 17 predicted proteins | sample MGYA00517098_ERZ1032461 | MGnify/ENA primary metagenome ERZ1032461 (study PRJEB33719, sample SAMN04261332) | wastewater metagenome | biome: periurban shantytown; feature: human; material: feces | host: Homo sapiens | place: Peru: Lima | collected 2013-01-26 ...
TGCTGTCCGACAGCGTGGCGATGCGCCTGCGGCGCTACGGGCTCTACTGCGGCGGTGTGCAGGTCGGCATCAAAAACAGCCGCTTTCAGGTCTTCTCCCGCCAGACAACGCTCGACCACAGCACACACCTGATGCGCGAGATCAACGACACGGCGCTCCGCCTTGCAAAGGACTTGTGGAAAGCACCCGACCCGATCCGGCTCCTCTCCGTCACGGCACTGCATCTGACCGAAGAAGCGCAATCCTACCGCCAGCTCGACCTGCTCGGCACGGACGACACACAGCAGGAAAAGCAGGAAGCCGTCGAATCCGCAATGGACGCCCTGCGCAAAAAATTCGGCCGCGGCGTCATTTCCTACGGCACCGCCGAAGATAACATCAGCGGCGAAAAAATCGAACGGGATTGACCCCCATTTTGCGCCGCGCACGGCGCAAAGCAATTTCAATCATTTTTCGCCGCGGCGTGTACGGGGCGAAAAATACCTCTCATGGAGCGAGTGTCGAGCCTGCGGCGAGGCACAGAGCGGAATGCGCTCCCTAACTCAAAAGCGGGGATTCTCTCAAAGAGAATCCCCGCTTTTGAAACGTCAGTTGACGAGCCATTCCGGTCGCGATCGCTTCTTGATGCCGGACACGACCCCCATCGCCGCGAAGAGCGTCACGATGGACGAGCCGCCGTAGCTGAAAAACGGCAGCGTCAGCCCCACGACCGGCAGCAGAAACAGGCACATCCCGATGTTGGCGATCGTCTGGAAGATGAGCATTCCCGCCATGCCGACGCAAACAAGGCTTTCCATGCGGCTCGGCGCCTCGCGCGCGACGATCAGGCAGCGGATGATGATGGCCAGCAGCAAAATGATCACCAGCAGGCAGCCGATAAAGCCCAATTCCTCGCCGCAGACGCAGAAGATGAAGTCCGTCTGCCGCTCGGGAAGGCTCCACTTGGAGCTGGACTGCGTCTGCGTGCCGTTGAACAGCCCCTGTCCTGTCAGCCTGCCGGACCCGAGGGCGAGCAGGCCGCGCGTCTGCTGGAAGCCCTTGCCCTGCACATCGTAGCTGTGGTCAAGGATGACCTTGATACGCGCATACCAGTCGCCGCGCAGCAGATTTAAGTTCCACGCGGCAAGAAAGCCGCCCACCGCGCCGCCCACACCAAGGAAGATCCACCGCAGGGCAAAGCCCGCGGCAAAGGCCATGCACAGGAAAACGAAGAGATACACAAGGCCGCTGCCCGCATCCTTGGAGATCACATAGTAAAAGAGAAACATGATCCCCGCGTGCGCCGTAGGCTGGATGACGTTCGTAAAGCGCGTGAGGTCGCGCTTTTCCGTCAGCAGCGCGAGCTGGCGCGCCAGCAGAATGATGAAAGTGATCTTCACGATCTCGGCAGGCTGAACGGTGATGGGAAAATTCGCCAGAACGCCGACGCCGAGCCTCTCGCCGATGTCGTTCACGCCGAGCCAGGCGCGGTTGCCGTTGCGCGTCAGGCCGAACGGCGTGCGCAGCAGCAGGATAAATCCGAAATCAAAGGCCAGCAGCCACTTCCACTTTTTGCTCAGCTCCCCCACATCAACGGCGGAAAGGAAAAAATAAAGCAGCACACCGATCATCAGGCCGAGTCCCTGAATGGCGACATATTTCAGCGTGCCGCGAAAGTGCGTGGCGCTTGCGATGAGCACCATCCCGTAGAGCGTCGAGGTCACGCACAAAGCGAGCAGCACCAGGTCTGACTGGCGCACCACATCGCTCAGAAAATCGCGGACCTTTCCCATGGCATCACACTCCTTTCGCACAGGGTTTTCGATGTATTTTAGCACAATTTCATGCTCCTGTAAACGCACTTTTCTCCGTCTTTCCGCAGAAAAGGAATTGTAAAGGGCAGCGTGCTGTGCTATACTGTTTAGTAATATGGGTCAAAATGGGGTCAGGAGGCGAAGCCATGCAGTTTTTGTCACACAGCGCGCAGGAGACCGAGCGCGTCGGCGAGCAGCTCGCTTCCCGTCTTCGCCCCGGCGATGTACTGGCCTTTACCGGTTCTCTCGGCATGGGAAAGACCGCCTTCACGCGCGGCCTTGCGCGCGGGCTCGGCTGCCGCGGGCGCGTCACGAGCCCGACGTTCACCATCGTGAACGAATACGAGGGGGCCATTCCTCTTTTTCACTTTGATATGTACCGTCTCGGCTCGTCGGACGAGCTCTTTGACATCGGCTGGGACGATTATCTTGCCCGCGGCGGCGTATGCGCCGTGGAATGGAGCGAGCGCGTCGCCGACGCGCTGCCCGAGGGTACGATCTTCGTCGATATCGCGCGCGGCGCGGAGGGCGAGGATTCGCGCGTCATCACGGTCACGGGAGGGAGCCTCGCATGAAAATTCTCGCTTTGGAAACATCGGCAAAGAGTGTTTCCTGCGCCGTTGTCGAAGATGTCGCACCGCTCGCCTCCGCCTATCAGTGCACAGGGCTGACGCACAGCCGGACGCTTCTTCCGATGGTGGACGCGATGCTCAAAAACGCCGACCTGACGCTCGAGGATATCGGCGCCATCGCCATCACTGCGGGACCGGGGTCCTTTACCGGGCTTCGCATCGGCATCGCGGCGGTCAAGGGTCTTGCCTGGGCCGCGGACAAGCCGTGCCTTGGCGTCTCAACGCTCGAAGCCATGGCGCAGAATGCCGCGCACATTGACGGGTTGATCGTCGGCGCGATGGACGCGCGCCGCTCACAGGTCTACAACGCCGTTTTCGAGGCAAAAGACGGCGAGCTGACGCGCCTGACGCCCGACCGCGCGATCTCGCTCGAGGAGCTCTGCGCGCAGCTTGAGGGCAAGGCGCAGCGCATCACCGTTCTCGGCGACGGCGGCGTGCTGTGTTGGCGCTATTTGACAGAGCACGGTGTCAAATGCACGCTCGCGCCGAGCGCGCTGCTCTATCAGAACGCCGTGGGCGTTGGCCTTGCGGCCGAGCGCGCCTATGCGCGCGGCGAGGCCGTGAGTGCACAGGAGCTGCTGCCCATTTATCTTCGTCCCGCGCAGGCCGAGCGTCTGAAAAGCGCAAAGGCCGCTCAAACCCGATAAGCAAATTCAACATTAAAATATATTTTTCGGAGGTCAAAGCAATGGAAGCCAAATTCAACGAGAAAGTACACATCATGAACCACCCCCTCGTCGCCCACAAGCTCACCATCATGCGCGATGAAAACACCAGCGTCAAGGATTTCCGCGAGCTCGTGTCCGAGATCGGTATGCTCATCACCTACGAGGCCACGCGCGACCTCCCGCTGACCACCAAGCACATCAAGACCCCCATCTGCGAGATGGACGCCCCCACGCTCGCGGGCAAGAAGTTCGTCGTCGTCCCCATCCTGCGCGCCGGTCTCGGCCTTGTTGACGGCGTGCTGCGCATGGTGCCCTCCGCCCGCGTGGGTCACATCGGTATGTACCGCGACGAAGAGACGCTCGAGCCCCACCCCTACTTCTGCAAGATGCCCAAGGACGTGGCCGAGCGCGACGTGATGATCGTCGACCCGATGCTCGCCACCGGCGGCTCCGCGTGCGAGGCCATCGGCGAAATGCAGAAGCGCGGCTGCAAGCATATCACCCTCATGGTGCTCGTTGCCGCTCCCGAAGGCATCAAGGCCGTTCAGGAGAAGTACCCCGACGTCAACATCTACGCCGGCGCGCTCGACGATCACCTCAACGAGCACGGCTATATCGTCCCCGGTCTCGGCGACGCGGGCGACCGTATTTTCGGCACGAAGTAACTTCAATGAAACCGACTTACGTCGCTTTCATTGAGAAAGATTCGCGTCGCTCTGTGCCTCATTGTCTGCACAAGCAGACAATTCGACACTCGCTTTGCACAAAGGGTAATTCCTGACGCACATGTCGTCAGAAATTACGATTTTAATTGTTTTCTGCCTGCGGGCGGAAAATGATACGAAGAATCTTCACAATTTTGTCATTGCAATCTTGAATTTCATTCGTTATAATGGTCAGGCATTTGAATGACCCCAAGCAACACCCCACTAATTGAGAGGACTGAACAAACAAATGAGTGCATCCAGAGAAAAGAAAGCCCGTCAGGAGCAGGTGACCACCGGTTTCACCGACGCCCGCACGCAGCGCGAACGCGAGGAGCAGGCCAAGGCCCGCCGCAGCAATATCATGTATATCGCGATCGCCGTTGTCTTTGTGCTGGTCGCCATCGTCGTCATCGTGGCGAACTCCAAGGTCATCGAGCGCAACGCCAAGGCCGTTACCATCGGCAGCGAGACCTACACCGCCGCTGATGTGGACTACTATTACTACACCGCCTACAACAGCTTCGTCCGCAATTACTCCTCGTATCTGAGTATGTACGGTCTGGATACGTCCAAATCGCTCAAGGATCAGGACTGCCCCATGACCGACGGCGGCACCTGGTACGACTACTTCCGCGACCAGGCCATCAGCAGCCTGACCTCCTACTCCCTGCTCGCGCAGAAGGCCGAGGAAGACGGCTTTGACGGCAGCGAGACCGTGGAGGCGGACCTGAAGCAGGTCTATAGCGACCTTGACTCCTATGCCGCCGCTGCCGGCTATACCCGCAGCCAGTACATCAAGACCGTGTGCGGCCCGCTGGTCAACAAGGCCGTCTTCGAGCGCAACGTGCGCCTGACCTCTCTGGCTCAGGCCTATTCCGCCGAGTACGCCAATTCCCTTGAATACAGCGACGACGAGGTGCAGGCTGCTTATGACGCCGACCCCAAGAGCTATCAGAGCGCTGATATCGAGTACATTCTCTTCACCTCCGGCGCTGACAGCGACGCGACCGACGACGAGAAGGCTCAGCTCCTGGAGGAAGCCAAGCAGAAGGCTGAGACCGCTCTTTCCCGCTATGCGCAGGGCGAGGCCTTCGACGCCATCGGTGAGGATATGGAAGGTACCTACACCCACGCCGCCAACGTCACGAACAGCACCTCCGATATGCTGACCTGGGCGTTTGACGACGCCCGTCAGGAGGGCGACACCACTGTCGCCGCCAACGGTGAAAAGGGTTATTACGCTGTTCTCTTCCACTCCCGCAGCCGCAACGACTATCACTCCGTCTCCGTGCGTCACATTCTCGTCGACAGCGAGGACAAGGCCAACGAGATCCTGCAGCAGTATAACAACGGCGAGAAGACCGAGGACGCCTTTGCAGCGCTGGCTGTTGAGAATTCTACCGACTCCAACGCTTCCTCCGGCGGTCTGTATACCGGCATCTATCGCGGCCAGATGGTCAGCGAGTTCGAGGATTGGTGCTTCGACCCCGCGCGTCAGGCGGGCGACACCGGCATCGTCCAGACCAGCTACGGCTACCACGTCATGTATTTTGTGAGCACAAGCGAAAATCCCTACTGGTATGACCAGGCAGTGATCTCCCTCAAGAGTGCCGCTTACAACGAGTGGTACAGCTCCATCACCGACGGTGTGGAGGCTGAGCAGCTCGACGGCATGAAGTACGTCGGTTAAGCCTTTTTCGTGATCCAAAAAAGCTGCCGGTCATCGACCGGCAGCTTTTCCTTTCATTCTTTTCTGTTTTGAGGTCACACTTATGGACGATCAGTTTTTACGCACGCAGATGCTTCTCGGCGATGCGGCCATGGAGCGGCTGAAGCACAGCCACGTGGCCGTGTTCGGCCTTGGCGGTGTCGGCAGCTACGCGGTCGAGGCGCTGGTGCGCTCGGGCGTCGGCGAGCTGACGCTCATCGACGATGACACCGTAGGCACCACAAACCTGAATCGCCAGCTTGAAGCGCTGCATTCCACCCTCGGTCAGAACAAGACCGACGCCCTCGCCGCGCGCTGCCGCGACATTGCTCCCAACGTCACACTGCACCTCATCTGTGCGCGCTACGATGCCGCGCACCGCGAGGATTTCTTCACCGCGCACTACGATTACATCATCGACGCCATCGACACCGTTTCAAGCAAGCTCGACCTGATCGAAACGGCGCAGTCGCGCGGCATCCCCATCCTCTGCGCCATGGGTACGGGAAACAAGCTGGACGCCTCACAGCTCTGCATCACCGACATTTCCAAAACGCGCAACTGCTCTCTTGCGCGCGTGATGCGCAAGGAGCTGCGTGAGCGCGGCATCCGGCATCTGCGCGTCCTCTACTCCCCCGAGCTCCCCGCCAAGCCGCAGGCGCTGGAAGCGCCCCCGCCGGGTCGCCGCAGCGTACCGGCGAGCCTTGTCTGGGTCCCCGGCTGCGCGGGGCTGATGATGGCGGGTGACGTCATCCTGACGCTCGCCGGATACGAAAACGGGAAAGAAGGCGGCCCCCAATGATTTTGACCGGTACCCTTGTCAACTCTGCCGCCATCGTTGCCGGCAGCCTTGCCGGTGTCCTGATCGGCAAATTTATCCCGGAGCGCTTCAGCGACGCCGTTGAAAAAGGCGCGGCGCTGTGCGTGCTCTACATCGGTGTGGACGGTATGCTCGCGGGCGAAAAAACGCTCGTCGCCATCCTTTCCATCGCGATCGGCGCGATCCTCGGCGAGCTTTTGCAGCTCGATGAAAATATGCACCGGCTCGGCGACTGGATCGAGCGCAAATTGGGCAGCAAGGGGTCAAAAACGTCACTCTCCGAGGGCTTTGTCACCGCCTCCCTGCTCTTCTGCGTGGGCGCAATGGCCATTATGGGAGCGCTCGACTCCGGTCTGACCGGCGACCATTCGACGCTCTACGCTAAAGCGCTGCTCGACGGCATCATCTCCGTCGTCTACGCTTCGACCCTCGGCATCGGCGTGGCGCTCTCGGCCGTCCCCATTTTTCTCTATCAGGGCGCTATCGCACTGGGCGCGTCGTTCCTCGCGCCGTATCTCACGGAAGCGGTCATCCTTGAGATGAAGTGCGTCGGCTCCATCCTCATTCTCGGTCTGTCGCTCAATATGCTGGGGCTGACGAAGATCAAGGTGATGAACTACGTCCCCGCTGTGTTCCTGCCGATCCTACTGTGCAGGTTTCTGTAAGTAAAAGAGGGAGCGTTCCTTGCGGAACGCTCCCTCTTTTACTCTTCTAAAATCAGCGGCAAGGCGCGGACGCAGTAATTCTTCATGTCGACATGGCTGTCATCCAGAAAGCCGACGCCCTCGTCTTTCAGCAGTGCAGCCTGCCTGTTCGCGCCGCCGAAGGCGAACGCGCTCGACACCTCCCCGTCCCGCTTGACGACGCGGTGGCACGGGATGACGCCCGGCGCGGGATTCACGTGCAGCGCATAGCCGACGACGCGGGCAAGGCGGACATTCCCGATCGCCGCGGCGATCTGCCCGTAGGTCGCGACGCTCCCGCGCGGGATGAGCCTCACCGCGGCGTACACCTTGTCAAAGGTCGTCATTTTCCTCCAACTTTCTCTGTTTCTTTCGGTACCACCACGCGAAGGCCAATCCGCCCGCCAGCAGCACAAGATATCCGATGATGCTTGGCAGCATCACGCGCACCGGCCCCTCCCAGAAAAAGCGCAGCTCCTCCGGGATCTCCCCGTCCGCGGCACTCATCAGCGACAAAACCGTGATCAGTCCGATCAGCGTGCGCAGCAGCATTGCGCCGCCGATGATCGCGGCAATATATCCGGCCCAATAGCCGTTCCTGCGCACAGCGGCACGGATCGTCTCCCACTTTTCCGAGCTTCCCGGCTCCGCCGCAGCGGACGAGGCAGACGAGGCACCGGCGGGCGCGTCCTCTTCGTTTTCCCAGATGAGGTAATCCGTCGTCACGCCGAAATAGGTGCAGATGGCGCGCAGCTTATCGAGGTCGGGCGTCGAGTCGCCGCACTCCCACTTGCTGACGGCCTGCCGCGAAACGTCCAACTCCGCAGCGAGCTGCTCCTGCGATAAACCGCGCGACCGCCGCAGCAGCTGCAGCTTTTCTCCCAATGTCATATGTGTATCCTCCGTTTGCTTTGATGCACCCAGTATAGCGGACAACGGCGAAAAGCGCCACCAAGCAAGGCTTACATCTCCGCAACCAAACGTGGCGATCGGGTCTTCAGTCCGCCTTTTCCGCTGTTATGTCGAAAAACGGGATCTCGACCTCCATCACGACAAGGCTCACGAGCATCAGCGCCGCGCCGATATAGCCCTTGAGACCGAGGCGCTCGCCGAGCAGAAAAAACGCAAACACAGCGGAGAACACCGGCTCGAGCGTGAAGATGAGCCCCGCGCGCGCCGCGGTGGTATCCTTCTGATACACGCTTTGCAGCACAAGGCACACGCCCGAGCAGAAGATACCGAGAAACAGCGCCGAGGCCCACACCTTCGGCGACTGCGGCAGCGCGGGCGTTTCCACCAAAAGCGACAGCACGAGCATCACCACGCCCACGACCGCGAGGTCGCAGACGCCGAGCGCCAGCGGGTCGACCTCTGGGTCGGCCACGGCCTTCTCCGTCAGCATGAGGTCAACGGCATAAAACGTCGGCACCAGCAGGCAGATGATATCGCCCAGCGCGGGCTTGAGCGTCTCGTTCAGCGTGAGCATCGCAATGCCGATGAGACACAGAATGATCGCGAAACTGAACTTTTTGCCCGGCTTTTTGCGGTACAGAAGGAACTCGAAAAGCGGCGTAAACAGGACCGTCATCGCGCCGATAAACCCGGCATTGGAGACGGACGTATACATCACGCCGTAGGTCGCGCCGGCGTACACCACCACAAGCGACAGGCCCACAAGGAGGCTGTATTGGAGCGTTTTCTTGTTCACGCCGCGCAGCCGCTTGAAGTAAATGGCACCCAGCACCAGAAAGCCCGTGATAAAGCGGAATGCGTTCAGCGTGAGCGGCTGCAATTCGTTCAGGCAGATCGCCGTCAGGCAGTTGGATATCCCCCAAAGGCCTGTGGCGAGCAGCAGCATCATGTCTGCCCTCCGTTGACGATTCATCGTTCTCTTCCCCTCTCATCTGAAAAGCGGGCGCTATGAAGCGCCCGTTTACTTATGATCGATTTTATCATATATCGCCTCGCTTGACAAGGGGGATGCCCGGCCGTTCCGGTCCGGGAAGGAATATTCTCCCGCAGCGCTCCCCGGTAATGCTCTTTTGTCCGAAACGCCGTGTTTCCCCTTGCCGCGCGTCGATTTTTCGAAAAATGCAGTGTCGGCGCAACACGCCGCTTGACATCCGTGCACCCATCGGGCTATAATGCAGTCCGTCTGCTGCGCGCAGGTCCTTCCCTGCACCGCGCGGATGCCAAAAGAGAAACGGAGGATGGAACATGATCACGACGATCCTGTGGGATGTGGACCGCACACTGCTGGATTTTGACGCAGCGGAGAGCGCCGCCGTCCGCTGCCTGTTTGAAGAATTCGGTCTCGGCCCATGTACGGATGAGACGGTCCGCCGCTATTCGGCCATCAATGCGCACTACTGGCAGCGTATGGAGCGCGGCGAGATCGACAAAAACGAGGTCCTGATCGGCCGCTTCCGCGAATTTTTCACCGCCGAGGGGCTGGACGCCTCGATCGCCTCGGCCTTCAACGACCAATACCAGCTCCGTCTCGGCGATACCATCGTCTTTCGTGATGACAGCTACCGCATCGTCAGCTCTCTCTGCGGCAGGGTGCAGCAGTTCGCCGTGTCGAACGGCACCGTCACGGCCCAGACGAAAAAGCTGCGCCTGTCCGGTCTCGGCGCGCTGATGGACGGCGTGTTTCTCTCCGAGCAGCTCGGCGCGGAAAAGCCGAGCGCAGCGTTTTTTGATCAGGTCTTCGACGCCATCTCTCCTGTTGACAAATCGCAGGTCATGATCGTCGGCGACTCGCTCACGAGCGATATGCGCGGCGGCAGCGATGCCGGCATCGTCACCTGCTGGTATAATCCGGATGGGCTCAAAGCCCCCGAGGGCATCCGCATCGACCACGATATCCGCGACCTGCACGAGATCTACGATCTGCTCAAATAACTCAAATAGCACTGCGGTCGGCAAAGGAAGTCCCTTTGCCGACCGTTTTCCATTCCGAATGCAATGGAAGAAAATGCAATCGTTCACACTCTGTTTACCGTTTCTTCAGGACTGCTTCACGATTTTCCGCTATATTTTATCTATCGCTTAAAGCAAGAGCGAGACCGAAAACATTCTGGGGCAGCTGTCCGCCCCGCACGAATGCGAAAGCGGCAGACCAAGCATATCACCGCCGAAGGGCGATGTTTGAAGATAGAATTCCTTTGATAGCAGCTAAAAAGCGAAGCCTGTCGCCACATACGGCGGCAGGCTTCGCTTTTATCCGGTGCCGCCGCAAACGGCACGATTGCAATTCGACCGATTTCAGTATAAAATAAACTTGTACTGCATTTTCAAAAGGAGACAACTGCTATGGCTCTCGACTGGGGCATCCTCTACTGGATACAAGCTCATCTCACCTGTCCGTTCCTCGACGCGGTCATGCCGAAGTTCACACTGCTCGGCGATGCCGGGATCATCTGGATCCTCGCCGCCGTCGCGCTGCTGTGCACGAAAAAATACCGTCGGCAGGGCGCTGTCCTGCTTTTGGGGCTGCTGTGCGGTCTGCTGGTCGGCAACGTGTGTCTCAAGCATCTCGTTGCCCGCCCCCGCCCGTGCTGGCTCGATGAGAGCGTCCCTCTGCTCATCGCTTCGCCGACGGACTACTCGTTCCCCTCGGGACATACGCTGTCCTCGACCATCAGCGCGACCATTCTGACGAAGACCGACCATCGCTTCGGCTATGCCGCCATTCCGATGGCGGCGCTGCTTGCCTTCTCGCGGCTGTACCTTTTTGTGCACTTTCCCAGCGATGTGCTCGCGGGCGCGGTGCTGGGGCTCGTCATCGGCGTGGTCGTCTCCCGCTATGGGCCGAAGCTGTTCCGCAAGCGCGAAAAATAACCGTCTTCACCGTTAAAAATGCAAAGCAAGGGGCCGTTCTCTCCCGCAGGAGAATGGGCCCCTTATTTCGCGCCATTTTACCTTTCCTTCCGCTCCGTCACGTGCTTGACGACGGCCCACATCGTGTTCACCATCGCCCAGCCGAGGCCGGTGGCAAGCGCGACAGCGAGAAGGCCCATCCTAGCCACGAAAGCACAACGCGCAGCGCGATGTGGCTCGTCGCACCGAGGAACGGGACGGACACCTTCCCGATGCCGTTAAAATAGCCAGCGAACGTGTTGCCCGTGAAGCAGAGCGTATAGAAAAGCGCCACAAGCTTCAGATAGTCGCGCGCGTTCTCGAACGCCGCGCCGCTGCGCGTTCCGAGCATAAAGCCGACCGACGCGTTCGCGCTGACGTACATGATGAGCGACATCGCAAGCCCCATCGCAAGCATCAGAAGAAGACTGCCGCGGAACGGCGCCCTCACGCGCTCCTCCTTCCCCGCGCCGCGATTCTGCGCCACGAGCACGGAGATCGCGGCACTGCCGCTGTCGCCGAACGAATTAGCAAAGCCCTCGATGCGCGTCGCCGTATACGCCGAGATCATGTCCGTGCCGCCGGTGTTGACCGCACCCTGCACGAGCAGCTTGCCGATATACAGACTCGACTGGTGCAGCGCCGTGACGAAGCTGAAATGCGCCGTCTGACGCAAGAGCTCTTTGTCCATGTGGCGATCCGCGCGGGCAAAGATGAGCTCCGGCGCCTTGCGCCGCAGATAGGCGATGCACAGCACCGCCGAGATTGCCTGCGACGCTGCCGTCGCCCACGCCGCGCCCGCGATCCCCATGTGAAATCGCGCGACAAAGCAGTAGTCGAGCACGACATTGACCGTCACTGCCGCGGCGAGCGCCATCAGCGCCGCGTTCGCCCGCCCGATGGCGCGCAGCAGCGCGCCGTAAAGGTTATAGAGGAACGCCGCGGGCAGGCTCGCTCAAATCACCGTCAGATACGCCGACACAAAGCGCTCGAGCTCCTCCGGCGTCTGGATGAGCCGCAGCAGCGGCGGAAGCAGCACAAAGCCGAGGCCGCTGCATATAGTCGTCGCCAGCAGCCCGCACGAGAGCGAGAGCCAGTGCTCGCGGCGGAAGCGCTCGCGCTCGCCCGCGCCGTAGAGCTGAGCAAAAATGACGGATATCCCCGTGCACGCGCCCGTGATCATGAAGAGAAACAGATTCATCACCGAGCCCGCGACGCCGACGGCGGCGAACTCCGCCTCGCCCGCAAAGCGCCCGAGGATGAACGCGTCGACCGTGTTGTAGAGCTGCTGCAAAATATTACCCATGATGAGCGGCGCGGCCAATCGCAGCAAATGCTGCGGAATGCTGCCGCCGGTCAAATCGTAAGAGCGTGCCATCGTCTTCCCCCGTCCTTCAGGATTTGACAACAGCATACCACCGCGCTATACTTTGCGTAAACCGATCATTTATCAAACTATCTTTGACGATTTTGCAAAGGAGAACGCTATGGAACTCGACCGCTGCCGCGCGCTCGTCTGCGCCATTGAAACCGGGAGCCTGTCTGCCGCGGCGGAGGCCCTGCAATACACGCCCTCCGGCGTGAGCCGCATGGTCGCGGCGCTCGAAGAAGAGACGGGCGTCCCGCTCCTGCTGCGCGAGCACAGCGGCGTGCGCCCGACGAAGGAGTGCGAACGGCTGCTGCCCGCCATCCGCGAGCTGCTGCGCGCGGGCGAAGCCTGCTCCCAGCTCTCGGCGCAGCTGCGTGGGCTGGATATCGGCACCGTCACAGTCGGCACGGCCTACAGCGCGTTTTATTCCCCGCTTGCGCGCATCACGTCGGATTTCCACGCACGCTACGGCGGCATTCAGGTGCAGCTGCGCGGCGGATACAGCACAGAGCTGCTCGACCAGCTCAACGCGCACCGGCTCGACCTGTGCTTCATCTCCGCGCGCGAGGGCGGACACAACTGGCTGCGTATCGGTGACGATGCATTGACCGCCTGGATTCCCGCCTCGCATCCGATGGCATGGCTCCCCGCACTGCCGGTCTCGGCGTTTGCTGCTGAGCCGTATATCGAGACCTATCCCGACAAGGATATCGACAATGCGCGCGTTTTCGCGCGCTGCGGCGTCACACCAAATCTGAAATTCTCCACGATGGACTCCCTTGCGACCTATTCGATGGTGGAGGCCGGTCTCGGCCTCGCCATGAACAACGCGCTCAATGGCCGCGCCTTTGCGGGCGGCGTGCGTATTCTGCCGCTCGACCCGCCGCAGCTCGTGGAGATCGGCGTGGCGGCGCTGCCCGACCTCTCCCCCGCCGCGCGGACCTTCCTCGACTTTTTGGAACCTCACCTTGTGGAATTCCTCTCGGAACAACCTTAAGATTTTCTTAGCATCACGTTCATAATGCATTCACTTCCCTCGTGTAGGCTATGCCACAGTGCAAACAGAAAGGGTGATTTTTTGCGTAAGCAACTGAGCAAAAAGGCCGCGGCGCAGGTACTGCTCCTGCTGCTCAGCGCGGCATTCCTCGTCTACGGCGCATCTCGCGGCGAGGCGGGCGTCGTGCTGAACAAGGCCGTCAAGCTGTGTCTGGAGTGTGTGGGCATTGGATAAGAAAAAACCGTTTTCCTTTCTGCTCGCCCGCTGGCGCGGACTGGTCCAGGCCTGCGCGGCTCTGCTGACGAATCTGCACCTGCCGAACTTCCTCACGGGTACGCTCTATCGCGGCGCAGGCAAGACCGTGTGCGTGCCGGGACTGAACTGCTACTCTTGCCCGGGTGCGGCGGGCGCGTGTCCCATCGGCTCGTTTCAGGCTGTCGTCGGCTCGTCGAAATTCAGCTTTTCCTATTACATCACCGGCATCCTCATCCTGCTTGGCGTGCTGCTGGGCCGCTTCATCTGCGGCTTCCTCTGCCCGTTCGGCTGGTTTCAGGAGCTGCTGCACAAGATCCCGACCAAAAAGCTCTCCACCAAGCGCCTAAAGCCGCTGACCTACCTCAAATACGTCATCTTGGTGGTGATGGTCTTCCTGCTTCCGGTGCTCGTAGTGAACGAAGCGGGCATGGGCGACCCGTTCTTCTGCAAATATCTCTGCCCGCAGGGCGTTCTGGAAGGCGCCATCCCGCTCTCGCTTGTCAACAGCAGCATCCGCGCCGCGCTCGGCAAGCTCTTCTCGTGGAAGCTCTGCGTGCTCATCACGGTCGTCGTGCTGAGCGTCGTCTTCTACCGCCCGTTCTGCAAGTGGCTCTGTCCGCTCGGCGCGTTCTACGCGCTCTTCAACCGCGTGTCGCTGCTGTCGATGCACGTTGACGAGAGCAAATGCGTCTCCTGCGGCAAGTGCGCAAGGACCTGCCCCATGGACGTGGATGTGACCAAAACGCCGAATCACAGCGAATGTATCCGCTGCGGCAAATGCGTGACCGCCTGCCCGACGGAGGCCGTCCGCTTCCGCTACGCCTTCGGTGGCAGCGGAGCATGTTCCAAATTGTCTCAAAAACCGATCATTAAAGAAAACAAAGGAGAATAAACCATGAATTTCAAGAAGATCATTACGCTGCTGCTCGCCTTTGCGCTGACGCTTTCCCTCGCCGCCTGCGGCAGCAAGGGCGACAGCAAGGGCGATGGCGATGCGCAGGGCGCGACCGCCGAGGAGATCTACGCTCAGATCCAGGAGCTCGCCGACAAGGAAAACGCCATCATGGAAGAGAACCTTGAGCTCTGGCAGAAGCTCTTCGCCGCCATGAACGAAAAGCGCGACGAGATCCCCGATGAATCGAACTACGGCGCTTACCTGCTTGCTGCCCTCGACCTCGTGAAGGACAAGTTCACCGAGGACGAGCTCAAGATGCTGACCGAAGGTTCCGAGAAGATCCGTGACCTTGAAGACCAGATCCAGCCCCTGCAGGAGCAGTATGCCGCGCTCCAGCCCGCGGGTGACGGTGAAGACGGCGGCATGAACGATTCCGTCCCGGCCTTCCCCGCCTTCACCGGCAAGGACCTTGACGGCAACGATGTGGACAACAGCATTTTCTCCCAGAACGCCGTGACGGTCGTGAACTTCTGGTTCAGCGGCTGCAAGCCCTGCGTGGCAGAGCTTGGTGAGCTGAACGCCCTCAATGAAACGCTCAAGAAGCAGGGCGGCGCGGTCGTCGGCATCAACGTCGATACGCTCGACGGCAATGCCGATGCGATCAGCACGGCCAAGAACCTGCTTGAGTCCAAGGGTGCAAGCTACCAGAACATCTACTTCCCCTCCGACAGCGCAGCCGGCGACTTTGCGGGCGACATCATGGCCTTCCCGACCACCTATGTCATCGACCGCAGCGGCGC
>ERZ1032461.231-NODE-231-length-15116-cov-20.041498_pt1 | contig 15116 bp, 9 predicted proteins | sample MGYA00517098_ERZ1032461 | MGnify/ENA primary metagenome ERZ1032461 (study PRJEB33719, sample SAMN04261332) | wastewater metagenome | biome: periurban shantytown; feature: human; material: feces | host: Homo sapiens | place: Peru: Lima | collected 2013-01-26 ...
TAATGGTAAAATGGAAAGGAAACAAGCAGAAATTACTTTATCGAAAATGCTTATAGCTGCATTTGTGCTTTTTAAATGCCAATTATCTGCGGCTTTCGCTATTGTCTATACCTTTGCAATCGAAAATCGCGGATGCCACTTCAGACAGGTGTGGCGCTGCGGCAAGGCAGAGGAAATTAGTCAAAATAATAAAGTACAAATGGAAATACTTGAAAAGTTGTTTTACGGATTCCCCGAGTTGTGGGGAGGAGGCGTGGCCCACTCAGTGATGATTTTGGCCCTAGTGATCACGCTCGGCCTGTGTTTGGGCAAGGTTCGGGTGCGCGGAGTTTCGCTCGGGCTGGCCTGGGTGTTGTTTATCGGTCTGCTGATGGGCAACCTTCCCATCACCATCGATGAGCATCTGCTCCACTTCCTCAAGGAGTTTGGCTTGATACTCTTCGTCTATTCCATCGGCCTTGAGGTGGGCCCGGGCTTCTTCTCCTCCTTCCGTGGAGGTGGCAAGAGTCTCAATATCCTCAGTATTGTAGTTGTGGCATTGAGTATTGTGACAACCCTCGTGGTCTATTCCTTCTCTGGCACATCCGCTACGACCCTCGTCGGCATCCTCTCGGGTGCCGTGACCAATACCCCGGGACTGGGTGCGGCACAACAGGCGTTCAGCGATCTGCGCCACATCGACGCCCCATCCATCGCCACAGGCTATGCCATCGCCTACCCTGTGGGTGTGCTGGGTGTGATCCTCTCATTTGTCATCCTCCGCTATGCCCTGCGCATCGACAGACACCATGAGGAGGACGCTGCCAAAATGGGCGCAGGCCACTTGAAGGAGATGACGCTCCACACGTTCTCCGTGCGCCTGACCAACAAAATGGTGGCTGGCGACACGGTGCGCCAGATCCACGAAGTGCTGAAACGCGACTTCATGATCTCGCGCATCATCCATAGCGACGGCAGTGGCAAGAGCGAAGTAGTCAACGGGTCGACGGTAGTCAACGAGGGCGACCTGCTCCAGGTGGTGGCCCATCCTACGGCCGTGGAGGCCATCGTGGCCCTTGTCGGCGAAAAGGTAGAGGTGGCGCCCGAGACCTTTGGCAAGGATCTGATCACGCGTCGCATCCTTGTGACGAAGCCGGGTGTCAACGGCAAGAGCATCGGCCAGATGGGTATCCGCACGAGCCTTGGCACGAACATCACGCGAGTGAACCGCAATGGTGTGGACCTCATCGCTACCCCGCATCTGAAACTGCAGCTTGGTGATCGTGTGACGGTGGTGGGTACGGAGCTCGCTATTGCCCATACGGAGAAACTCCTTGGCAACCAGATGAAGCGGCTCAACGCGCCCAACCTCATCCCTATTTTCCTTGGTATCATGCTCGGTTGTATCGTGGCCAACATCCCCTTCTTCCTTCCCGGTATCAACGAGAGCCTGCGACTGGGACTCACCGGCGGCCCGCTGGTGGTGGCCATCCTCATCGGTTTCTTCGGCCCGAAATATAACCTCGTGACCTATAATACGATCTCGGCCAACTTGATGTTGCGTGAGGTGGGTATCTGCATCTTCCTGGCTTGTGTCGGACTGGGCACGGGATCGCCCTTTGTACAAACCCTTGCCACGGGTGAGGGCGCGCAGTGGATTGCCTATGGTGCCGCCATCACGATGGTGCCTATCCTGGTTGGTGGTTTGATAGGCCGCTATGTCTTCCACATCAACTACTACACGATGCTCGGTGTGCTCGCTGGTGCCCATACCAATCCGGCAGCCTTGGCCTACGTCCGCGAGCAGACCTCTGCTGACGCGCCCGCTGTGGGCTACGCCACGGTCTATCCCTTCGCCATGTTCCTGCGCATCGTCACGATTCAGATACTGATCTTTGTATTCGGATAAACGAATGAGAAACGTCAAAACAGAGAACCCTTCAGTGCGTCCCTCGGCAGTAGAAGAGCCGAGGCGGCGGCGCGGAGTGGCCGAAACGGAACTCTGCCACAAGCTCGACCTGCTGCTACGCACAGGGAGCTTGCTCATGGAGAGTGCGGCCGACACCTCGCGCATCCTGCGGACGATGAAGCGTGCGATGGCCTTCCTGGGACTGGACGAGCGCTACATACACCTCTATGTCAACTGGAACGTGCTCATGGTCAACTACAGCGATGAGCTCCACTCGTTTACGAAGTTTCAGCGCTGCGAGCGTCACGGCATCAGTCTGGCCACCATCGCCAAGGTGAGCCGCCTCACCTGGACGGCCATCCGCGAGGACTTCTCGCTCGTGCAGTATGAGAAGGCCCTCGACGACATCCACGATGCGCCACGTGGCTTCACCCCCTGGCAGGTGGCGATAGGTGGCGGTTTTGCCTGCGGTGGCTTCTGCATCCAGTTTGGCTGCGACTGGACCGCATTCTTTTATTGCTCCCTGGCGGCCATCCTGGGTTTCCGCCTACGGATGTTTCTCCCCACGGTGGGTTGCAACAACTACGTCGCCATCGGCATCTCGGCCTTCGTGGCCACGTTGCTGGCTTGGGCGACAGCACTCCTTTCTACTGATCCAGCGATGATGGCGGGCATGCCGTCGTGGATGATCTCCGCTACGCCATGGCACCCACTGATGGCGTGCGCGCTATTCATCGTACCAGGTGTGCCGCTCATCAACTTCGTGAGCGACATGCTCGACGGCTATATCGAGACCGGATTCATCCGTGCCGTCAATACGTTGCTCATGGTGCTGGCCATGGCCTTCGGCATCGCCTTTGCCATCAAGGTCTGCGGCATCGACAATTTTGCCAAGACGCTCACCATGACCCCCCATCATGAGTATTGGGAGTATGCCATTGCCGCCGCCGTGTCGGCCATGGGATTCTCCACCATCTTCAACATCCCGCGACGCCTGCTGCCCGTCGTGGCCGTGGGTGGTATCATCGCCGTGTGTGTGCGCAACTTTATCAACCTCGGTCCGAGCAATGGCAACCTCGGCCTGGACATGGGACTGACCATCGGGTCGCTGGCGGGAGCCACGGCGGTGAGTATCGCTGTCATCAAGGCGCGCCACTGGTTCCATGTGCCCCATCAGTGTATCACCATCCCGAGTGTCATCCCGATGATTCCGGGTGTGCTGATGTATCGCGCCCTCTTCGCTTTCATCGAGATGCACGGTGTCGTCGGCGAGGTCACGGTGGGCATGAACAATGCCATCAAAGCCTCGCTGGCCATCATCTGCATCGCCCTCGGCGTGGCTGTGCCCAATCTCTTTTTTCGCCGTTTCATCGAGGATACACGCAAGCGGAAGTTGCTCGCCATGCTCGTGGAACGGAAAAAGCGCAACGGAGAGTTTGTCACGCCCCATGCCGTGGGAGCGAGAGTGGGTGCACACAGAAGGACAAGAAAGGAGAAAAATCATGCCCGCGATACGCACGAATAGAAACTCTTGTAGTATCTTTGCAAACGGATTTAGACCGATAAGAATGGAAATCAGACAATTGAAATATTTCCTCCAGGTGGCCGAAACGCTCAATTTCTCCAAGGCATCGCGGAAGCTCTACGTCACGCAGAGTACCCTATCGCAGCAGATTTCCCATCTGGAGCAGGAAATAGGAATGCCGCTCTTTGAACGCAATTCCCACGAGGTATATCTCACGGAGGCGGGAAAAGAACTGTTGCCCTACGCCCAAAAGGCGGTCAATGCGGCCGGGGCCTGTGCTGACCACATGAATGATCTGCGTGAGATGTTGGCTGGAGAACTCAACATCGGAGTGACGTTCTCCTTTAGCAACATCATGGCCGAGACGCTCATCGCGTTCATCCATGCCTACCCCCACGTCAAGCTCAATATCGTCTATCGATCTATGCAGGAACTGATGGACGGACTGAAGAAGCGCGAACTGGATCTTGTGCTGGCCTTCAAGCCGCTCAAGCGGGACAAGGCGATAGACAGCAGAGCGATTTTCAGCAATCGCCTGGCGGCCATCGTCAATGATCACCACCCGCTGGCAAGGCAGCAGAGCGTCACCCTCGCTGACCTTGAACGCTATGATCTCATCCTGCCCTACAAGGGGTTGCAGGCACGCAACGCATTTGAACATCTGCTGGAGGGGCGCGACAACAACTTCAAAATCATGGTGGAGGTCAACAATGTCAATATCATCTTTGACTTGCTGAGCCGCAGTTCGCTTGTCTCCATCTTATCGGAATCCACCACGCTCACCCAGCCAGGTATGAAGGCTATCCCTATCGATGCGGAGGGCAACGAGATGGACGGTTGTGTGCACTTGCTGCGCGACTCCTATATGAAGTCGTCGGCCCAGGAGTTTATCCGCATGCTCAGTCAATCGACAGCCCTGCTGGCCAACCTCGCCTTCAAAGATATACTAAGGTAGGCTACCGCAGGAGATGGAGATGCTGACCATAGCTTCTGCCTTCACGGTCGCCAGCCATTCCTCACACAAGCTTTTTTGTGTTTGATTAGTGTTTTGCAGCATCCCGATGGGGATGCAAAAAGCCACATTCCAACGGGTTTCTCCCTTGCGAATGTGGCTTTGTCTATCGTATAAAGTCTCCACTACCCTGCTATGTGCAACGGTGTGTGGCCTCTTTGCGGACGTTGAAGCGCTTGGTCTTAAAATGTAGCGTGGCGCAGCGGCGTGGTGTATTGGTACGGAAGCCATGCCAACGAGGGGACGTCGCGCAGGAAGAGGAGGGAGGCGTGCTTGCCACGCTCCACACTGCCATACTCCGCGGACAGGCCCATGGCGGCAGCGGAGTTGAGGGTGATGGCATTGAAAGCCTCTTCGGGGGTGAGACGCATCTTCGTGCAGGCCAGGGACCAGACAAACTTCATGTCGCCCGACGGCGTGGAGCCTGGGTTGTAGTCGGAGGCGAGAGCGATGGGCAGGCCAGCGTCGATGAAGCCACGGGCCGGGGCAAACCGCATATTAAGGAAGAAGGACGTACCCGGCAGACCAGTGGGCATGGTGACGGCACCACGGAACTGCTCTATGCCTTCCTCGGGGAGTGCCTCCAAGTGGTCGGCAGAGAGTGCACCATGAGCGATGGCAACTCGGGATCCACCCGAGAAGGCCAGCTCGTCGGCATGAATCTTACCCTTCATGCCATATTTCTCGCCAGCCTCGAGGATGCGGTCGGTCTCCTCTGGCGTGAAGAAACCCTCGTCGCAGAACACGTCCACAAAGTCGGCTAGTCCCTCGGCAGCCACACGGGGCATCATCTCGTTGATGACGAGATCGACATATTCTGACTGGCGTCCCTTGTAGGCTCGGCCGACGGCATGGGCACCGAGGAAGGTGGTCACGATGCGGAGGGGAGAATGGGCCTTTACGCGCTGGGCGACACGCAGAATCTTCAGTTCGTCCTCGGTCGTCAGTCCGTAGCCAGACTTGATTTCCACACATCCTGTGCCTTTCTGCCAGATTTCCTCGGCACGGCGCATGGTCTGCTCGAAAAGGTCCTCCTCGCTCGTCTCGTGGAGACGGTCGGCAGAATTGAGGATGCCACCGCCGCGGGCGGCAATCTCGGCGTAGGACAATCCCTGGAGTTTGTCCTCAAACTCCTGCTCACGGCTGCCTGCCCAGACCAGGTGGGTATGGCTGTCGCAGAAGCGCGGCATGACGAAGGCGCCCTTGGTATCGATGACCTTGGCGTCCTGCATCAGTGGCGCGGGTACGCTGCCCGTGCCAAAATCCAAGATTTTGTCGTCCTCGACGGCGATCCATGCGTCCGTCATCGTCTCTACGCGGGCCATCTCCTGTCCCGCCTTGCGCAGCTCTCCGTGGGTGATGCCACAGAGTTGGGCGATGTTGGTGTATATCGTTCTCATTGTCTTCGTATAATATAAATAATGATGATACCAATAAAAAAAGTGCGGGGGAGAGCAAGCGCGCCCGTCATGGACACCCTTGCCGTCCCCCGCACGGATCTTACTTTTTTATCGTTTTAGTTTTCCTATCGATCATGAGGCCGCGCCTAACGATCGATGGGGATAAAACGTTTAGAATTGATTCTTGGCGATGAAGTCGATGCTCTTGGCGATGAGCGGGTACATCACGCGGTCGATCTCGATGAACGGGACGATCTTGCGGTACTCTGCGTGCAACTTCTCTACCGCGGGCGAGGACTTCAGCGGACGGCGGAAGTCGAGGGCCTGTGCGGCGTTGAAGAGCTCCAAGGCAAGGACGCGCTCCGTATTCTCGGCCACACGATAGAGTTTCGTGGCGGCGTTGGCACCCATGGAGACGTGGTCCTCCTGACCCTGGCAGGTGGGGATGCTATCGGCAGAGTTGGGCATGCAGAGCATCTTGCTCTGGCTGACGATCGAGGCGGCAGCATACTGGGTGATCATGAATCCGCTGTTCACACCCGGCTTGGCAACGAGCATGGAGGGAAGACCGCGCTGCTCGTCGCCCAACTTGTAGATACGGCGCTCGGAGATGCTGCCCAACTCGTTGAGGGCGATGGCCAGGAAGTCCATTGGAAGGGCGATGGGCTCGCCGTGGAAGTTACCGGCAGAGATGATCATATCCTCCTCGGGCACCACGGTGGGGTTGTCGGTGGCGGAGTTCATCTCGGTCGTGCAGACTTCCTCCACATAATGAAGCGTATCCTTGAATGCACCATGCACCTGCGGGATGCAGCGGAAGGAGTAGGGATCCTGCACATGGGTCTTGTGCTGTTTGATCAGCTCAGAACCCTGGAGCAACTCGTAGATATGGTCTGCCGTCTCCATCTGGCCGCGATGGGGGCGCACGGCGTGGACAGGATGCAGGAACGGCTCGATTCTGCCGTCGAAGGCATCGAGAGACATCGTGGCGATGAGGTCGGCCCACTTCGACAGATCCTGTGCCTTCAGGACGCTCCAGGCGAAGAAGGCGAGCATGTTCTGCGTACCGTTGAGGAGGGCGAGACCCTCCTTGGAGGCGAGGTGGATGGGCTTCCATCCCATCTTCTCGTTGAGCTCCTCACCCGTGATGATCTTGCCCTCATACTCTACATGGCCGAGGCCGACGAGCGGCAGACAGAGGTGAGCCAGCGGCACGAGGTCGCCAGAGGCGCCCACGCTACCCTGCTGATAGACAACGGGGCACACGCCGTGGTTGAAGAACTCGATGAGACGCTCCACGGTGTCGAGCTTGATGCCGCTGTAGCCGTAGGAGAGCGACTGGATCTTGAAGAAGATCATCAGACGGACCACATCCGTCGGCACGCGGTCGCCCTCGCCACAGGCGTGGCTCATCATGAGGTTGATCTGCAACTGGGACAGCTTGTCCTCGTCGATGCTCACCTTGCAGAGGGAGCCGAAACCTGTCGTCACACCGTAGATGGGTGCCTCGGCGGTGGCAATCTTCTTGTCCAAATACTCACGGCAGCGGATGATGCGTGCCTTGGCGTCGTCGGAGAGACGCAGCTCATAGCCCTCGCGGATGATGGCGCGGACGGTATCGAGCGTCAGATGTTCTGCGCTGATATAATGGATTTTACGTTCCATTGCTTCTTTTCTTTCTTAAAGTGTTGTCAGGCCCGTGAAGGCCCGATGGGTTGATATTTTGATTTTATCGTTGCTTGAAAATATATCGCGCAACAGGTTGACTGGGAGCCTGTTGCGGCCCCCAGACAATATGTTAGAATGCAGCGTCGATGATGTTGTCGTCGACGAGGTTCGGCATAGTCATACGGAAGTCAGGCGTGCGGTCCATCTCACGCTGGATGGCATCCATGGATCCCTTGTTGCGGGCCCATGCACGGCGGGAGATACCGTTGTTGACATCCCAGAAGAGCATCTCGCGGATGTTGCGGCTGCTCTCCTCGGAGCCATCGACTACCATACCGAAGCCACCGTTGATGACCTCGCCCCAGCCTACACCACCGCCGTTGTGGATGCTCACCCACGTGGCGCCACGGAAGGAGTCGCCGATGACGTTCTGTACGGCCATGTCGGCGCAGAACTGAGAACCATCGTAGATATTGGAGGTCTCGCGGAAGGGAGAGTCGGTACCGGAGACGTCGTGGTGGTCACGACCCAGGACGACGGGAGCCTTGAGGCGGCCATCCTTGACGGCCTCGTTGAAGGCCAGCGCGATGCGGGTACGGCCCTCACAGTCGGCATAGAGGATGCGGGCCTGTGAACCGACGACGAGGTGGTTGGGACCTGCCTCGCGGATCCAGTGGATGTTGTCGTCGAGCTGATGCTGGATGTCGGGGGTGGCATGGCTGCGCTCGTCCATCATAATCTCCTCGGCAATCTTATCGGTCAGTGCCAGGTCGGCGGGATCGCAAGAGGTGCAGACCCAGCGGAACGGACCGAAGCCGTAGTCGAAGAACATCGGACCCATGATATCCTGGACGTAGGACGGATAGCGGAAGCCGTGACCGTCTGCAGCCATGATGTCGGCACCGGCGCGTGAGCTCTGCAGGAGGAAGGCGTTGCCATAGTCGAAGAAGTACATGCCACGGGCGGTCAGCTTGTTGATGGCAGCCACCTGACGGCGCAGAGACTCCTCGACACGGGCCTTGAACTCCTTCGGATCCTCGGCCATCATGCGCTTGCTCTCCTCCAGGGTGAGACCCACGGGATAGTAGCCACCGGCCCACGGATTGTGGAGAGAGGTCTGGTCGGAACCGAGATTGACCTCGATATCCTCCTCAGCCAAGCGCTCCCAGAGATCGACGACATTGCCGACGTAGGCCATTGACTTCACCGTCTTGGTGCTCACGGCCTCGCGGATGGCGGGAATCAACTCGTCGAGCGAGGTGTGGAGCTCATCGACCCAACCCTGCTCGTGACGCTTCTCGGCAGCGAGCGGATTGATGTCGGCCACGACGCTGACCACCTTGGCGATGTTGCCAGCCTTGGGCTGAGCACCGCTCATGCCACCAAGGCCAGAGGAGACGAAGAGGGGGATGGGGTTCTTGGCACCACGGGCGGGATCGTGCATCACACGACGGGCGGCATTGAGGACCGTGATCGTCGTGCCGTGGACGATGCCCTGCGGGCCGATATACATATAGGAACCAGCCGTCATCTGTCCGTACTGGCTCACGCCGAGGGCGTTCATGCGCTCCCAGTCGTCGGGCTTGGAGTAGTTGGGGATGACCATACCGTTGGTGACGACCACTCTCGGTGCGCGCTTGTGTGACGGGAAGAGGCCGAAGGGATGGCCAGAGTACATCACGAGGGTCTGCTCGTCGGTCATCTCGGAGAGGTACTTCATCGTCAGACGATACTGTGCCCAGTTCTGGAAGATGGCGCCATTGCCTCCATAGATGATCAACTCGTGCGGGTGCTGTGCCACGCGCGGGTCGAGGTTGTTCTGGATCATCAGCATGATGGCTGCGGCCTGCTCCGAACGATGGGGATAGTCGGAGATGTTGCGGGCCTTCATCTCATAGGTGGGACGGTAGCGGTACATATAGATACGACCGTACTGGCGCAGCTCCTCGGCGAACTCGGGGGCGAGCTGTGCGTGAAGCTCCTTCGGAAAATAGCGGAGCGCGTTGCGCAGAGCGAGCTTCTTCTCCTCCGGGGTGAGGATATCCTTGCGCTTGGGCGCATGGTTGATGGTAGTGTCGTAGGGCTGCAATGCTGGCAGCTCAGCGGGAATGCCGGCACGGATGTCGGCCTGAAATTCTGCTAAGGTCATTATTTTGTTACTTTTTGTTCAATGGTGAAAGCCCTTTGGCGTCTTTCGGCCAAAGGGCTTCGGTATGGTGTCTTATCCCTCGATCTTCGTATCGACGATAGCGAGGATCTCCTTCTCCTGCTGCTGTGCGTTCTCGGCCATCTCCTTGGCCTCGGCCAAGATGGCGTCGGCAGTGGCACGGTCCTTGAGAGAAGCAGCGTTGATGCGGACGTTGAGCCATGCGCCGAGCACTGCCGAGCGGGCGGCGAGTGCGCCTACTCCTGCGTCGCTGACAGAGGCGGGGTTGCCCTCCTGTGCCATGGCGCGGCAGATGTCGAAGGCGGCATAGGCGGTCTTCATCGTCTCCAGAGGCACCTTCGTGGCATAGAGCGTGGCGTCCTGGATGGCCTGGCTGCGGGCAGCCTTCTCCTCCTCGGTACCCTTGGGCAGGCCGAAGGCATCCATGATGCGGTTGAAGGCCTCGGTGTCCTCATCGACGAGGTGCAGGGCGCGGCGGACGATATCCTGACCACGGTCTGCCCACTGAGAGAACTCCTCCCAGCGCTCGTCCCATCCACGCTTGTGGGCGGAGAGGTTGGCCACCATCGTGCCCAGGGCAGCTCCGAGTGCACCCATGTAGGCGGCGATCGTGCCACCACCCGGTGCTGGACTCTCGCGGGAAGTCTCGTTGGCAAACTCGCTCACCGTGAGATCGACGAGCTTCGCCGTCTTGTTCTCGTCCTCCAGGAGATACTCGATGACCTTCTCTCTCGGGTTGAAGGGCTTGAGGTCCTCCAGACCCATGGAGTGGATGGCGATCTTGATGATGTCCTCCTCGGGGATACCGGTGGAACGCTGCTGCTTGCGCAGGAAATACTCACCAGCCTCGATGAGCACGCGCTTCGGGATGAGACCGACAATCTCCGTACCCGTCACGCGGACGCCACGCTCGGCGGCGGCACGGCAAACCTCGTCGAAGGCCTTGTGGAGCGGGGTGACATTGATGTTGGTCATGTTCATTGAGACCTGTGCGATGCCATACTCGTCGATGAACCATCCGATGGCCTTTGTGGCCTTCAGCGTGCCCGGCTGCATGATGGGTGATCCATTCTCGTAGCGGAGGATCTTGCCCGTGAGGCTACCACCCTCGCGCATGGGGCGTCCCTTCTCACGCACGTCGAACGCGATGGCGTTGGCGCGGCGGGTGGAGGTGGTGTTGAGGTTATAGTTGACGGCAATCAAGAAGTCGCGTGCGCCGACAGCGGTGCAGCCCGTGCGTGCCACCTTCTCGTCAAAGGGACGGTTGCCCAGATCGGGACCATCCTCCGTGCCGAGACGCTCGGCGAGCTTCTCATACTCACCACGGCGGCAGACGGCGAGGTTCTTGCGCTCCTCGGTCTGTGCGGCGGCCTCGTAGAGGTAGCAAGGAATCTCCAACTCGTTGGCGAAACGCTCACCCAACTTGCGGGCCAACTCGGCACACTCCTCCAGCGTGATGCCGGCTACAGGTACGAGCGGGCACACGTCGGTGGCACCGAAGCGGGGGTGTGCGCCATGGTGCTGGCGCATATCGATGAGCTGGCCAGCCTTCTTGACTGCACGGAAAGCAGCCTCACAGACGTCCTCGGGCGAGCCGACAAACGTCACCACGGTGCGGTTGGTGGCCTCACCCGGATCGACATCGAGGAGCTTGACGCCCTTGACAGACTCGACCTCGCGGGTAATCTGGTTAATCACGTCCATGTTGCGGCCCTCGGAAAAGTTGGGGACACACTCTACAATTCTTACATCTTTCATGTTCGTCTTGTTTCAGGAGATTGTTTAAAATATGCGACAAAATTACAGTTTTCTTCCGAAACGACCAAATAAATGAGGGAGAAATGTTGGGGACAAGGCAGCAGGGTGCCGTGACGGGGCAGCAAAGGGACTAAAATGGCGGTGGAAATGATGGAAAACGGGAGGAAGTTCGCGACGGAAAAGACGGGACAAAAGGAAGGAATCGCTGACGAAAGGATGCGCCCGCCAACGGCCTGTGAGGGCTGATGGCGGGCGCAGCTATGGGGAATCATGCCAGGTCGCCGTCTGGGCGAACCGTAGCTGACTATCAGAAGGTGACGTTCATACCGAGGTTCAGACTGGCATTGGAACTGAGGGGGATAAACTCCTTGCTCGTCTTGCCGAGGATGTGGTCCATGCCGATGAAGAAGTTGAAGCCCTTCGGATGGGCGTTGATGACCCATCCCATGCTGGCCGTGAAGCTATTGACCGAGAAGCTCATGCCGCCATCGAGCCATGACAGCGGGGCTACGTTGGCACTCAGGCGTGCATCGGTCCAGCTATACTTGCCATTGAGGCGAGTGGAACTGAGGAAGCCGAACTTCAGCTGGCGGTAGGCCGGGAGCGTGTATTCGCATCCGAAATTCATCGTTGCACCGATACCCGTACTGCGGCTACCCTTGTCGCCATCGCTGGAGAGATTGGCAAAGTCGGCAATCTGGTCGGCATAGCGGTCGCCCTGCGACTCCAGACTGTTGTCCTTCGGGTTGCCCATGGCGTCCTCCTTCTTGACAGCCACGTCGTGGAAGCCGTTGAACTCGAAACTTGTCTGGCGATTGACGGCCTGCATGTTGTTGCTCCATCCGATGAAGCCAAGGTCGAGCAGCGCGGCGCTCACCGTCCAGTCGTCGTCGATCTTGTAGGTAGCACCGAAGTCGAAGGCCATACCAAAGCCACCCAGGCCGGCACCATCGACATCCACGTCGTTCACGCGACGGTAGGTGCCCTGTCCATCGACCTTGTACTCTTTCTGCTCCTCTTTATAAGTAAAGCCCTTCATCGACACATTGGCCATCGCTTGTCCCGTCATGGTCCATTTTTCCGGACCGCTGAGGTCGGCACGCAGGTCTTTGATCTCGGCATCGGCACGGGCCACACCGAAAAGCAACTTCATCTTGGCACCGACACGCAGGCGGTCGTCGATCTGGCGCGAGTGGCCCAAAGCGAGTTGCACAAACGACTGGGCATGGGCGTGGATGTCGCCGATGTCATAGCTTTGGTTGCCCGTGTTCTTGGCAAAAGCAAAGAGCCCGTAGGGCAGCGACAGACCTACGTTGGTGCGGGCATCGAGCGAGATGGTGTTGTAGCCGCCCCAGGCCTTGAAGCCCGCAGAGAGCAGCGTGATATCCACGTCGGCATTGATGCGGTTGTTGCCCGAGGCAAAGCCCTTCAGTGCCTCGCCGTCAGCGATATAAGGATTCATGAAGGTGGTCTTCTTCTTGTCGCTGTCGATGCCGTAGCGCGGGTTGTCGAAGAGTACGTCACCGAGGCCGAAATTGCCCTGCGTGCGCACCTGAATGTTGCCGAGAGCGGGTATCGAGACGTAGTTCTGGTCGTTGCCATACGCCGGGTTGAGGTTGTGGCGGAAGGCATATCCGTCGATGAAGTAGCCCGTATTGAGTCCCTGGGCCATCGCGCCGCAGGACAGTGTGGCCAGTGCGGCGACCATCATATATTTCTTGCTTCTATTCATGATGTAGTGTTAGGTCTAAAAGTGGTTATCAGTCCTTGTTTACGATGATCTTTCCGACGAGTCGCACCTTGATGTCGCGCGCCTTCAGCGTGTGGTTGTAGGCGTTGATGGTCTGGCCTACGATACTCTTGGCACCCTCCTCGCCCGAGGCTGCCTTGATGCGGAATGTGAGTCCATCAACGAGAGCCACGCTGCCCGGCTCGCCCTCGGTCAGTCGTATCTTGAGTGGTGTGACGACGGGAGTGTTGCCGTCCTCGGAGGCATTGATGACGTTGGACACTTCTACCTTGATACGGTTCTCGGGGATCGGCTTGCCCTGGACGTCGATGGCCGTGGCTGATACGGTCAGGTAGGCGGGAATCTTGTTCTCTACGTTGGCCGTCAGTTCGATGGCGCTGCCTTCCATGAGGTCGATGTCCTCCAGGTCGTCAGTCCATCCGTCGATGGTGTCGTTATAGACGATGCGCGCGCCCTCGTCGAAGGCCAGCGGTGCCATGATGGAATAGGCAGGCTGGATGGTGTAGCTCTTGCCAAGCTCCATCGTGCCCTCGCGGGAGGCATCGGCACGGGCCTCGGCGGCAAAGCGTACCGTCTTCGGAATGCGACGCATGATGTCGGAGAGCTGAGGAACGGCCACCACCTGGTCGTAGGCGGAGGCATCCACACCCTCAGCATACTTGCAGATGCAGACATGGGTGGAGCCATCCGGACGGATGTAGAACTCGGGGATGCGTACCCTGGCCATTTCCTGGCCGTTCGCATCCTCGGCATAGAGTGTGCCGGAGACAAATCCAGCCACGTCGATGTCGCTTTGGATATTGATGTCGATGAGGGGGTTGTAGAGGTTGACTGACACCTCGCCGTCGGTCAGGAAGTCGGGCACGGAGCCGATGGTGGTGCGTCCCAGGTCGCGGAGTGAGATCTCGGGATCAAACTTACCCGTGGCCTCATGCACCGTGATGGATCCCATCGACATATTGGCTGAGAGGTAGAGGTCGCCACCGCTCTGGGCATAATCGATCTCGTCGAAAGAGACACCCACTTTCAGCACGCCATTGAGGTCCACTTGACCATCCTTGCCATTCTGTCCCGGCGTGAAGCGCAGCTTGTTGTCCGTTGTGGCGGGTTTCTGAAAGTCCAAGGTCTTGACTGCGGCACGGAGCTTGATGTTGGTCGTGCTGCTCACGTTGTGAAATGTCACTACACCCTTGGCCGCATCGTAGTCGGGCTGGGAGGGTGAGCACTGGCGCAGGTCAAGGCGCATATAGGAGGGTACGGTGAGCGTGAGGGTCTTGAAGGTCTTCACCGCACGCTTCAAATCGGCACTGACGGCCACGCTGATCTCCACGTCGGACGACACACTGGCCTCCTTTAATTCGCGGATGTCGTTGGAGGCGGCACCGGCGTAGTGGAACTCGGCCAGCTTGCCCTCTGCCGTGACAGGGTTGCTCAGCTTCGCCCTGCGTGCTCCTGCACTCTGGCTCGGCAGCGTGATGTGCAAGCGGAAGTTGTTGTTGACGTTGGCCTTCTCCACCCAGATCTTGTTGATATAGGGATGGGAGGCCGTAGCCTCGTCGCCGTCTTTGTTGAACATGTAGTCGCCATTGGCCGCTATCTTCACAAAGTCGCTGTTGTTTAGTTTCAGCACGTCGTCGAGAATGATGTTCTCCGTGCTGCTCGTTGGCAGCTCCAGGCCCTCGCCGCCCACGCCGATTGTGGAATCGACGCTGGACAAATCGTAGTCGCTGTCGGTACATCCTGTGCCCAACGCCACGATACTGAGGCCCATCAGGCACCCGATCAGTTTTGAGTTGGTGGTGAGTTTCTTCATAAAATTCGTCGTTATTGGTTCTTATTGTTTTAGTATGGTGTTTCGTGGGGGATCAAGAGGTCGAACGTGTCGTCCTTGCCGTTTAGTGGCTTCGAAACTGGCATACAGCTACAAAGTTAAGATTTTTTTGTATAA
>ERZ1032461.234-NODE-234-length-15062-cov-8.637036_pt1 | contig 15062 bp, 11 predicted proteins | sample MGYA00517098_ERZ1032461 | MGnify/ENA primary metagenome ERZ1032461 (study PRJEB33719, sample SAMN04261332) | wastewater metagenome | biome: periurban shantytown; feature: human; material: feces | host: Homo sapiens | place: Peru: Lima | collected 2013-01-26 ...
ATTAAATCACAGAATCAGATTTCATATGGATTTTTATACATAGCGTCGTCGACATCCTCCTTAAATAGCTCGCTATTCGCGTCGAATGTCTCCTCGCTCTGCATAAAAATCCAAGAATGAAATCCGATAACGATTTAATCAGTGTTTCCCTAGATCCGATCGAGCCATTTATTATTGCATAGAATCATCCATCACGAGGTACTCTCTATGGCAAAGAAATTACAGTTTTTCGTGGCAGGCCTGGGCCGCTTCGGCATCAGTGTCGCCGTCACATTGGAAAAGATGGGCTATGACGTCATGGCCATGGATATCGATGAAGAGGTAGTGCAAGATCTTTCAGATACACTGGGCTACGTGGTCTGCGCGGACTGTTCCGATGAGAAGAACCTAGCAGCCATCGGTGCCGGCAATGCGGACATCGCTGTCGTTTCTGTCGGCGATCTGTCGGCAAGCCTGATGACGACACTGCTTTTAAAGGAAATGGGCGTCAAGAAGATCGTCGTCAAAGCCCTGGATCCCATTCATGGAAAAATGCTGCAGAAGATCGGCGCAGACAAGATCATTTACTCAGAGAAGGAAATGGGTGTCCGCGTCGCGCACAATCTGATCTCCCCAGGCATTGTTGACTATATCGAGATGGAAAACAACATCACCATTCTTTCCATTCATGTGCCGCAGGAGTGGGTGAACAAGAGTCTGATCGATACCGACGTCAGAAGAAAATATAACATCACCGTCGTTGCGATCAAGCGCGGAGGAGATATGTTCGTCAATCCGAGACCGGATATGAACATGAAGGAACAGGATACGCTCATCATTCTGGGAGACTCGGAAAGTGTCAAGCGCGTCACCGAGTCGCTGGAACAGTAAAAGAGGATGGGCAGCCGGCGGGCTCCTCCCATGGCATCGGACCTCTTTCCACCCGAATCCATAGGCAGACTTTCCCCCAGAGGCTTAATCCAATTTTCACATTGAAATCCCTTGTTTTTTTATGGTATCATACATATAATTGACCTTTGTAGGACAGCGCCGCACCTTTTGGCTGCGGTATCAGATAGATCTTTGCTTTCAGTATTTCATCAGTACAGGAGTGATTCCTTTTGGAAAAATTAGTAATTCATGGTGGACATCCCCTGCGTGGACACGTCCGTGTTTCCAGCGCAAAGAATGCCGTTCTTCCTATCATTGTAGCGACACTTTTGCCTGAGACACCGGCATCCATTGTCGATACACCGAATCTCGATGATGTGGTGACCATTTGCAGTGTACTGGAGTCTTTGGGCGTCAAAGTCCAAAGAGAGGACAATGTCCTGACTTTTGATGCATCCGGGGTGAATAAGACCGAAGCTTCTTATGAGCTTATGAGCCGCATGAGAGCCTCTTTCCTGATCATGGGACCGCTTCTGGCCAAGATGGGGCATGCGAAGATCGCGCTTCCCGGGGGCTGCATGATCGGCAGCCGTCCGATTGATCTGCACCTGAAAGCCTTTGAAGCCATGGGGGCAGAGATCAATGTAGGCAACGGCTATGTCGAAGGATATGCACCGAAGGGGCTGAAGGGCACGACCATTTATCTCGATTTCCCGAGTGTCGGCGCGACAGAGAATATCCTCATGGCAGCTGCTACGGCAGAAGGCCGTACCATCATTGAAAATGCGGCGGAAGAGCCGGAGATTGTGGATCTCGTGACGTTCCTGAATTCTATGGGTGCAAACATCAAAGGCGCAGGGACGAATATCATCCGTGTCGAAGGTGTCAAGAAGCTGGAAGGCGTCGCTCATACAGTCATTCCGGACCGTATCGAAGCGGGGACCTTCATGATCGCAGCGGCTATGGCCGGCGGCGATGTCGTGATCGAAAATGTATTGAATGAACATCTGAAGCCGCTCCTCGCAAAGCTGGGAGAAGCAGGCGTCAAGGTGATCAAGGATGTCGACAGTGTCCGTGTCATCAGTGATGGGCATATCCGCTCTACGGATATCAAGACGCTGCCCTATCCGGGCTTTCCTACGGATCTGCAGGCGCAGTTCATGGCACTCATGACCGTGGGCAGCGGCGTCAGCCGTATCACAGAGACGGTATTTGAAAATCGTTTCATGCATGCCGGCGAGCTGCAGCGGATGGGGGCTTCCATTCAGGTCGAAGGCCGCTGTGCGATCGTTGAGGGCGTCCCCTTCCTGACAGGTGCCTTCGTCAGAGCGACGGACCTTCGTGCAGGGGCAGCACTGACACTGGCCGGACTCGCTGCGCACGGAGAGACAGAAGTGGGCGAGCTTCATCATATTGATCGTGGTTATGACCATCTTGTAGAAAAACTGCAGGGGTTAGGAGCAGACATTGTCCGTGTCGATCGAGACTAAAGCACTGGCGGAGAAGGCGGAGCGTCTGGCGGGGCAGAAGACCCTTCTGGACTGGATCGGCTCTTTCGGCTCAGAAGACATCGGCGTCGATATCGGGACGTCGAATGTAGTGATTTACGTCAAGCATAAGGGCGTCGTATTTCCGGAAGCCTCTGTGATCGCCCGCCACGCCGTGACGAAGGAATTCTTCGCTTATGGTACGAAGGCAGAGGAAATGGAGGGCAAGGCGCCGCGGGACATAGAGATCGTCCATCCGATGAAGCGAAGTGCGATCATCGACTATAACGGGGCGGCTTATCTTTTGAATTCCATCGTGAATCAGTCGTATTTGAAAGGGATGTTCTTTCATCCGCGTCTCATGATGTGCGTGTCTCGGGGAATGGGCAGCGTACAGAGAAGGGCGCTTTTGGAAGCGGCTGTGGCTATGGGCGCACGGAAGACAGTCCTCATCGATCAGCCTATCGCGGCGATGATGGGTCTCGGGCTTACGGGGGATAACTGTCAGGGCGCGATGATCGTGGATATGGGCGGCGGCTCGACGAAGGTTTCCGTGCTTTCGAAACACGGGATCGTGGTCAGCCATTTCTCACCGGAGTCCGGACTGGAAATGGATCAGGCCATCATGGCGGCTATCCGCGACAAGTATCATATCCGCATCGGCCGCAAAGAGGCGGAAAGCCTCAAGATCTCGCTGGGCGCATACTGGGATCTGGATCAGGCGCCGCGCGTGGCTGAAACGTATGGCCTTTCCATCGTATCGGGATCGCCGGTCAAGATCGCTGTAACGGCTGAAGATGTGGCGCATGCCATCAATCCGATCCTGTACAGGATTTTCAAAAACATTCAGGATGTGCTGCAGAGGACGCCGCCGGCGCTTCTGGCAGCGATCCGAGAGCAGGGCATCATGCTGGTCGGCGGGGTGTCTCAGCTAAAGGGCATCGATGAGCTGATCACCCGTATCACCGGGATCACAGCGAAGGTAGCGGAGAGACCTTCCTATGTGAATGCCATCGGTGCCGGGGCTTCGCTCAACTATATCAATGCATTCAGAGACTCACTGCAGGATCTGCACTGAGCAAAAGTGGAACAGATCGCATTCCGTAGGCACATACATGGGGATATAACATTCATTTGTTATGTCCCTTTTTATTTTCTTCATGCCAAGAGGCAGATAAAATGGTAAAATATAATATACCTATATGTGCATTTTACAACACAGGGAGGTACATCATGAGAAACGCGATGAAAATCGGCTTGGTGCTGGCAGCACTTGTGGCTGCCGGTGTATATGGCGTGTCTGCGGAGGACGTCTCGCAGCAGGCTGTACTGAATGGGACGGTCGTTTCCGTCATTGAGGCAGGCACACCTGTCAAGGAAGGCGATGTACTGGTCTCTGTGGACTCACTGGTCGGCGGTGTACCGGCGGCGAGAGCCGATCGGGACGGCGTGGTCAAAGAGGTCCGCGTCAAGAAGGGCCAGACGATCGCCAAACAGGACGTCGTAGCGGTGCTGGAGAGCAAATAAAGAAGCCGGTCGTCTGGTGCATCTCATTTGCTCCCCAGACGGCCTGTCCTTTGCCTTTCATTGGAAGCCTGCTGCACCTATGCGGATGCATCCGATGAAATCGCTATTTCTGATTTCAAACTTATATTTTGGTAAGGGGGATCCTATGCCCAATCGGTTTAAAAAGTCAATGAAGCATCTGGCAGCGGCTGTCTGCCTCACGCTTTCCTGCGTGATGCCTTGTGCAGCACAGGAATTTCTTCCTGTGTCAGAAGTACAGGAGGGTATGCATGGCTATGCCAAGACCGTCGTACACGGTACGAAGATCGAGACCTTCGATGTCGATGTGCTGGGTATCATGAAAGACAAGGGAGCGACCGGCGGAGATCTGGTGCTGGTGAAGGTATCCGGACCACTGATCGATCAGACAGAAGGCATCGCGCAGGGGATGAGCGGCAGTCCGGTCTACATTGATGGGAAGCTGCTCGGCGCAGTGGCGTATGGATTTCCACAGTCCGGTGGGCGCATCGGCATGGTGACGCCGATCGGCGACATGCTGAAGCTCTGGACCATCGATGACGGAAAGGACACCGGTCTTACGCCGCCATCCTCCAAAGGGCTGATCCCGCTTACGACGCCTCTCATGGCGAGCGGATACACCCTGGATGCGATGGATTTCCTCGCAGGGAAAATGCAGGATTTCCACATGGTCCCATTTGCTTCCGCATCTGCCTCGCAGGATGATGTGCCGCAGCCGCTTGAACCGGGAAGTGCCGTCTCGGCAACCATGGTGACAGGCGATCTCAAGCTCGGCGCTGTCGGGACGGTCACCTATGTCGACGGCGATCGCATGGTGGCTTTCGGGCATCCGTTCATGGATCGCGGAAATACCGATTATTTCATGCACAATTCCTATATCTTCACTGTCATCCCGAGCAAGAATATCCCCTTCAAGCTGGGGTCCGTCGGTGCGGAGATCGGTACGGTCAACCAGGACCGGGGAGCCGGTATCGGCGGAATGATGGGGAAGCTTCCACACGCTGTCTCGCTTCATGCGTCTGTGACCGATGAAGATACGAAGAAGAAGGAAGATCTCCATGTACGCATGATCCCGAATGAAGCGCTGCTGCCGACCTTATCCGTCACTTCGGTGTACCATGCGATCAGCAATGCCATGGATCGTAAAGGACAGGGGACGGTCGATTTCACCTATACGCTTTACCCGGAGGATATGAAGCAGAAGCCTTTCACCCGAAGCAATATGTACTGGTCGTCCAAAGACATCGCGGAGCGAAGCGTAGATGAGCTCTACAATGTGGTACGGCTTCTCGAGCAGAACCGTTTTGAAAAATATCCTCTTCGCAGCATTATGGTCGACATGCATGTGACGAGTGAACGAAAGACCGCGCAGCTTCTCGATGCCTCGGCGTCTCCGATCATCGTGAGCCCGGGCGATACCATCTATGTACGCGCGCGTCTTTCTCCCTACAGGGGAGAAGTCTTCTATAAGGACCTGACATTCACCGTGCCGAAAGATCAGCCGTACGGAGATATGATCCTCGAAGTCCGCGGCGGCGGTGTCGTGCCGCTCCCCTACCTCATCCAGCAGCAGAAATTCAATTTGACGGATGAGATCTTAGACCGCATCCGCACGTACAAGGATTTCAATGACCTGCACAGCCGACTGATGAAGGAAGACCAGAACAATCAGGTCGTCGTGGAGATCCTAGATCCGGAGGTCAGCATGATCTCCAAAGGTGAAAACAGCGGCAAAAAGGCAGAAATACAGGAGAAAAAGGCACCGGAAAATCCAGACTATCTGAAGAATAAGGACGGGCTCAAAGAAGACGGAGAAAAAGAGACTCCGAAGAGCGCCGTCGATACGGACTATGTCATCTATGGTGACGGACAATTCACCTTCAAAGTTCTGCCGCAAGCGGAACGCGATAAAGCCTTGAAGAAGCTCGCAAAGAGCAAACAGCAGGCCACCATCGAGATGAGCAATAAGGAAAAAGAAACGCTTGAGAATAAGGATAAGAAGACGGAAGGAACGGATAAAGACGAAAAAGATTCGCAAAAGACATCAGCTATGATTGCGCTTTGAGTGACTGATAGACTAAGAGACGATAGACATCAGATGCCATTCCTAGTCTCCTAAACTCCGCGGCGCTTAGATCCTTCGACTCAGTTCTCCTATTTCAGATAAGCCATTTTTTAACACACGACGTTTTTCTCCGCTCAGGATGACGAAATGCGCTGCACCATCCCCGTTGAACCTGTTGAACCCTATAAACCCCCAACCCCAAATCACATTTTCCCGAAAGGAGGTCTCCCCCCATGTCATTCTTAGAAACGCTTGGCCGCTATACCATCGGCATCTTTCATCAGCTGGGAGCGGTGATCCTGCTCCTTGCGGCGGCGGTGAAAGAGATCGGCGCATTCCGCGGGCGGGAGACGATGAAGCAGTGCCTGGCATTGGGCGTGCTGTCCTTTCCCATCGTGGCATTGACACTGCTCTTTACCGGCATGGTGCTTTCCGTACAGATCGCGGGCGAGCTCACAAAGTATGGCGCAGACTTCACCGTCGGTGCGATCGTAGCCATCGGCATGGGGCGTGAACTGGGACCGGTGCTCTGCGGTGTCGTCCTTGCAGGCCGCGTCGGGGCAGCCATCACGGCTGAGATCGGTACGATGCGGGTGACCGAGCAGATCGATGCGCTAAGGTGCCTTGCGGTGAGTCCGGTGGGGTATCTCGTGGTGCCGCGGCTCGTCGCCTGTATGACGATGCTGCCGCTTCTGACGGTCTTTGGTGTCACCATCGGCGTTGGCGGCGGGATGATCGTCGCTTCGCTCACGCATGGCGTCTCCTCCTATACCTTCATGCACTCCATCCACGTGTACTGCGTCCCTTCTGACCTGTACATCGGCGTTTTCAAGTCGGTCATTTTCGGCATGATCGTCGCGCTTGTCGGCTGTGACCGCGGGATGACCTGTACGGCAGGGGCAGAAGGCGTCGGCAAGGCGACCACCCAGTCCGTAGTATATTCGATTATTATGCTTTTTGCGGCGAATTACCTGCTCTCGTCCATTCTGTTTTGAGGCGTCCTATGATTGATATCAGGCATGTATACCAGACTTTTGGCGATCGTCATATCTTGAAAGATGTCAGTCTTTCCATCAAGGAGGGAGAGACGATGGTCATCTTGGGAGCGTCCGGCTCCGGGAAATCAACGCTCCTAAAGCTCATCATCGGTCTGTTGCGCCCTACATCCGGAAAAGTCCTTGTGAACGGGAAGGATATGGGACAGCTCAGCGAAGAGGAGCTGAATGAGGAGCGCCGCTCAATGGGGATGGTCTTTCAGTATTCCGCGCTCTTTGACTCTCTCAATGTGAAAGAGAATGTAGCCTTTGGTCTGCGTATGCACACGCGGCTTTCTGAAGAAAAGATCGATGCCATCGTGAAGGAGAAACTGCATCTGGTCGGGCTTGATGGGATCGTAGACCTCATGCCGGCGAATCTGTCCGGCGGCATGAAGAAACGCGTGAGCCTTGCCAGAGCGATCGCGCTCGAGCCGAATATCATTCTCTATGATGAACCGACAGCGGGGCTGGATCCGATCCGTTCGACTGATATCAGTCTTTTGATCAAAGAGACGCAAAAGGCCCTGCATGCGACGAGCGTCGTCGTGACGCACGACCTGAAGTCTGCGGAAATGATCGCGGACCGCATGGCTTTTTTGTATAAGGGCTCGTTCCTTGCAGTAGGGACAGCTAAAGAATTATATGCATCGAAGGATGAAAGAGTACGGCAGTTCATGAACGGTCTGCCATCGAATCCTGATTTTTTGAAAGAAGGTGATGCCTGATGAAATGGTCAACGGAAGCAAAGGTCGGAGCCTTTGCCCTTGCGGGGATACTCCTCTTTGCCGGGATCCTGATCGAGCTTTCCAGCCTTGTGATCTTTGGAAAGAGCGGATTTCATGTGACCGGCTATTTCAAGGAAGCGGAAGGCATAGAACCGGGAAATCCGATCCACTATGCCGGCGTCGAAGTAGGCATGGTCGATGGCATCACGGTGGAGAACGGGGAAGCCGTCGTGAAGCTGCGTTTTTATCACGATGCCAAGGTGCCGAAGGATGCGGACTTCTCCATCCAGACCAGCAGTGTCATGGGCGGACGCTTCGTGAAGGCCTCCGGCGGTCATCAGGAACGCGGCTATCTTGCCGAGGGGATGAAGGTCGAGGGCAAGTCAGCGCCGGGGATCGATCAGGCGATGGATAAGATGGATAAGCTCATCACGTCCGCGCAGACCATGCTCGATGGGATCAATAGCGTCGTCGCAGACCCCTCTTCGCAGAAGCATGTGAAGAACAGCATCAATAATTTTGATGCGATTTCCGAAAATCTCGCCATCCTGACCGCGCAGGGGATACAGACAGCGAATGAGATCCAGAGCATCACCTCGCAGGTGAATCAGATGCTGTATCAGCTGAATGGAGACGGCAAAGCCACCGGCGATGTGCGCAGGATCATGGACAATATGGTCGTGGCATCGGAGAATGCGAAGGAGATCTCTCAGAATGCCAAAGAGATTTCCGGGAAAATAAATGGATTTATGCAGGGAAATGGTGATTTTGATGTATCTGTTTCCGGCGAATTGTTATATAATACTAAGAAGGACGATTTCTCGCCGAATCTCTTCCTCCGCGTGGGGAAAGACTCCTATGGTCTTCTGGGGATAGAATCCATGGGAAATGATCCGGTCTATGATGCGCTCTATGGTCGTATGAGAGGGGACTATGGCGTACATGCCGGTATCATTCGAAACAAGATCGGCGCTGGCGCGGACTATGCGTCCGGGCGGTGGAAATTCTCCGCAGATGTGTATGACCCCAATGATCTCTCTGTCCGCCTGCGCGGACAGTATGCTCTTACGCCGAATCTGTTCCTGACCGGACAGTCCATTTTCCCGCATAATAACCGCGGCGGCGGAGAGTACATCGGTGTGGGATACAATTATTAAATGAAAACAGCGCCCCCAAGAGGGGCGGTCTGGATACAATGACAACAAAGACATCTGTCTAGAAGGGATGAATGTTGAATGAATACAATGACCTGCAAAATTCTGACTGCTTCTATCGTGCTTGCCCTTTCCTGCGGGCTCGGCGCAGAAGCAAAAGGATCTCAGACGAAGATCATGACGGATCCGTCGATCACACAGAAAGCCATCGAGGCACAGATGAATCAGACGGTAGCGAATAAAGATGTGAACTTCAATAACATGCTGCTCCAGAAGAATCTGGCGTCTTCCATCACAGAAGCGGCAGCTCCGGAAGCAGTGGCTATGGATATCGACCTCAAAGGGGCGGTCACGACGGCCATTCAGAATAACCGTGACATCACCATCGCAGAGCTGAAGCGCAGAGAAGCGGAAGCTGATGTCAGCGCAGCGGCAGCGAGGAAGAATCCCTCCGTCAGCTACTCCTGGCAAAGAAATCAGTATTCTTCAGACAGCAAAACCGCGCTTCAAACGGGAACGAATCATGGCTATAGTCAGGAGATCAAGGTTTCCTGGCCGATCTGGACCTTCGGTAATTTAGAAGGTAAGATCGATGCTGCACGCTATCAGAAGAACATCGCTGACCTCAATGTCTACAAAACAGAAGCGGATACGAAGCTCGCGGCCGTGCAGGCGTACTACCAGTACCTCGAAGCGGTCAAGCTCGCTGAAGTGCAGGCACAGTCTGTCACTGACTATGCAAGTCATCTGAATAACGTACAGCAGCAGTTCGATGCCGGCATCGTGGCTAAGCTCGACGTACTGTCTTCCAATGTATCGCTCGCCAATGCGAAGCAGAAGAGCATCGCAGCGGACAACACCCGTGATGTTGCAGAGGCGAACCTGAACAACATCATGCGTATCCCGATGAATACGACGCTGAACCCGCTGGATAAGAATTTCCCACAGCCGGAATTTGACCTCACCATGGAACAGGCCATTCTGATGGCGCAGAAATACCGCTGGGAACTCGTCGAAGCAGACTATGGCGTAAAGGCAGCTGAGGCCTCTCTTCGCTCTGCAAAGGCCGGCTATCTCCCGACCGTCAGCGTCGGCGGCGGATACAGCTGGAAGGAAGCCAGCGTGACGGCGGTCGATAAAGATGACTGGGCTGTCCAGGGCGGGCTTTCTTGGTCACTTTGGGATGGCGGTGCTACCCAGGCATCGGTGAAGAAAGCGGATGCCGCGGTCAAGGCGGCACAGGAAACACTGCTGCAGGCGAGAGAAAAGATCGAGCTGGAAGTCCGTCAGGACTACCTGAATGTCCTCTCTTATAAAGAACAGATCCGCGCTGCGGAAGCGTCGGTCGCTCAGGCAGAAGAAGCGTATAAGATCGCGACCGTCCGCTACAGCAGCGGCGTCGGCATCAACCTGGATGTCCTCGATGCAGAACTCGCCCTCAATACTGCGAGAACGAACTACATCACCGCGCTCTACAATTACAACATCGGTCTCGCTACGCTGGAACATGCGATGGGCGTACCGGCTGTCATTCACCCGGAATTTGCAAAAGCATAATTTTTAGTGACTAGTGACTGGGAGACATCAGACTCGCATATCGTCATTTCGAGCGAAGCGAGAAATCTTTGTCATTCGCGGTCAAAAGGATGATGTCAGGAAACCGTAAATGGGAAGCCTGTTAATCGCTGACCTTCGGGCATCGCCCTATTTATACTCCGCGGCGCTTCTGATTTTTTATGCGCCGCACTAACCCCCTTTGAACCTTTTGAACCTATAGAACCGGTTTCCACCCTTTCATCCCCGAGCAAGGGGCGGCACGCCCCGGGGCTAACCCTGAACCTTGAAACTTTATTTTTAATTTGGAGAACTTGACCTTGGCTAGCAGAATCAAATGGTGGACCAATGGTATCGCAGCATTTATTTTCATCATGCTCTGTATCATTTATCTGCTGATCCGTCCGATCATCACACAGAATCTGGAACCTGTCATTAAAGACGCGGCAGGGGAGCGCATCAATGGCACCCTGACGTGGACCATGATGGATCTGGATCCGAATTATGATCTTTCCTTCACCGACCTGGAGCTAAAGGACGCGAAAGGAGAGGTTGTATTCAAGTCGCCTTCTTTGGAAATCGGATGGTCTGCTTCTGCGCTGTATAACTATGCTTTCAAAGACGGCGGTATCGCTGATGTCGTGAAGACGGTGACCATCGAGAATCCGGAAGTGCACCTTGCCAAGGGGACTGATGGACTCTGGAATGTAGAAAACATTCTAAAACCATCGGACTCTTCGGACAACGGTACTTTCACAGGACAGGTCATCGTGAAGGACGGGAATGCATCTATCACCGCACCGGATATCGGCTCGTATGATTTCACTTCGTTGGGAGGCACGCTCGTCTGGGACAGCAAGGGTACGATCACAGGCTCTTTTGCGGGAGAGGCATTTGACAGCCATTTCAAGGGAGACGTGAAGTACACGAATACGAATAACATGGAAATCAGTCTGGAAACGGATCCGGTTTCCCTTACCTCGTTGAAGCCGCTCTTAGAGCAGTTCCCACAGATTTCTTCAAAACTTGATATAGACAAAGGGACAGGACAGGTGACCGGCGCCAAGATCTGGAAAAGTGATGGCGCTGTCGCTTATCATGTCCAAGGCTCTATTAAAGATGCTGCTCTTCGCTATGATCATTTTATTCTGGCTGACGGAGCAGCCTTTTTTGATATTGAAAATGGCGAAGCTGTCATCACCGAAGCAGCCGTGAAGGTCAATGGGCAAACATTCACCGGGGATGCGAAGGTTCTTTTTGACGTGGACGACCCGATCCTGATGGGACATGTGACTCTGAAGGATATCAAGGCGGAAGAGCTGCTGTCGGAGGAAGGCGTCATAGGAGTTGTTTCTGGCGGCGTAGATATTTCCGGGACGATGGGAAATCCTTTCGTGTCCGGCGAAGCCCATGTGAAGGACGGGCAGTATGAGAATCTTTCTGTCAAAGACGCGAATGTACGCTTTGTCTATGGAGAGAATCGGATTTCGATCCCCTATCTGAAGGCACAGATGGCGGGCGGTTTTCTGATCGGTGAAGGCTCGTATGATATGACAAGCGGAGCCTTCGAAGGCGAAGCAGCAGGAGAGCATATCGATCTTTCTTCTCTTCCGGTCGGGATTTCCGCTTCCGGCATTGTGAGCGGATCGGGGAAGGCGAAGGGCACCTATAAGGAAGGCGCACTGTCTTTGGAAATGGCTTCCGGGGAGATGGATGGCGCGGGTCTTTCGTATGAGAATATGGCAGCCGGCAAGGTTTCCGGCTTTGGCAGTTACCGTAATGGTGACTGGCATGGCGTTTTCTATGGCATGGATCTTTCGTATGATGGGATGTCCATGGATACCCTCTCGGGGGAGGCGACTTCGCGTGGCGGCGTGATGGATATCGCGTATCTGACTGGCACAGCTGGCGAAGGCGCATTCACCGTGAAGGGGACATACGGGCCGTCCCTCGCGCTCTCGGGCGAGGTATCGTCCATCGACCTTTCTGAGCTTTCCGGCCTTTCGGGGATGGATATGGCCGGACGTCTCTCCGGCCGGTTCGTAGTCAGCGGGAGCAGGGAGGATCCATACGGCGCGGCAGATTTCACAGCGCAGGATGGGGAGATCCGTGGCATCTCCTTTGACCGTATCGAAGGACATGTATCGCTCGGAGATCAGCTGGCGACTATCACCTCGCTTCACTTTGAAGGGCCGGACGGCAAGCATACGGTGAAGGGGACTGTCGGTCTTTTTGCGCCGCACCCTCTCACGCTCACCATCGATACCGACAAGACACGCATCGAGAAACTGCTTGCGCTTGCCGGAGAGGACTACCCGGTGACGGGATGGGTCGAAAATACAATGACCGTCACTGGCACGATGGAAGCGCCGCAGGTGAAGGGGGATTTTCTGGCCTTCGACGGTTCGGTCATGGGTGAGCTTTTCCAGAGCATCTCCGGCGAATATACCTATGATGGAGATGACATCACCCTGAAAAACGGCCTCGCCTATATCTTCGATGGTACAGCCATCGTGAACGGTACGGTGAAGCCGGATAAGATCGATATGGATGTGTCACTCAATGACATCAGCCTTTCGCGGATGTTTCCGGGACGCGGCGCAGACGGCAAGGTCAATATGCGCGGGCATGTATCCGGAACGATGGAAGATCCAGTCTTTGAAGGGACGATCTCCTCCAGGCAGATCTCTGTCGGCGGCACTGCCATTTATATGGCATCTGCCGGCATTTGCTATCAGAACCATGTCGTAAGCCTTGATGACGGTATATTCAATCAGAAGAATGGCCATTTCGAATGGAGAGGCAGCTATCACATGGATTCCCACGCGCTGCAGGGGTTCCTTCGATTTAAGGAATGGAATATCAAGGAGATCATGCGTCTTTTCAAGCTGCCTGAGTCCGCTGTGGATGGCGCTGTCAATGGCGGCATGCAGATCGGAGGGACACTGGAGAACCCCAGCATCGACTTCAAAGCCGATTTCCTGGGAGGACATCTGGGGGATACACCTGTCGGTCAGGGAGCAATCGATTTTTCCTACATGAATGGGGCGCTCTCGATCCGTCAGTTTCATCTTCCTGTAGGAGATGGATTGCTCGCAGCAGAAGGCTCTATGAATAGCGATGGGGAGCTCGCCATCCAGCTCGCAGCCAAAGACATGGAGATGTCCTGGTTGCCGCAGGTATTGGGACGAAATGACATACGGATGGGCGGTCGTCTGACGGCCGGAGTTGTTCTCAGCGGAAATAAGACATCTCCGGAAGCAGACATCTCGATCGGTATCGAGCATCCGAGTTACGGAGAAATCAGCTTTGACAGCTTCTCTCTGATGGCGAATGCCAAGAGCAACGTCGTGACGCTGCAAAATGCACTGGTATCGAAGGGAAACTATCGTGCAAGTGCCAAGGGTATACTCCCCGGCAATCTTTTCACCGGCAGCACCACAGATGAGGCAGTGCCGCTTTCTGTTGATTTCAATCTCGATCAGGCAGATATGAATATTCTGGCTCTCTTCGGTAAAGCCGTGACGAGTGCGAGCGGCCCGATCAAGGGGCATGTACAGCTTGTCGGTGACTATCGTGACCCGGAGCTTAAGGGCAGCATCACAGCAAAGAATGGGGCGCTCGGTCTTATGACCATGAATGAAGTCATTCAGCCGATCGATCTGTCCTTACGATTTGATGGACATCGCGTGACATTTGACGGCAGTGCTTCCTTCGGCGGCGGCGGCATCACTGCGAAGGGCTCTGCCGACTGGAAAGAAAAGGCGATCACGCATTATGATGGGGAAGTGCATATGCATACCCCCTCCATCGACTCTGCCTATTACAAAGGAGCCGTCGATGCTGACCTTTCACTGGGTGAATTCATGGATCAGCTCGGTGTCACGGGCAAGATCTCTATCCACAATGCGACCTGCGAAGTGCCGCTCGCTCTCCTTGCGGAGAGCGGTGAGTCGTCGGCCAATTTCCTGACGAAGATCGACATAGCCATCGGAGACAATGTACGGCTCTACAGCAGCTCGCTCTATGACCTCATGATCAAAGGAAATATTTCGATGATGGGCCTTTTCCGCGAACCGATCATGACGGGCCGCGTGAATGTAGAAAAAGGAACGGTCAAGATCAATACCACGGAATTCAAGATCGATCAGGCCAATGCTGTCTGGGGCGGTACCCCCGGCTCCTTCCTGCCTGTCATCCATGCGCGTGCCGATACCAAGGTCGGTCATTACAATATCAAAGCCGAGCTGGATGGACTGCCCGGTGATATGAAGACGACCTTCCACAGTGATCCAGCACTGAATGATTCGCAGATCATCATGTTGCTGACGCTCCATCAGGATCCGACCAAGGATAAGGATGGCTCGATGCAGGGGGCGCTCTTCAATGCCGGCCTCACCATGCTCTTCGGGAATACGATGCAGGACTTCCTCGCAGATAAGATCGGCCTTGACCTCATCAGCATCACGTCGAACCTGACAGACTACTATGACAATATCGATGATAACAATGACAGCTACTACTACATCAAGATCGGGAAGTACCTCTTCAATGATTTCATGCTGACTGCGACCATGGGAGTGAATAATGAGTAAAATAGTTTGGGCTTCCATTATGATTTGAAT
>ERZ1032461.245-NODE-245-length-14711-cov-5.530227_pt1 | contig 14711 bp, 7 predicted proteins | sample MGYA00517098_ERZ1032461 | MGnify/ENA primary metagenome ERZ1032461 (study PRJEB33719, sample SAMN04261332) | wastewater metagenome | biome: periurban shantytown; feature: human; material: feces | host: Homo sapiens | place: Peru: Lima | collected 2013-01-26 ...
GCAGAACCTCTCGACTAGGAAGAACCGTTTGCTTGGAGTGGCGCCTCTCGAATGAAAAGAACGGGGCCCTATCCCGTGACGGTGTAATACCAGGTCACATGATCACCGTCACTTAACGTGTACGACCCGGCGGACTGCATGACCACCCGTCCATTCACCATGTACTTCCAGCCCGAAACGCCCGGGTAACGGCTATCGTTCTCAAAAAGGCTGCCGATGCCTTCGACGTAGATGCCCATCGCCGTGCTCGACGAGGTCACATCGGAGCGAAGCGCACACAGGGCATCGTAGGGCGTGGCCCCTTCCTTGAACGTAAAGGTGCCTGAGCCACTCACCGAACCGTCCGCCGCGCTTGAATCCACCACGACGGATACAGTAATGGTCTGCTGCTGGTTGTTCGACGTATCTGCATCGCCGTTACCTGCGTTGGACGGAGTATCTCCCCCGCCACCGGTGTTGGCTGCGTCAGACGAAGTGTCCCGATCGGAATCATTGGATGCGGACGAGCCATCAGACGAAGCGTCCGATGTCGAGGTATCTTGGCTGCCAGCCGTTTCCTCTGCAGCGTCCTCTTCCGTCGATTCTTCGGCACCGCCCGCTTCAGCTTGCTGCGCAGCCGTTATCGACGCGCTCCCCGAAGCGAGCACCGCGTTGGAGGGAGACACGTCATCACTCGTCGCCAGCGCGATGCCGCACACCGCGATAAGCGCCACGCAGCACGCCGACAGCACACCGAGCACGATACGCTGACGCATGCTCATGCGCGGTTTTTCCTCCACCTTCTGAGACTGATTTTCTTCCATGTTGGCTGCTCCTTCGCACCGCCAAAGCCAGGCTTGTATTCGTGATGCCAAAGCCGAGAGGGAATTGCTTGCATTTTGATGATGTTGGCCGGGCAGAAACCCCTCTTACGAAGGGCTCCAACCCGGCCTGTTGCGTCATCGGGCTATTCCGAGCGCTCTCGACGTTTCACGTAGACGATAATGACGACAAGACCGCAGACGCCGAGGATGATGCCGGCAATCGGCAGCCAGCGGAAGCTGCGTGGCTGCTCGGCCGCGCCCGCATCTGCGCTGCTCGACACGCGAGCACCCGCGCTCAGCGCCGTTTCGTCAGAAGAGCTGGTCTCCTCGGTAAGGGCATCATCGGCCGCCTCGTCAACCGCGGCATCGTCCGTCGCGATCGGTTGCCGTCCTGGCTGCACCGTACCGGTCGGACGGTGTGCTCCACCGTCGAGGTCGTCACCGCTGTCAACATCGCCCGTATCGTCGCCCGTGTTGGATGTAGGGCCATTCGTATTATCACCGGTCGTTCCATCGCCGTCGTCAGTCGGGGTCGGATCCGGAAGCGCGGCACCCGCCTCGAGCTTGAATAGGGTGCCGGAGTCGTTGACGTAGTAGAGCGCGCCGTCCGCGCCCACGACCACGCTCGCCATGCACCAGTCGGCCTGATCGTCGCCCGGCAGGTAGAGCACCGAGGCGTGGGCATCGCCCAGGTGGTAGAGGTAGGCGCCGCCGGAAACCGCGTTGCAGGTGAAGTAGACGTAGGTCTCGCCGTCGCGGACGCTCACGGTCGGAGCGCTCTTGACATCACCGGGGAGCTTTGCCTCGTTGGAAAAGCCCGTGATGCGGTGCTCGACGCCCATCGTAGCCAGGTCGATGACCGCGAGCACGCCCGTGGAGTCGTCGTTCGCGCCGCCCACGTAGGCGCGACCGCCCGCAATCGTGGGCGTGGAGGTAGAGCTGTCCGCAAAGCGCACGCTACCCGTCTGGGTGAGCGAGCCGTCCTCGGCGAGCGCCAAGCGGTGCAGGGTGCCGTCATTCGTGACCACGTAGAGGTCGGAATCGTCGGCCACCACGGAAACGTGCGCGTTTGCCCCCAGATCGATGGTTCCCGCGACCTCACCCGTGGCCGGATCGTAGGCGCGCACGACGCCCGCGCCGTCCACCGCCACGAGCCAGTCGCCCGCGAGCACGGCGCCGCACCAGTAGTAGCCTGCATCGCCGTCGCCGGAGGTGGACCAGACCACGGCGCCCGTTGCGAGCTCCACGCAGAAGAGCGTGCCCGCCTCGCCGGTCCAACTCGTGGTGCCAAAGTACGCGCGGCCATCGCTGATGGTGAGCGTGGAGAGCGCCTGCTGGCCCGCCGCCAGCTCATCGGTCAGCGAGACCGTGGTCAGGGTGTCCGCCGTGAGTGCCTGGAGCCGCCCGCCGTGGAGCGGCACCACCACGAGGCCATCTGCGTAGGCCAGCCGGCACGCGGAGTCCACCGAGGTGGCGAGCGTTGCCGTGGCCAGGATCTTGCCCGTGGCGGCGTCAAGGACGCGCAGCTCGTCGCCGACGGCCAGGTAGAGGTTGCCGTTCACGACGATCGGGTCGCTCGCGTAGACGGAGCTGGCCATATCCGTGCCGAGGTCGACCGACCAAGCGAGCTCGCCGCCCTCGGTGGGGGTCGCCACGTCCGTGACCACGCCGGGGGCGTAGGTGGGCCATGCGGCGTCATAGTCCGGGCGGGGCGCGTCCGGGTCAACCTCTACGTCGTTGGTCGGCAGCTCGGCGCCCCGGGCCGAGTAGTACCACGTGATCTCGTCTCCAGGCTTAAGCGTGACCTGGCCCGCGACGACGCCGGAGGCCTCCCCGTTCACGAAGAGCTGCCAATAGCAGCCCGTATCCTCATCCCAGCCGAGCGTGCGGCCGTCGGTGGAGGTGATCGTTCTCAGGTAGTAGCCCTCGGTGCCCACACCCGTGGCCTCGTGCTCAAGGCCCGCACTGGTAAGAAGCTCCTCGGTGAGCTCGGCCGCCGTGGAGCCCTCCGCCAGCTGGACACGCGTCGTCGAGACCCAGTTGGCGTCCTCGCCGTCCGCATCCGGGCCGATCACGGATGCCGTTACCGAGATGCGCGCCTGGCCAATATCGTCGAGCGAGGCCCCCAAAGCGGAGTAGTACCACGTGACTTCGTCTCCGGCTTGGAGGGTGACCTCGCCGGCGCCGGCGTCGGACGCCGCGCCGTTGACGAAAAGCTGCCAGTACTTGCCCGTATCCTCGTCGTATTCGAGCACGCGGCCGTCGGCGGAGGTGATGGAGTTGAGGTACCAGCCCCAGGAGCCGGTGCCGTAGTCGGCCGCGAGGCCGGCGTCGGCGAGCGCGGCCTCGGTAAGGTCTGCTGCCGTGGAGCCCTCGGTCAGCTCGTAGGCGGTGGTAACGACCCACGCCTCATCGGCGCCGGAGGCGTCCACGCCCACAATGCGCACAGTGGCGGTGACGCTGGGGTTCTGCTCCCCGGACGTGCCAAGCACCGTGAACGTAGCCGAGACCTCTTGGTTGGCAAGCAGCGAAAACGCCAGCCCCCAGGTCTCGTCGTCCGCGTAACGCTCGGCGTAGCGCGCGTACTTCTCGCTCGAAAGCACGCTCGTGATGGTGACCTCGGTGTTGTACGTCGGCTGCGTAACCACAAGGTTTTCGTGCGCGATAACGCTCGCATCGCTCGAGCGGAACAAGCGCCAGCCCGCTGAGCCCATGGGGTCGTACCCAGGAAGCTCCGTGGCAACGATGCCGTCGCCTGCCACGCCAGCAGCGGCGCTGTCGTATGCCCATGTGAGCACACTGTTCTCATCCAGATAGGCCTTCTGGAACGCGTGCAGGTTCGTCGTCACGGCATCCGCCGAGGCGTTCTCACCGAGCAGCGCCTGCCCGTAGCCCGCCTTTGCCGCCTTCATGAGGGCAAGCTCGGATGTGATGTCACCTGCCTCGAGCGGCGCAACCGTTAGTTGGATGGTTTTTGAAGCCGTGATCTCGGGGTTGGCCTTGCTCGTCACCGTGAGCGTGAGCTCCACCGGTGCCCCGTCCGCGTCGGGAAGCGGCTGGTAGACGTTACCGCGGTAGCCGTTGACCTCGATGGCGTCGGTGGATGCCGTGTACGTGATGGTGTAGTCCGCGCCGTCAATGCCTATCGCGCTGGGTCGCGGCAGCTGGAGGTCGCCCACCACGGCGGCGGGGTCGACGGCCGCACCATCGGCGCTGTAGGTGAGCGCATCGGCGGTAAACGCCGCGTCGACCTTCTCCTGCAACGCGGTTTGCTCTGCCTCGACCAGCGCCGGGTCGCCGAGCACGGTGACGGCGAACGTCTTCTCGATCGTAGTGGAGGGTCCGTCGCTCGCAACCACGCCAATGGTCGCGGTGAGCGCGACCTCTTGGTCGGCCGCCGTGCGCGTCACGGTGCCGGTGTAGTCGCTCCAGCCATAACCCGAGATGCGTACCGCATCGGAATCGGAACTCCAAGAGACGCTTGACCAGCCCCGCGTGTCGCCCGAGCCATCGCTCAGCTTGTAGGGCAGCGTGAGGTTGCCGGTCACGGCGTTGGAGGCGTCGCCGGACGCGAAGCCGATGGCAAGGTCTGCGGCCTTCTCCTCGAGCAGCTCGCCAACGCGCGCCTCATCCCACGGGATATTCACCGAACGGCCGGGCGTGTAGGTGGCTGTCTCGCCGTCTCGCGAGAGCTCAAAGGTGAGCCGCAGCTGGCGCCACTGCGTGTAGTTGGCAAAGCCCGTCACCACATCGGGGTCGATGAAGAAGAACGTGATATCGCCGTTGGTGGCGTCGTTCGCCGTGGAGACGCCGAGGCTCGCCTGCTCGTTCTGGTTGACGAACGCGACGCCCGTCACGCGCACATCCACATCCTCGACGCCCATCTCGGCCAGCTTGGCTTGCAGTACGTCGTTAACGTTCGCGTCCTCGCCATAGACGGGCTCGGGCCGCCAGTCCTCTGCATCGAGCTTCGCCACGATGCCCGCGAGCGAATCGGTCCCCACTACGGGGTTCGCGGAGACCGCTTCCACCGTTGAGGCACCGCTCGTGGCGACAACCTTAAGATAGCAGCCCGCAGCCTCAGCGGGGAGCGTGACCTCCGCCCCCTCGCCTATGCACGTATCGAAGGAGCCATCAGACGCCTCGTCCACGTACCAGCGGATGGTCACCTCGCCCGTTACGTTCGTGGTGTATCCATCCACGCCGTTGGCCCACACCGAGGCGCTCACGGCATCGTCCGTAAAGAGCGTGGTGGAGGAAGAGGTGAAGCTTGGCGAAACGCTTACGCGGGCGAGGTCGTAGGTGCCCGCTGCGACGACGACGAACTCGTCGCTCGTAACGGTGTTATCGAGGGCGGAAACGCTCACTTTATGCGTTGCGCCCACCATGTCGTCCGTAAGCGCGAGCACGCCCGTCGCAGGGTCATAGCCATCGCCGAGCTCTTCAAAACTTCCGCCCGCGCGTGCGATGTACCACGTATAGGTGAGCTGCGCATCGGTGGGTGCGTCAACATCGTAGTAGCCGCTGCGCACCTGTGCCGCGGGCGTGATCGTGGCGCCCGCCTGCGCGCCCTGGCCGCTCGAGGAAAGCTCGACCGACGAAAGCGTGTACTGCCCCTGGAGCATGACAGGGCCCGCCGGGTCAACGTACGTGCTGCCCGAGTACGAGTAGCGGCCACGCTGGTACGTGCTCACCACGCTGCCGTCGCTCACGGCCTGTACGCGCAAGTAGAGGCCCTGAGCATCTTTTCCGTCGATGGTCTCGGGGATGGTATAGGTGCGGCCCGTGGCGCCGGGGATGTCGGTGAACTCGGCATCGGACGTAGTGTTCGTCGTGGCGTACTGCCACTGGTAGGTCACCGTATCGGTGTCGGAAACAACCGTAGAGTAGCTGTTCTTGTATGCCGTGGCCGTAAGCGTGGACCCTATGCGCGCATCGCCCGTGACCTCCACGCGGTAGAGCTCCACGGCCCCGGGCACGATGACAGGCCCCACCGCCGACGAGTCCTCCTCGCCGAAGCCGCCGTCCGCGCGGGCCTCGACGTACTTGCCGAGCAGGTCATACTCATCAACGACTTCCTGCGTGAGCTCGAGCGTGTTGCCCGTGGCCCCTTCGATCTTGGTATCCGTCGCCGACGAGCTGTCGCCGTAGTACCAAGCCCAGGTAACGTGGGTGTCGTCCGTCACGTCACCCGAAGCGGCACTCGCCGTGGCCGTGAGCGTCGCGCCCACATTCACCTTGCCGGACGCGTCGAGCGAGACGGATGTCACGTTGACCGATCCGGGCGCGGCGATCTTCATCGTTGCCGTGGTGGTGTACGTGCTGCCACCCACGTTTGCCGTGATGACGCAGCGCACATAGCAACCTTCGTACTTTGCAAGCTCGAGGCTCTGGCCCGTGGCACCCTCGATGTCCTCGAAGCCCGAGGTACGGCTCGTGGTGCTCATCTGCCACTGGCACGTCACCTTAGAGGAGTCGATGGGTACGCTGCCGCCCTGCTCGCGGGCGAACGCCCACGCGGTGTCTTCAGATGTGAACACATAGCTGCCGCTCGTGGCATCCGCGCTTCCCGCAAGAAACGCCGTGTAGATGTCAACCTGGCCCTCGAGCTTCACCGGGCCGATTGCGTTGTAGTACGAAACCTCGACGTCGTTTGCCCCGGCGCTGGCTTGCACACGGAAGCAGCAGCCGGCGTACTCGTCGCTGTCGACGGTGAGCGTGGGGCCCGTCTCGCACTCAATAACCGTCCAAGTAGTGGAATAGCTCGGCGAGGAAGTCTTGGCGTACATCCACGTGTAGGTGACACCCTCGGTCACATACGTGGGGCTGTACGAGGAGCCCGTGTACGCCTTGGCCTCGAGCGTCACCGGCATCTCGAGCGAGCCCGGCGTGGCAAGCTCCACCCCTGCGAGCTTGACGGCACCCTCGGCCATGACGGTGTCGGACGTGGTCGCGTCCTCCTCGTTCACGCCTGCAGAGGCTATGACGCGGACGTACTTGCCCTGCTGTGCCTCGGTCAGCGTGAAGGTTGGACCGTTGCCTGCGCCCTCGATGTCCTCGAACGTACCGTAACGCGAGTCTCCCTGCTGCCAGGTGTAGGTCACGTTCACGTCGTCGCCCGCCGGCGTGTTGTAGCTCACGTTGGCTGTGGCCGTGAGCGTCTCGCCCGCGCTCGGGCTCGAGTTGCTAAGCGTGACGGAGTAGAGCTCGGCCTGACCCTGTCCCAGCACGGGGCCGGGCAGGTAGTTCTGGTTGATAGTGTCGCCGTAGCTCGTGAGCGGCGCCCAGCGGTCGATGCCGTCCACCGTCACGCACACGATGATGTAGGAACCCGCGAGGTCCTCCGTGACGGTGAGGCTCTGCCCCGTGGCATCCTCGATGGGCGCATAGTCGCTCTTGTCGCTCGATTTCTCAGACGCGGCGTACCACTGGTACGTCCAGCCGTCCTCCGCGTCCACGCGTGAGAGCGACCAGTTAGACGAGCCGTCGTAGAGGTTGGCCCAAAGCACTGTGCCGGCGGAAAGTGACCCATAAGCCTGGCTGTACGAGCTTGTCTCGCTCGCAGAGTCCTGGATGAGCACCTTGGCGTTGGACGTGAGCGCCTGGGTGGAAACATCGCTGGCATTGGCCGAGGCCGCAGTGCTCGACGTCCGCGCCGTCGCGGTGTTCGAGGCTGAGGCATCCGCAGACGAGGGCGCCGCTCCATCGGGAGACTCAGAGCTTGCCGCGTTCCCGGTGCTCGACGCCTCGCTGCCGGAGCTCTCAGCAGCGGTATTCGATGTCGTGCTGCCCGCTCCCTGCGCGGCCTGCTCGCCTTGGCTTGCCGCGTCGTCCTTGCTGGTGTCCGCGCTCGATGAAGCAGGTTCCTGGCCGGCGGCCTCAGTGGAATCTGCCGAGGTGGCGCTCGTGTTACCGCTGGGAGACGTCCTGCTTTGAGGAATCGCGCTCTTCAACGCCTGCGCGCTGGCAGCGCTTTCCGCCGTGGCCGCCCCGGCCCATGCGTAGGTTGGCACCTGCCCCCACACGAGGAGCGCGGCCATGACGGCAGCGACCACACGATGCGAACGTGCGCTCCGCCGTAGCCTGCGTCCGGAGCGCACGCGGGGCGCCTTCCACTTGAACATGCTGACACCTCTCTATCCAGGACCCTGGCCGTATGGGGCCATGCGATGGAGAGGCGATCCGACTTGTCCGCGCGCGGCGATTCGCGCTGCGAGAGTTACGGTTACTGGTATAGCCGGGGACTTTCACCCCGATTCCCCTAGGCACCTGCGTGCCTGCGCAAAACGCGCCATCCATCAGGTCAGTTAAACAGATGTGCCTATTCTAGCCGTTCCAGAGGAAAAAAGGGGCGGGCGCAGCGAGGGAAGGCGGCGAAATGACGGAGCCGGCAATGGGCGGGCATGATGATGAAAAGCAGTGAGATGACGTGGCCGGCGATGGACAGGCGCAGCGAGGGAAGGTGTGAAATGACAGCGCCAGCGATGGGCGGCGGCGCACCGACGAGCGCAAGCGATGGGGGCGGCGCGCTGCCGAACGCGACGGCAGACGACAGCGCGCCGACGGATGCAAACACAGGACGCCGGCGCGCTTACACGCTTATATATAATCGCGCTGCGGGCGCTTGGCGTGCAGCGCATAGGCGATGAGCCCGATGCCGATAACGATGAGCGGCAAGCTCAGCAGTTGCCCCATGGTGATGACATCGCCCAAGATGTAGCCGAGCTGAGCGTCGGGCACGCGCACGAACTCGATGAGGAATCGTACGATCCCATAGCCCAAGATGAACGTACCCATAAATGTACCCTGCGGAAGCGGCGGCTTGCGGCGGCTCATGAGATAGAGGACCACGAAGAGCACCACGCCCTCGAGAAACGCCTCGTAGAGCTGGGAAGGATGACGCGCCACATCGCCCGCGGCGCCACCGAACACCACGCCCCAGGGCAGGTCGGTCGGTTTGCCCCAGAGCTCGCCGTTCACGAAGTTGGCGCAACGACCCAGGCAAAGCGCTATGGGCACGCCGATGACCGCAAGGTCTGCAATGGTCCACGCGGAGATGTGGTAGATGCGGCATACGATAGCGCCGCCCACAATTCCGCCCACGAGCCCACCGTGGAAGCTCATACCACCGTGGTTGGTCATGAAGATCTCGAGCGGGTGCGTCCAATAGAATCCGTCGCCATAAAAGATCACATAGAAGAGGCGCGCGCCGATGACGAGCCCGATCACCACGCCGAAAACGACCATCATGAGGTCGTCGACCGTGAGATTGAGCCCCCAACGACGCTGCGTGCGGTACATCACGATACCCGTAATGAGGGCGCCCACAACATACGCGACGCCGTACCAATAGATCGTGATCGGCCCGACCGAAAGGGCCACCGGGTCAAGGCTTTGATAGAGTTCTGTGAGCATAGGTTCCTTGCTAGAACGGCGCGTACTCGTCGTACAAGCTCGAAAGCCCACCGTCGGCGTTGTCGTTTACGGCAACAACGCGCGTTACGCCGGGGACGTGCTCTTTGAGCACGCGTTCGATGCCCATCGAAAGGGTGAGCTGGCTCATGGGGCAGCCGGCGCAAGCGCCCTGCAGCTCCAGCGATACCACGCCGTCCTCATCGACACCCACATACTCCATATCGCCGCCATCGCCCTGAAGGTTCGGGCGAATTTGCTCAAGTACCTGCTTGAGCAGCTCTTCATTTACTGCCACAAGGGCTCCTTTCATGCCAATGCGAGCGCGCCGCTCGCAGATGCGTTCATGGTACTACAACGGTATACCCGTCTTCTCTTTCTTCCCTCGTTCTGGTTTACAGGCAGAAAATGTACGAAAAAGCCATCTGGGTGAGCTTCATCCGTAGTTTTTCTGCCCGTAAACCCTACGACCGTGCACGTGGGCGCACCGAGAGCATGACGACGACCTGCGAACATGGCGGCGATTGGTGCGCGCAGCGAACAGGCGGAGACCCTAGGAAAACGCTGAATATTAGGCACCGGAGCCATCCGTTCCGTCGAGGTTTCAACTTTTGAGAACTTCCCAACGCGGCGGGCGGGTACAAGCGAGCAGGATGGAGGGAAAATCCCAGCTCAGAGGGCTGGCGCCCTCCCGGCAGCGGCGCGGCTACTCGGACCCTCCGCCCCGCAGTGCCCAAAAGCTGCAATCCCGATCGCCCGCGAAGATAAACTCAGCGGCTCCCTAGCGCTGCCGCCTGCGCATCTCATCTTCAGCTCGATACACATCGAGCTCCCAGCGCTTTCGGGTCGCCTTGGCCACGGTATCCAAGATGCATCCCGTGCTAAACGCAAGCGCTCCGCAGAACACGAGCCCCACGGCCAGAATCGCCGAAGGCACCTTGTTCAATTGTGCCAACGCCCTATCCCACAAGGGCACATTTTGCTAGCTCTACAGAATCACGAGGGAAACGCTGATTGTATCTTCGCGGGCGACCGGAACTACAGCTTTTGGGCACTTGGGGGCGGAGGTACCAGGGGTTATCGTGCCTGCGTTGGCTACGAGCAGCTTTTGGGCACTTGGGAACGGAGGGCCCGGGTAGCCGCGCCGTAGCGGGAAGGCCGCCAGCCTCCTGAGCTGCGCCTTTTCCTGTCCCGCTCTTGCCTCTGCCCGACCGCCGCACGAGGAAGTGCCCAAAAGTTGAAACCTCGACGGAACGGACGGCCCTGGTGCCCAATAATCAGCGTTTTCCTAGCTTGCAGGTAACAATGGCGTCACGCAGGGCCCCATCTACCCCGCAAGGCCCGCCGCAACGCTGGCGAACGCCACGATTACGCCCACGATGGACTCGCCGCCGAGCACACCCGAAGCCACCACGGCGCCCGTCTCTTCCGCCGCGCCCTTCTCGATTCCGCGCGCAGCCACCACGCGGTCGAACACAACGCGGATTAGCGCGCCCACCGCAGTGGTAAGCGACATGTAGAACGGCAGGTACACGCCAAGTCCGAGCATCATAGCAGGGATGCCCGCGCAGTAGAGCACCGTGCCCGCAACGACGCCCACGACGAACGCGGGGACGCTCGGAATGCCCGAGACCATCGTCGCCACCACCTGTGCCTGAGCGGCCACGAAGAGATTGTCGCCACCGAACGCGTCGGTTCCGTATGCCGCTACGAGGGCAACGAGCACAGCAACGGCCACGACCGTGCCCAAAAGCGCACCGATAACCTGACCGAGCCACAGGTCGCGCGGATTAGTGCCGATAATCTGGCCCGTCTTGAAATCGCTCATGACGTCGCCCGCAAGGCCGCAAGCCACGGCAATCACCCCGGCAACGAAGAAGAGCTGCACCTGGGTCACATCGGAAAAGGCCGCCACGAACAGCAGCACGATGAGCCCGAAGATCTCCATGGGGTCGATGCCGGACTGGCCGACCGATTGCGCACTCATGATGGCCGTCACAAATGAGAGCAGCACGATGGCCATGGAGACGAACGGGCCGAACGAGAGAGCGATGCAGCACACGAGCGCAGCCGCCGCCACGAACAGCGCGAGCAAGCCGGCATCGAAACGCGAGAAGTAGTCGGTGAGGCCGCCAAGCGAGGCGCGTGGCGCAGAGTGCTCGGGGGATTCATCAACGCGAGTTCCGCACGAGCCGGAGGCGCCAGCGACGCCTCCGCGCGAGCAGGACTGCCCGATCGGGGAGGAATCTCCCGAGCACTCCGCGTTTCCGGCGCCCTCGCTACCCATCGCGTCCTCTCCACTTTCAGAAACAGAGGATGAGCTACGTCGAGCTCTCGCCCGCCGCACCAGCGGGAGCACGATATCGCGCAGCACGACACCGAATCCCGACCCCATCATGAGGCCCATGCCCAGGCTGCTCACGATGCCCTGCGCAGTTCCCAGATCCCACAACCCCGCTGCAGTGCCGCCCGCGATGATGCCGAAGCTGCCCAGCACAGCGCCGACCATCCACCATGCAATCGAGCGGCCCCCAACAAGGAACCCGACCGAGAAGCGCATGGGCGAGGCCTGGATACCGAACGAAATCCCCGGGATGGGCAGCGTGGCCACCAGCGACGGTATAACGCCGAGCACATCGCGAAGGATCGCCCAGAGCCCGGCGAACGCCATCGACCCGAAGAGCCTGCGCCCCGTCGACCCGCCCGCCGTGCTGGCGAGCAAGGTCTCGGCCGCTGCCGTACCGATGGGGTATTCCAGATCGGAATCTTCAACAAACCGTTTGCGGATGAGCGCCGTGCACACGAGGCCCAACAGCGTGCCCGCCAGCGCAACAGTAAGCATCTCCTGCCAAGACACCTCGTCCGCCAAACCAAGAATCCAGATACCGGGAATGGTAAACGCTAGGCCTCCCGCAACCATGGAGCCGGCAGACATGATGACCTGCGTGATATTCGCTTCGTTGAGGCTTGTGTGGCCGAGCGCGCGCAAGAGCACGAGGGCCGTGATAGATGTGAAGATGGTTGGCCACGGCAACGCGCCCATCTTGAGCGCAGTGTAAACAGACGAGGCCGTGATGATGACGCAGCCGATGCAGCCGATCAAAATGCCGGCAAGGCTCAGCTGCCCGCGCAGTGCGCGCGTGCGTGCTTGGTTCATGTTCGCTCCTTCGTATATCCGCTCCCCCGCTTGGGGAGTCGGGTTACGGCTCAAGCGCGTTCAGTATACGCTAAGGCATCGAGAATCGGAACCTGCCCGAGCATAGTTCGACTCGCAACATGCGACAATGGAGGCACCTAACGTGCAAAGGAGGACTCGTGGCCCACGTACTTGCCGCAGACATCGGAAACACCACCGCTCGATTTGGCCTGCTCGAAACGGCCGAAGCGGGTGCTGAGGGCACCCCAAAGCTTCTCAGTGCATGCGAGGTCACCACGCGCCAACCCATCACGGCAGACGAGGCGCGCATGCAGCTTGGGCAGATTCTCAGCGAGCTGACGGGCAAGGCGTCATCGCGCGGAGGCACGTGTCCTTCTCCCGAAGGCTCCATCCTCTCTTGCGTGGTTCCCACCCTCACCGACGCATGGCACCGAGCGCTTGCGGACACCGTTCTTGGCAGGCAACTCGTGGTGGGACCCGGTTTGCGATCGGGCGTTAAGCTGCGGTTCAACGACCCTTCTGAAGTCGGGCCCGACCGCATCGCGGACGCCGTCGCGGCACGAGCCGCCTATGGAGCGCCCGTTGTGGTGGTGGACCTGGGAACCACCACGAACTTCGAGGCGATTGATGCCAGCGGCGCGTTCTGCGGCGGCATCATCGCGCCGGGTGTTGCGCTCGGGGCGCGGTCACTCGCCGAAGCCGCGGCGCGCCTGCCCATTATCGAGCTTCGCGCACCCGAGCGCGTGCTCGGACGCTCTACGCGCGAAGCCATGCAGTCTGGCGTCGTGCTCGGAGAGGCGGCGCGCATCGATGGCTTGCTCGATGCGGTGCTCGCGGAACTCGACAACGACGCGCACGACGCGACTCCCGTCATCATCACCGGTGAGAACGCAGACGCGATCGCCGCACTCCTCCGCCATAAGGTCACCGTCGACGATACGCTCACGCTCCGGGGGCTCGCTCTCATCTGGCAGGCGAACCAGCGCGGGTAACCACAGGGCACGAGCAGGCTGCCGGTCGCCTTACCGCCGGCCATCAACTTACATGCCGTTTTGCCCAATAAGAGTCCGAAATCAGCTTCTTATTGGGCAATTCGGCATGCAAGTTTGCAGCAGACGCGTCAATCGCGTGCAAGTTTGTAGGGGGCTTGTCAATCACTGCCTCGGCCTGCCGTCGCCGGTCGCTCGATAGTCGCCCGGAGCGAGCGTGGAAGGCGTAACGCCTCCCACAGAGAGCAGATAGACAAGCCGACCCGGAGTGAGAACGTCATGCATGGAAAACCGCACCACCGGCATGCCGAGCAGCGTTAGATGCGACTCTCGCTGACGCTCGCGCGCGAGTACCTCAGTCGTGCTCCGCCCCTGCGTGAGCTCAGGGTCGTCATACTTATCCAATCCGTCGAGCTCGCCCAAGGCCGCAGATCCGTCTTTCAAAAGGAAGCAGAAGTCTGGCCGTACCTCGCGCCAAGGCTCAACAGGATCCGAGAACGCAGGCTGGATATCAGACGGAGACATGCCCGCCTCAATCATCACGGCGCGCGCAATCGACTCACCGCCGCTCTCCGCTCGCCCATCCGCCCACGCAGCCGCACGCCGCGCAGTCGCAACGCCATGCCTCGATCCGGCGAGTTCCTCAACAATGAATTGCAGCACGTCCCGGCTGATATCGAGCTTTCGGAGCAGCCCGTCCGCCACTGCCAACGCATCCGCAAACGGTGCTGAAACCATGCTATCCACCGCAGCTTCTACCAGCGATATCACGCGGATGCCGTCGACGCTCGTCACCGCGTGCGGCACCATGCCGTGTCGCCTGAGCATGCCCCGACTCTTTGTCGGAGCGGCGGGATTGGTCAGACAATGCACCTGGTCAAGCAGGCGATACGAAACGGGTAGGCCATGGACGAGCGCCGCCGAATGCGAACAAAACACCATGTCCGGGTCGCGCGCAGCAAGCGCTCGAACGATATGGAGATGCCGCGCATCGGGCCGCAGCGTGCGCCAGCAATCGTTCATCACGAATAGGCGCGGGAACGGCTCCACGATCAAACCGTGCGCAATGTGCCGCCGCAACAGGCGCACGTCGTAGCGACCGCGCGCGGCGAAACACCTGCCGCGCTCCCGCTCATCAAGAATGCGTTGCTCGAGCTCTGCCCAGCGCTTCGATTTCCGCGTAGCACCTTCCCCCATAGTGCCTCCCCGGCCGCAGATTCGTCGTGGCATTCATTCTACATGTCAAAACGGCCAATAAGCGGCGCTATTTCGTCCCTTATTGACCGTTTTGACATGTAAGATGCAGTTTTTTGGAGAGAACCGCTCGGCCCTCTCGCTACTTGACGCCCT
>ERZ1032461.254-NODE-254-length-14473-cov-6.138022_pt1 | contig 14473 bp, 10 predicted proteins | sample MGYA00517098_ERZ1032461 | MGnify/ENA primary metagenome ERZ1032461 (study PRJEB33719, sample SAMN04261332) | wastewater metagenome | biome: periurban shantytown; feature: human; material: feces | host: Homo sapiens | place: Peru: Lima | collected 2013-01-26 ...
CCGCGACGGCGACATCGTCGAGAAGGGCACACACGACGAGCTGCTCGCCCAAGGCGGCTTCTACGCCGACCTGTACAACTCACAGTTCGACGAAGCGGCGTAGGGCTGACGCTGATCGGCTTTATATGCTCGTAAACGGGGGCGCAGGATGACCTGCGCCCCCGTTTTTGCGTTTCGTGGCGCTTGAAATGTCTCCTCGGAGTCTTTGCTGACGGACCCCTTTAGACCCCATGGCCAAAAAAGGCTGGAATCAAAATGCTCCAATGAACGACAACTCTCCTTCTTACGATGAACGCCGTCGTTTCCCCAGATAAAACCTGCCAAAATAAACCTGTCCCTTTTTGGCGGGTTTCGCTTGCACTTTAGCGTGCGACAGCGGATAATGCCGAACACTCGACAATGCGCTCAATAGCTTTCTATAGATGAGGAGGCCCCTATGGCCATGGAATTCAAACGCAGGCTGCCGATCCCCATGGAGATCCGCGAGGAAATGCCGCTTTCGGCCGAGCTCACCGCCAAAAAGCAGGAGTTTGACGCCGAGGTCGCCAAGATCTTTACCGGCGAGGATGCACGCAAGGTGCTCATCATCGGCCCGTGCTCTGCCGACCGCGAGGACTCGGTCCTCGAATACATGAACCGCCTGGCCAAGGTCGCTGAGGAAGTCAAAGACAAGCTCGTTATCATCCCGCGCGTCTACACCAACAAGCCCCGCACCAAGGGCACCGGCTACAAGGGCCTGCTGCACAACCCCGACCCCGAGGCGCCGGACGACCTGCTCGAGGGCGTCAAGGCCATCCGCCACATGCACTTGCGCGTGATTGAGGAGACCGGCTTCTTCACCGCCGACGAGATGCTCTATCCCTCCAACTACCAGTACCTCGTCGACCTGCTGAGCTATGTCGCCGTGGGCGCGCGCTCGGTCGAGAACCAGGAGCATCGACTGGTCTCGAGCGGCATTTCGGTGCCCGTGGGCATGAAAAACCCCACTGCCGGTTCCACCACCGTTATGCTCAACTCCATCTATGCCGCCCAGGCACACCAGAGCTTTATCTTCCGCAACTGGGAAGTTGAGTGCGACGGCAACCCGCTCGCACATGCCGTCATGCGCGGCTACATTGGCCTCGACGGTCGCACCTACCCCAACTACCACTACGAGCACCTGGAGCGCCTGGCCGAGCGCTACACCGAGCACGCCGGCTACGCCAACCCGGCTGCGGTCATCGACTGCAACCACGACAACTCGGGCAAGCGACCGCTGGAGCAGTACCGCATTTGCAAGGAGGTGCTCGACAGCTGCCGCCGCAACGAGTCCATCTCCAAGCTGGTCAAGGGCTTTATGATCGAGTCCTACCTGGAGGACGGTAACCAGGCAGTCGACGGCAGCGTCTTTGGCAAATCCATCACCGACCCATGCCTGGGCTGGGAAAAGACCAACTATCTCATCCACGAGATTGCAGAGCGTATTTAGTTACGCGGGCACGAGAGCGAACGACTTGTGATTCAAAGAGGATGGCATGACCAAAAGGTCCATGCCGTCCTCTTTTCGTAGACGTTGGGGGCGGCTTTATCGTCTACGTGTACGGAGGCGACACGCAGGATTAGTTTGCGCGTCGTCTCACGGGCTTTCTCCGGGGCAGCACAAACCTATCGGCGAACATGAGCTAAAAGGGCGCGCTCACCTCTACAGTATGGGCATTCATACTGCGCCTGCGAAAAGTGGTATAGATGACCACGCCGGCACTCGACCGTCTCAGATAAATACGTATCGAGCAGGCACGCCCACGTATGCGCGTCGAGTCGCTCTCGCGCTTTGCCAAAGAGCGATCGGCGAAAAGCCTCGCCCATGAGGCTGCCAAAATCATCGAGCTCAAGGGCGTACGTTGGGACAACATATCCGATTAACGTCCCTATAAAGGGGCTGCGCCCATTGCAGACGCAGCTGTTCACCGACGGTGCAGGCGGAATATCATCGTCATCGAGGTCAAAGAAATCCGTGTCCAGTTCGCCAGAAGCGTATGGGTGCATGCCGCGATTAAGCATCTTGAAAATATGAACTGCAAGGGCGAAGTCATCCGTTCCAGGCGTGAACACTGGGGCATTCGTGGACGCCGCCAAGCTCTCGAAATCGTTGATACGAGTTTTCTCCATGAGTTGAAGTACCTCGGGGGCAATATAGCCGGGTGCGGCACACGCGGTGCCATGCGTCACATCCGAAAGCGTGAAGCTATACGAATCGGTATCGAGAAGCATCAGGCTGCCCCCCTCCCCCACGAGGATGTTACGAGGATTCCAGTCGCCCACGGTAATGCCGATGTCATGGAGCCCCGAGGCGAGCTTGCACAGCTCGATGAGCATCTCGATTTTTTGTCGTTCCGTCATAGCGGGCGCCGCGGGGCTGCGCGGAAACTGCGACACGACGTCGATCGAAACACGCCCTTCGGAACCCCACATATAGTAGCCCTTGAATCCAGTACCGTCGGGGCGCTCGTAGAGCCCCCCGTTCGGCCAGGCAAGCTTAAGAATCAGCTGCTCTTTACGCTCATAGAGCACCGATAGTATCGCCGCCATCGACTCGATTTTGTGAGCAATCTGAGGCGTGGGGTTGTGATAGATCTTAGCGACGAACGGCTCCCCCATGATGCGATAGACGGAGCCTTCGCGTCCGCATCCGATTTCGTCGCCGAGCTCAAAGGATCTTCCGCTGCTGTCGTATAGCATCTGGGGGACTCCCTTCGTTATTCGCAGGTTGAATCTGTGCAAATGGGCACGTCACACTGGCCGCCCACTACGCCCTCATCGTGGTTTTTGACAAAGATTCTGCAAGCCTCGAGCAGCTCGTCATATTCGAAGACAATGCCGATCATGTTCTCCAACATTGCAATTGGCTCAAGTGCGGGCACGTTGCTGACATCCTCGATCGAAAGCACCACGGTAGTCTCGGAATCCGGCATATCTTGATCCAGCAAGGCATTGAGACTCGGAGCTATCTCCGGTCCTGCCGGCTTGGGATCAAGCTCAGCCTGAGGAGCCCGCTCCGCAACATGCTCTGGCTCGGATTTGGATTCCGCTACGGGTTCCACCTCGGGCCCCAGCACAGGCTCTGGTTCGGGATCCGGTGTGGGATCGGGCTCAGGCTCCACCGTAAGAGCAGGCTCTGCCACAGGCACGGAGTCGGGCTCAGGCTTAAAAACACAGATTGGCTCCACATGGTCCCAATCGAGCGCAACAACAACAGTAGCGTCATCGTACGTGTAGCGGTTTCCTTGGATGTGTTTCACGACGTTCTCGACGCGCTTTTCCAACGCGGCATCGTTGCCCAACGCGTCGACAAGTTTTTGTCCGGCACCCATAAAGAGGCGCATTGCCTTCTCGTTGAGGTTCTCGTTGTTAAACTGGGGCACCAGAAGCTCCAGAACGCCATCCGTGGCGAGCAGGAACCCCTGCACATGCCCACAAGCCCCGATCTCCCACTTGTCCTTCGAGTACAGCGGAAACGTGCCCGCTTCCCCCACACGGCTCGGATGCGTAACGAGCTCGAATCCGGCATCGGTCTTAGCGATAACGCCCGAGTCGCCTGCAGAGCCGTAGAACAGCTGCTCGCCATCGTATACGGCAATCACAAGCGTCGCATCGAACTCATTGGCCGGCAACTCCATTGATGCAGCCTTCTTGACCACGGCGTTATTCGCCTTGATCATCGCCTGCTCCATAAAACGAGGCATCGAGATTGCCAGGGCACCGTCGCCCGTCGAGCACCATGCGCCAATCAGCTCGCACATGGTCGACACGGCAGTGTTGACGGCGGCATGCGCGCCGATATCGCTGTGAGCCTCGGAACCCAGGCCATCTGCCACGGCCGCGACAACGTATTCCTTGCCCGGCAGGAGTCGATCTCTTTTGCCTCCATCCTTCCAGACCGCCACCTGCTTCACCCGACGGATCATATGCGCATCCTGGCAACGTGTACCGTAGCAGCGATGTGCAACGCCTCGTTTTGTTACACCGGCAACGCCGATGGTGCGAGGCTGGCCCAATTCCTTACCAAAAGACATTGCTGGCCTCCTACAAACCACGGACAAAATCGTCGAGTGTGCGGACCTGAACACGAGCATCCGGACGTGTATTCAGGACTTCCTCGATGACCTGGCGCTCCGAGCCCACGGCACCGGGCTCGGACATGACACGCATGCTGGCGCCGATGAGCCTAAAGGTGTCGGTGATAGCCTTGCCTTCGTCGTCTGCAAGCTCGAACCACATACCGTCCTCACGGCAGAGCTCGGCAAACTCGGCCGGTGAATAGTTGCCATAGCCAAACGGTAGGAACAGCATTTTGCCGGACTTCACCAGCTCGCTGATGGAATCGGCAGCTTCAGACACATCGCCCCCCGGCTCATCGTGTCCGTCGGTCAAAAGAACCACAACCGTCTTGTAAGGTGCCTTGAGCGTTTTTTCCCTAACGCGATGCGCGTACTTGCCTTCGAGTTCGCAGGCGGTAAGAAGTGCCTGGTTAAGGCTGGTAAGTCCGTCGGCTTTAAGCTCAAGACCGTCGGATACCTTGCTTGCGGAGACAAAGATGTCATCAATGTCGCGCTCGAAGTCGGCACGCTCGACACAACCGCCGTTACGAAGGTTGTGAACCGTGACATCGGTGCCAAAGGACACAAGCGCCACGTCGACGGTTCCCGCCGAAAGCGGGTTGTCGGCAATGTCCTTGCAAAGGCTGTGCAGCCCCGCATTGATGAAGCGCATGACTTTATTGACAGACCAAGAGCGGTCGGCAACGATGATGACGCCGCGGCGTGGCTCGGACAGATTGCCAAACGCATCCAGAAGATCGGCCTCGGTGCTATCGCGGCCATCGGGGCGAAGGACTTTCGTCTGATTGATTAAATCATCCAGATCGATAGTCTGGTTGATGAAATCCTCCAGATCGATAGAGCTATAATTGCTGGTCATAGGAGGTTTCCTTTCTCTCTTGAGGCTTCTTTTGGCCTCCTGTTGGCATTGCATTATGGGTTGGCGGACGCCGCTTTCTGGGACAACCGTTCAGCTGAATCGCAGGCTGTTGGCTGCCAAGGCGCGCCACGCTTACGAGCGATACGACGCCATCAGCGCAGCACGTGCGGCATAGGCGTCCGCATATCGGGCGGCAGGCTTCTGCGCCATTGCACGGCGCAAGAAATCGGCAAAGGGGATATTTCGCGGCAGAGCGCGAACGTCGCGCGTGCCGAACATGAACTTGGCGATCACCTTGGCCGTGCTATATACATCGCTCGCCGGTGAGGCAATGCCGAGATTACGCAGCTCAGGAGCCTCGTATCCACGCGAAATAACGCGCTCGCCCACCAGCGGACCGGCACACTCCGCTACCGAGGCACACAGGCCAAAATCGATGAGCACCACATGACCATCGGGCGTAACGATCCAATTGCCAGGGTGCGGGTCGCGATGTATGTAGCCGGCGCGACATACCACGGCCATAGCATCGAACATGCCCAGCACGAGCGAAAAGAGCTCGCGAGACGAAAGCGGCCAGCCTTCGCTGGCACGACGCTCAACATGGGCGAGAACGTCCTCGCCCTCGACAAAGCGCTCGCGCAGGCAAAGGTGCTTACCGCCAATACGGCGATCTTCCACATAGGCCATACCATCTACCTGCGGAAACATTTCGTAGCCTTTAAACGGGCCGCCGAGGAGCGCATATTCGTTGCGGAGTCTTTCCTCGGCGTCGGATGTAAGCGCGACCTTGCAGACGTTTCCGCCCGCACGATAGACGAGCGTCTGCTTTGTCTTTCCGCCGTCATAGATGAGCTCGACCGGCTCGCCCAACGCCGGCTTTGGCGGCATTGGATCCCGTTTTAACAGCCCGCCGATCATCTCGCGAGCGCCGCCCAGGCGATCTAGCACACCGGGAGCGCCCGGCTGCTCAAAGGCATTTGCACGGTCGCGGCGATAGCGCACCAGCACGGGATTGACCTCGGTCATCGTGGATTCTCCTTTCTCATTGGATATCGACGCGGCAAGCATACTGAGCCGCTCGCGCATCGCTCCGTACACTGCTCAGCTGAACCGATGGCGAGGCTTCCGGCGCATTTTTGGGCTATCCTAGGGAAAAACTTGAGCACCGCACACATGCTGCAGCGACGCAAGGGGATGAGCTGACATGGCAAAGGCCACTGCAACCCAACAAAACGATTTTGACGCCGTGTTCCGCACGCTTGACAGCGCATGTACGCTTCCGTTTGCCGGCTGGTGCGCCCGCATCGAAGGCTACGATCGCATCCGCCTGAGCGTGAGCCCCATTTGGCCCGAAGGTGAGGCCGTCACACGAGCTATCTGCCCCGCAGCCAACTCTGCCAATGGGCTCACCGCAGCTCAATATCGCTTTTTCTATGCACTGTTTAGCAGCAACTGGAAAGTAAAGGATCGACGGATCGCCCTTACGCGCACGCTTTTGTCTACCCAAAATCCCGGCACAAGCGGCGCGTCAAAACGCTCGCTTTCCAACGCGCGCGGCGCCAGTCTGCTTCTTCTCGATCACGGAGGCATTTCCACCACGTCCGAGGCGCCAGATGCAAGCCTCTATGCGCATGTGCAGGGCGAGCTTTCGCAGCTTTACCTGCAGTATGCCATCCTCGAATCCGAGCGAGACCTGGTACTCGACCTCTGCCGCGACATGCAGGAGCGCGTAAATAAACGCTGGGGCAAGACCATTCTCGACCACCCCGAAGTTGAGCTCTGTACCAATAAAAAGTACTGGTATCAGTTTCTTCCCCTCGAGAAGAGCCGCAGTTTCGACCGCACCTGCAACCGAATTGCGCAAGCAGCGGGCATGCAGGGCATGGCAGAGGCCGATTCCGAGCTTCCGCTTGTAACCCCGCGAGCAGTGCCATCCGGCACCGAAAAAGCGCGCGTGCCGACGCTGCCCAAAAAAGCCGACAGCCTTTCCTCGCGCTCAAAGCACCCGGAAAGCGAGGCGATCAAATACAACGCAAAACGCTTGATCATGGAGAACCTCCAGGACGCTGCGTCCCTCTTGCTCGATGTTCGCGCAGCTGAAGGACCAGCAAGTGGCTTTAACACCAAAGAAACGGTGCCTGTATCGGGAACGTGGCTTTGGGGCTTTACCCAGGGAAACACCTCCGATGACGCCCGCCGCACCCTGCTTGCACCCGATGCACGGGACAAATGGCTTGTGGCAGGACTGCTCCTCGCAGATTGGCTGCTCGATTGTGCCGATGGATCGGACGATGAGGAGCGCTTGGCGCACATTCAGGGCGCCGTCGACGCCATCGTCGAGCGCCTTGATGGAGATTTGAGCGATGCACCAACCACCGGAGAGCTTGCTGCGCTTTACGACGCGTGCACGCCAACGCTTATGGCGCGCAAATCTCTCGGCCCCCTCATGGCCGGCATCCTCTATTCCCTTGTCTATGGTGCCCACCTTGAACGCGCCGGGCTGGGAGCCTCCTCGCTTCAGGCCGACATCGGTACGGTCTGGACTGCTGGCGACACTCCCAGCGCGGATCGGCCCGGTACACGCCGCGAGCCCGAAGCCATCGCCGTCACCATCGCAAGCTGTCCCGCAGGCGCCGGCGGCACCTACAGCCCCCAAACCTGCAGCACCCACAACATGGTTCGCATTCCCAAGGCAGCCGCCTGGCTCTTCGGTCGGAGCCCCCGACCCTCGCAGGCGCAGGATGTCGACACCGGCACCACCGTACTCGACGACCCCGCGATTTCGCGTCTGGCTGTCAAGCTCTCTTGGGACGACACGCATGCTGTCTGGCAGCTGGAAGTGTTCAACAGAAACGGCGCAAACTGCGACGGCGAGCTTATCGAAAGCGGCGAGACCGTCGATGTCGCACCGGGAACGCGCATCCGCCTGCGCGGGTCCGATCGCAATTATTTTCTGCTGCTCTCGGGAGCATAAAGGCGGGACGGAATTATCTTCCACCCCGCCTCCCACGGTTACCTAAAGAAAAGTCGGATGCGACGACCGTCAACATGTTCACGTTCCGCGACGCGCTGCCAGTAATACATCAGCACGAGGATGAGCGGGGCAAAGACCTCGATAACCATTCGTATTTCGATGTCGCGTTCCAGCCAAAACGCAAGCGCCACGAACCCTAAAAACGCGACCAAACCCGGCGCCGTCTGATCAACCGGAACCACCGACAGCCCAACGAGCACGACAACCGTGCAGGCAAGCCATGCTATCCCCATCGTGTCACGCACGACAAATCCCAAGACGACGCCGACCACCACTGCCAGCAGCGTGCGAACGTGCAAGGCAAGGGTAAAGCGGCCCAGCGACACATAGACCACCGCCAGAACACAAACAAGCCCCAGCACCCACGCCATCTCACTCACGCCCAGCAGCATATCCGCTAGCATCAATGCCAGCAGGCCCCCGCACGCCCACGTTACACGACGCAGTTCGCGGTTGAGCTCGTGCGCCTCGCCGCGTAGCGTCTCGTCTCCCAGATCGCAGAGTTCCAAGGGAAGCCCCTCGGCAACGGGAGCCAAGACCGCCACGGCAACGCGCAGCAAGAGCGCAACCAGCTCAAAGCCCAGCAAAGCCGCCAGACCATAGCAGGCAGTAACAATCAGCATTGCCCTCAACAGCACCGTAGGCCGCTTGGCGTGGGGAATCGCCTGGCGCACGTCGCGAACCAGGAGGGCATCGACCATGGCCTGGACAACCATAAGACCGGCGCTAAACATGTAGAGCGGGTCGCCGGGCTCGAACAGCACAAGCGGCATGGCCAGCACTAAACCCGTCAGGGCAAAGTGTCGAGCACTGCCCTCGCGGCTAAAACGCAGCGGATCTCCCTCCACATCAATCGCAGGCGTCAGGTCGCGAACATAATAGAACCCCACAAAGCACAGACCGATAAAGACAATAAAGCCCCACCCATAAAAATCGAGATCGGTTGGAGGATTATTGAGCCAGCTACTTCCCAAAAAGAGCGAAGCGTGGGCAATATCCAGGGCGAATAGCACAACGCTCAACGCATAGAACCACCCCGCCGCCAGAATGCGGCCGGCGGATACCTGAGGCCGCACGGGATTAACCGAGTAATTCATCAAGTCCACCGCCCTTGCCGTCATCCGCCTCGGACGACGAATCATCGAGGAAAATAGCAGCATGTTCGGGGTGAAGAATTTCCTCTGGAAGCTCATCGTCATCCACGAACTCATAAGGACCCTCAAAAGGATCCCAAAGCTCATCCATCTCCTCGAGGACCTCGCCGAGAGACTGCACGACAAGCCCCACAGCGCGGACCAAGTCCGCCGCGTCGAATACGCCGTCACACTGAGCCTTCAGCTCAAAAAAGTCGTCCAGGACAAAATCGACGCGAACGTCGACCCCCTCACGCGCAAATGTCATGCCACGCGATGCAATGGCCTTTTCGCAAGCAGCCCTCTTGTCCGCATCGGGCAGGCAGTCGATGCACACGCTTACGCTCTCACCATCCCCTGTTTCTACGAGACCAATACGAAGCGTTGCCAGGTAGTCGAGATAATCGACCTCGGCGGTAAACTCAGTCGAAGCGATGCCCAAAAGCACATCGATGTCATCCTGGGCTCCCGCCTCACCACGGCGCGAGGGCACACTGTCCTGGTCGAGCACGGCAACCAGATTTGCTATCCAGCCGGCAGCCATAGCTTCCTCCTTACGGTTGGGAATATTGAGGCAATCCTATCGGCGCGGCAGCCCTCTCCCCTGCGCGCCGTTCAGCTGAACAGCAGCTATTGAAGGCGTTGTGGTGCGTCCGTTTTTTGCGCGCCCGCTATACTTAAATGGCCAGAAAGCACCTCGATTGGTGCAGAGCACCAAGCGAGGGGGCGGACATGGAAAACATCTTTTGCGCGGAAGCGCTCAATGGAATAATCCAGGTCAATCCGCTCGCCGAGCTGCCCGCCTCCCAAGCGGGCATCGCGATGCGGCCAAGCGGTGAGCCCTCGGGCGCGAGCGCCGATCTTTGGTTTATCGACACCGCTTCTGAGTCAAACGTCAGCTGTGCCACGAGCACGCCCGCCCACGGCACCAAACTTGCCGTCAAGGTCATGCGCCATGGCTGCAGCGCCCCTCATAAAGAAGCGCTCGAATCCAATGAAGTCTATAAATCCGACTGGTACAAGCTACGCCAGGAATACGAGACACTTCGTAGCATGAACGGAGCCCAAGGACACGCGCCCATCGCCTATGCCCTGGGCTGGCGCATTAAAAAGACACCCCGCGGCGAGGTGCGCTACCCCGCCCTTGCCATGGAATATGTCGAGGGCGTTGACATCGTCGAGCTGCGCGAGATTATGAGCGATGTACACGGCGAGGTCACCGCCGCCGATATCCTCGGCACAGCACGCGCCATCGTCACGGCTCTGCTTTGCTGCACGGTCGTTTCGCGCGAGGACGCTCGCTACCTCACCACTGTCTCGCACCGCGACCTTTCGTCCCATAACCTGCGCTTTATGCTGGACAAGGACAGCCAGCGTATTGAGCGCGTCATGCTCATCGACTTTGGGCAGAGCGCCCAAAACGACGATCCCGACGTGACGGCGGCCGACGGCAGCGAACGTCTGAGCACGCCGTTTATCGGCGCGCCCGAGATCTTCGACCAGCGTCAAAGCGAGGTGCGCCAATGGCGCAACACCAGCCACGCCGATTGCTACTCCATCGGCTGCCTCTTGTATTACCTTCGCTGCGGAGCGTGGCCGCACGAGGCCCAGATTCGAACTATCTGCGCGCAGAGCTCGGGCGGCCTAAACGCCGCCGAGCTGCAGGAGCTCTTTGAACTTAAAAATAAGGGAGCCATCCATCTCGACGGTGCCTATTGCACCGACGGCGATGATCGCGCCCTCGATGAGCTCATCGCACGCTGCACCGAGCCGGGCATCGGCAAAATCGGAGGCCGCTTCGACGTCATTCGCCTGGCAGAGCGCCTGGGGATCGACGAGAACGGCAAGTTGCTGACGAACGGCGCGCCGGCGGCCCCCTCGCCTGACAAGGAAAGCGCTCCCCAGCCTAAGAGCCCCTTCCACAAGAAACGCTTGGCCGCCATCGCCTCCTGCCTCTGCGCAGCTGCGGTGGTGGTGGCCATCGCCGTGGCCATTGCATTTGCAACGGGTGCTCTCGGCACATCGCAAGAAAACGACCGGCTCGTCCTCTATCCCACCACGGCGCTCTCCGCAGGCCAGCTGCGCGAAAGCGTCGAGCTAGTCCAGACGCGCCTGGATGCTGCCGACCTGGGCAAAGCCTCGACCATCGAAAGCATGGACGGCATCTGCGTCGATTTTTCCGCCGGCGCCTTCGATGTTCCCGACGAGCCTGACAGGGGCGATGGCGACAGCGATTCGTCTCAGGCATCCTCATCGTCCGGATCAAACGACACGGCGAGCATGTATCGCGACGACGTGACGGAATTGCTATCCCGCCCACTCGAGCTCTACCTTGCCCGCATCGATACGGAGGGCAACGGTCTAGCATCCTACGAACACATCTATCGAACGGAAATCAAAGACATCGCAGTCAAGATGGGCAAGGTCGACGGCCTGGAGCCCGATGCCTGCGCCGACCCCAATCGCTATGCCTATCTTGAGCTCACCCTGACCGACGGCGCGAAAAAGCGGCTCAAGGAGAGCTGCGGCGATTGGCTCGACCAAGGCGTGCTTGCCTTCGACATCGGCGGATATTCGTGGAACACGGTCTCGACCGTACCGCTCGGCAAGGGCCGTTACGCCTTTACGGCCAATAGTCTCGCACCATCCCAGAACCTCTGTGAGGTGCTTGCCGAAGCACTGCGTTCCGAGAGTTACCGCACGAGCTTCCGCGGCAACCTGGTGCCGCAGGCCACGTGGATCGACGACGATGTAACGGGCGACAACCAGGTCAAACAAAGTGCCCTCGAGGACGGCGGCACCCTTGTTTCCTTTGCGAACTCTGACACGCTTTCTCGCGGAGAGCGCATCGATGCCCTTGAGACCCTCGCAACACGCCTGGATACCTTTGGCGTCCCCTATGCACTCGGCGACTCCAGCGACGGCAAAGATATCGTCGCGCAGGTCCAGGGGCTCGACCTGGGCGAGGCGGCAGCAGACCTTATCTGCGCCAGCCCCTCTATCGAAGTCTCCTGCGGTTTACTAAAACACGCACTCAGATCGCCGGTTGTCGAAGCCGTCAGCACCTCGACGGGTTCAAAGGCGGTGCAGGTAAACGACGGCAACGTCAACGGCGAATCGGAGATGGGTGCAGTTACACAGGCTGCCGCCGATGCTGGCGGCGCCTGGGTTTACCTCGGTGTGGGGGGCACCCCCATCATGCGCACGTGGGTAGATGCCGCCTCGACGCAGCTCACCTTTGACATTTCGTGCGCCACGGGCAAATCGCTCGATACCTCAAACGAATATCTGGCAGACCTAGTAGCTGCTGTCGCCGCCACCGACCTGCCCTTCATGCACGTCGGCTACTGCGGTCGTATGGACCTTGCTCTTTCGGGCGCCCCGAGGTCGCTCGATGCCGAAGTCGACGAGGCGCGCGACGCCATCAAGGCCGCGCTCCCCTCGGCCACGGTTGGCACGAACCCCAATGACGATACGGAACTCTTGGTATCCCTCGACCTTACCGTCGACGATGCCTTTTCGCAGGAGGCAATCGACACCGTCGAGGCACTCTACAACGCCATGGATTTTGACAGCACGCCGTTTCGCCAGGTAACGTTCTATCTTGCCGACGAGCGCGGGGACGAACGAGCCCGCATTTGGTTCTTGCGCTGCGATGGAGCAGGCGAGCGGAGCGGCCACGTCACGGTAAGCGGATCGATTCGCGAAGGCCGCTTCGAAGAGCAACGCCAGCGCGTGATCGACGCCGCCGGGGCGAATACTTTCTTCCAGGAGCATATGGACGATCTGTCCTCTTGGCTGCTCTAGCCCCTAGCCGGCTGCGCCCCATGTTCGACGAGCCCTTAGCGCATCAATCCGAATCACACGACGCGAACGGTCAATGCAACACTCGACACCACAGGCAAACGTCGACGTCAGACGATCGCACACGGCCGAGTGTGCCCCATCGAAGCTCTTCTCATCTGGAAACATGGGGAGCTGGATCTCGATTCCTCGCCGGGGAAATCCCGCACTGCGCGCAATGGGAACGGCGTCGTCAACGGTTGCCACAAATCGCCCCGTGAGTCCATAAAAACCCAGGTCACGCGGGGCAACCGGAACCCATTGCCCCGATGAGCGCTCGGTAGCGTAGTCGTATGCCGCCTCGCTCATGCCAAAAGCGCTGTGCATGGGCAGCATTCCGTCCCGTCCATCGCGTGTGGGGTCGATGATGTACCATGCCGGGCGGCCGCGCTCCCCCAGGTTCACGACACACCAGGCATGCCCTGTTGGATCACTCGCGAGGCGGCGACCCCACGCATAGACGCAGTCGATACCAGCACGGTCCAGCAGATACTTAAAGCCTTTCGCCCACCCCTCGCACACGGCACGGTGCTTGAGCAGCGGGCCATCCGCCGAATGCGAATACGGGCGACCGTTCTGGAATCGATACCGTGCAAGATAGACATCGTGGATTGCCAAGACCCGGTCGAAGGCCGATGCGCCCGCCGGTACCGCGCTCAGAATCGGCGCAGCCGCACGCTCCATCTTAGCGAGATTTGTATAGAGCCTGGTGACCGACTGCTTGTATCCTTTGGCGTAATTTGGTACAAGCAGGACCTTTTCGCCATGGCGGCAGTAGTGCATACCGCCCAGGAGATGGATGAGCTCGGGACAGTCGCAGCGCATAAGCTCTACCAACGCCTTGACCGTATCCATGCCCGCGTGCGCCGAGACCTCGCAGCCCTTCTGCCCGTTGAGCACGCACTCGAGCAGCGTATCGTATGCACGCTGGGCTTCGGGAGCCAGATGCGCCCTGTTAAACATGCCCTCGGGTCGCACGTTTCCCTTCGAATCGATCATACAAGCCCCCAATCTGGTCCGTTTCCCCAGATTGTGGGCCCGCACGCTCAAGCCGCACGGCCCGCCGTTCAGCTGAACCTACCTACCAAAAAGGGACAGGTTTATTTTGGCAGGTTTTATCTGGGCAAACGTCAACCGCCGCGGGGGAGTTGCCTCCCTTCGCGGCGGTCTTCTAGCAGAAAAACCAAGTGAGTAGGCTTTTTGCAGGAGGCCAAGCACGCCCTAAAACGCCACAGCTCTGGCCTGCGGTTTTACCGATCATTTGTCGCGATGTGCTCGGCAAGTTCAAAAAAGTCTACTCACTTGCATCCGAGACGCACCGGATAGGCAAAAAACCGCCGCGAAAGGGCCCCTGGTCCCTTCGCGGCGGTCATACGCCTCTGATTTTGCGACGGTTTTACCAGCTCGCTACTCGCTGTAGCGGGTGGCGATGGAAGCTTGCACCATGCCAGCGCTCCTGACGTACGTCACCAGGAAGTTGCCTCCGTAGGCTTCCAAGAAGATT
>ERZ1032461.267-NODE-267-length-14202-cov-59.863505_pt1 | contig 14202 bp, 9 predicted proteins | sample MGYA00517098_ERZ1032461 | MGnify/ENA primary metagenome ERZ1032461 (study PRJEB33719, sample SAMN04261332) | wastewater metagenome | biome: periurban shantytown; feature: human; material: feces | host: Homo sapiens | place: Peru: Lima | collected 2013-01-26 ...
GCCTTTGAGGGCACCAACTCGTACTACCTGCCGCACAACTACATTGCCAACACCGTCGCCTACGTCGGAACGCATGACAACGAAACGGCACGCGGCTGGTATGAGGGAACGGCCACCCCGCGTCAGCGCGAGCAGGCGGCCCTGTATACCCACCAGCAGGCAGGCGAGTCCATGGCCGATGCGCTCAACCGCACCATCGCCGCCAGCGTGAGCGATACCTGCATCTACACCATGCAGGACCTGCTCAATCTGGGCAACGAGGCGCGCATCAACACCCCCGCCACCCTGGGCGGTAACTGGACTTGGCGCATGCTTGATGGCGCCATCACCCGCGAACTCGAGCACAAGCTCACCGGCTGGACCGAGACCTACTTCCGCATCCCATCGGAAGCCGAAATCGAGCTTCCTCAATAGGAGCCACCGCGCCCGACCCCACCCCACCGTGCGGGCGCGACCGCTTTTCCCGCGCGAGGCCATCCCAATCCCCTCGCGCGGGCTTCTTTTGAATTTCTGACATGTCGTCAACTCACCACAGGAGGAAACATGCCCCGTATCGATCTTGCGGATCTTGCCGAGCAGTCCTTTGGAACTTCGCTCGAGCAACTCGATGACCGCCGCATTTACAAACTGCTGGTCAAGCTCGTGCAGGAGCGCTCCGCCGCCTGCCCGCTCAACAATGGCAAGAAAAAGCTCTATTACATCTCTGCTGAGTTTTTGATTGGCAAACTGCTGATCAACAACATGATCGACCTTGGCATCTATGCCGAGGTTAAAGACCAGCTCACCGCCGCCGGCCACGACCTCAACAAGATTGAGGAATTTGAGGTCGAACCGTCGCTGGGCAACGGCGGCCTGGGTCGCCTGGCCGCGTGCTTCCTGGATTCCATTGCCACGCTGGGCCTTACCGGTGACGGTGTGGGCCTCAATTACCATTACGGCCTGTTCCGTCAGCGCTTTGTCGACAATCAGCAGAAGGCCGTCCCCGACGAGTGGCTTGGCGAGCAGGACATCCTGATCGATGACGACCGCTCCTACACCGTCGAGTTTGGCGATTTTGCCGTCACATCCAAGCTCGTCAACATCGATGTGCCCGGTTACGGCCAGCCCACCAAGAACCGCCTGCGTCTGTTTGACCTGGCAAGTGTCGACGACGGCCTGGTCCCCGGCAGCTCCATCGACTTCGACAAGACGAAGATCGCCAAGAACCTCACCTTGTTTCTCTATCCGGATGATTCCGATGAGCAGGGCCGCCTGCTTCGCATCTACCAGGAGTACTTCATGGTGAGCAACGCCGCCCAGCTCCTGATCGACGAGGCCGTCGAACGCGGCAGCAACCTGCACGATCTGGCCGACTACGCCGTGGTCCAGATCAACGACACGCACCCCACTATGATCATTCCCGAGCTCATCCGCCTGCTCACCGCCGAGCACGACATCGAGTTTGACGAGGCCGTTACCATCGTGCGCTCCATGGTCGCCTACACCAACCACACGATCCTTGCCGAGGCGCTCGAGAAGTGGCCGCTCACCAGCCTGCAGAAAGTCTCCCCCGCCATCGCCGACATTATCGTCAAGCTCGATGAGATCGCGAAGGCCGAGCACGATGACCCGCGCGTCGCCATCATCGACGAGCACGACACCGTCCACATGGCCCACATGGACATTCACTTTGGCTTCTCCATCAATGGCGTCGCCGCACTCCACACTAAGATCCTGGAGGACACCGAGCTTCACCCGTTCTACGAGATCTATCCCGAGAAGTTCTCCAACAAAACCAACGGCATAACCTTCCGCCGTTGGATCCATGGCGCCAACCCCGCGCTCGCCAGCCTACTCGACGATGTGATCGGCACCGATTGGCGCAGCACCGGCGACCTGAGCAAGCTCGCCGAGTTCGCTAACGACAAGGATGTTCTTGAGCGCCTGGCCGCCACCAAGGCCGAGGCCAAGACCATCATGCGCCAGTTCATGGCGCTCGAGCAGGGTGTGACCATTCCCTCCAACGCCATCATCGATGTTCAGGTCAAGCGTATCCACGAGTACAAGCGCCAGCAGATGCTCGCGCTCTACATCATCTGGAAGTATCTCGACATCAAGAACGGCAACAGACCTAAGCATCCCGTCACCATCATCTTTGGCGGCAAGGCAGCACCTGCCTACACCATCGCCCAAGACATCATCCATCTGATCCTGACGCTGTCGCAGTGGATCGCAAACGATCCCGATGTGGCCCCCTACCTGCAGGTTGTCATGATCGAGAACTACAACGTCACTGCTGCCGAGCGTGTGATCCCCGCCGCCGATATCTCCGAGCAGATCAGCCTGGCCTCCAAGGAGGCGAGCGGCACCTCTAACATGAAGTTCATGCTCAACGGCGCTTTGACCCTGTGCACACTCGACGGCGCCAACGTGGAGATTGCCGAGCTCGTAGGCGACGAGAACATCTACACCTTTGGTGCCTCTTCCAAGCAGGTCGAGCAGCTCTACGCCGACGGCAGCTATGACGCCGGCGCGCTCTATCGCAAGCCCGGCATCAAGCTGCTGGTGGACTTCATCACCAACCCCGCCTTTATGGCGACCGGCAACGCCGAGCGCCTGCAGCGCCTGCACGACGACATCAAGGGCAAGGACTGGTTTATGGCCCTGCTCGACATTGAGGAGTACATCCAGACCAAGGAGCGCGTGCTGGCAGACTACGAGGACCAGGACGCTTGGATGCGCAAGGCGCTGATCAACATCGCCAACGCCGGCACTTTCTCGTCTGACCGCACGATCTCCCAGTACAACGACGAGATTTGGCACCTGAGCTAATTTCGTTTCCTTTACCCATCCTCTTGAAAGCGGAGTCGCGGCAACGCGGCTCCGCTTTTTTGCCCGCGTGTTGCCCGTGGCCCGCCTCGACAAAATCGTCTCAATCTGTAACACCTACTCGGCCAAAACGGTCCTACCTGTTACAGATCAAGACAAACCGGTCCTTTCCCTAGGGTTTATCTCAATCTGTAACATCTAACGTCTGAAATCCGCCCTTACTGTTACAGATCGAGACAAAAGGATAAGCCGGCTAATACAATCTCGTTCTGTAACAGGTAGCTGCCGAAATCAGCCTCCCGTGTTACAGATCGAGATGAAAGGATAGGCAGCTCGATGCTGTCTCAATCTGTAACATCTAGACCCAATTTGGCCCTCCTCCTGTTACAGATCAAGACAAACTGGCAGATGAACGGCCCCAGCACAAAGAAAGGCTCCCCTCTCGCCTAGTGGACGGGAGGGGAGCCTTATATGTGACCACGGCAAAAGGATGGCAAAGCCGCAGTCGCCCAAAGGAAGGGCCTGGATGCACCGGGCCTAGATAAGGTTCTTGCCAGACACCTTATCGAAGAGGTGGGTCGCGTTCTTCTCGAACTTGAACCAAATGGGGTCGCCCGCCTTGAGCGCACCCTTGGCCTCGAGATCGACGACGGGGATGATCAGGACAAACTGGCCGTCGGGAGACATCACATGAACGTGCTCGGTCGAACCCATGAGCTCGGTGACCTCGATGGTGCCCTGAAGCGCACCCTCCTCGCCCTTTTCGGCAAGCAGAATCTGCTCGGGACGCACGCCGGCCGTGATCTCCTTCACGTCGCCGCCGTCCCAATTAAGGGCGAGCTGAGCGCAGGTCTCGGGGGCCAGCGCGACATTCATGTCGTCGGTCTTGACGGTAAAGCCGTCGCCCGAGCGCACCAGCTGGGCATCGAAGAAGTTCATCTGCGGCACGCCGATGAAGCCGGCGACGAAGATGTTCGCGGGATGGTTGAAGACCTCCTGCGGCGTGGCGATCTGCTGGACAACGCCGTCCTTCATGACCACGATACGGTCGCCGAGAGTCATGGCCTCGGTCTGGTCGTGAGTAACATAGATGAACGTACCCTTGATCTCGTGGCGCAGCTTGATGAGCTCGGCACGCATCTGGTTACGAAGCTTGGCGTCCAGGTTGGACAGCGGCTCGTCCATCAGGAAGACCTTGGGGTCACGCACGATGGCGCGGCCGATGGCGACGCGCTGGCGCTGGCCGCCCGAAAGCGCCTTAGGCTTGCGGTCGAGGTACTCGGTGATACCCAAGATCTCGGCAGCGGAGCGAACCTTGCGGTCGATCTCGTCTTTGGGGACCTTCTTGAGCTCAAGCGTAAACGCCATGTTCTCGTACACCGTCATGTTGGGGTACAGAGCGTAGCTCTGGAACACCATGGCGATGTCGCGGTCCTTGGGCGCCACGTCGTTGACGCGTTTGCCGTCGATGAGCACATCGCCCGAGGTAATGTCCTCCAGGCCAGCGACCATGCGCATCGTCGTGGACTTACCGCAGCCAGAGGGACCAACGAGAACGACGAACTCCTGGTCGTGAACGGTGAGGTTGAAGTCCTCTACAGCGAGCACGCCATCCTCGGTAACCTTAAGGTTATGCTTCTTCTCCTCGGTCTTCTTCTTTTTGCCAAAGAAGCCCTTCTTTTTGGACTCGGTGTTGGGATACACCTTCTGAACATGCTTGAGAACGATCTCGGCCATGTCTTTACCTTTCGATGTGCGGCGCCGCGCTGAGGGGCGCCGCAGAAACTTGCAAAACAGTTACGGCATCAGCCCTTGACGGCACCTGCCACCACGCCGTCGATGATGTATTTCTGGCAGAGGATGTACATGATGACGATGGGGATAACGACCATCATGATGCAGGCCATCATGGGGCCGAGCTCGACGTGGCCATAGCCGCCGCGGAAGTACTGGATCAAGATAGGAATGGTCTTGTACTTGGTGGAGTCGAGGGTGAGGTAGGGCAGCAGGTAGTCGTTCCAGACCCACATGGTCTCGAGAATGCCGACCGAAAGATAGGTGGGCTTCATGATGGGAAGGACGATCTTAAAGAACACCTGGACCGGGTTGCAACCATCAATCATGGCCGCCTCTTCGATCTCGAGCGGGATGTTCTTTACAAAGCCGGCGAACATAAAGACCGCCAGGCCCGCGCCAAAGCCCAGATAGATAAAGCAGATGTTGAACGGCGTATTAAAGCCGATGCGGTCCGCCAAATTGGACAGCGTGAACATGAGCATCTGGAACGGCACGACCATCGAGAACACGAACAGGTAATAGAAGAAGTTCGAGATCTTGCTGTTGACGCGCACCACGTACCAAGCGCACATGGAGCAGCACACCAGAATCAGCACGACCGACGTGACCGTGATGATGAGCGAGTACATAAATGCCGAGGCAAAGCCCTGCTCGTTAAGGGCATGCACGTAGTTTGCAAGGCCGTTGAACGTCTCGGGCGTGAGCAGATCGAACGCCGTGGTGGTGCTGATTGCGGTCGCTTTCTTAAAGGAATTGAGCGCGATCATAAACACGGGGTAGATCCACGCGAGCGACAGGATCGTAAAGAAAATCGAGAGCGCGCGGTTGATAACCTTATCGCGTTTCATTACTGCTGCACCTCCTTGGACCTCGTGGCCTTAAGCTGAATCATGGAGATGGCCACGACCAGGATGCAGAAGATAACCGCCTTGGCCTGACCGATGCCCTGCCATGCGATACCGGCACGCGAATAGAACGTGTTGTAGATGTTCAGGGCGAGCATCTCGGTGGAGTGCGCGGGGGCGCCGCCGGTAAGGGCGAGGTTCTGGTCGAACAGCTTAAAGCCGTTGGTGATGGACAGGAACAGGCAGATAGTGATCGTCGGCATCAGGTTGGGGATCTTAACCTTCCAAAACGTCTGCCATGCCGTGGCACCGTCGACCTTGGCGGCCTCGATGTAGTCGGACGGAATGGACTGCAGACCAGCGATGTAGATGATCATCATGTAGCCGACCTGCTGCCACAGGGTCAGGATGATAAGGCCCCAGAAGCCAGCAGCAGAGTTAAGTGCGATGAGCTGGGCGCCCACGTTGGAGAGCAGGCAGTTGATCAGAATCTGCCAAATGTAGCCCAGCACGATGCCGCCGATCAGGTTAGGCATAAAGAAGATCGTGCGGAAGATGTTGGTGCCCTTGAGCGCTTTGCGGGTGAGCGCCTGCGCAATGGCCAGGGCGATCACGTTGATGAGCACCGTCGACAGGAAGGCAAACGCCACGGTAAAGAAGAACGACGTGGCAAACTGCGGATCGGACAGCGCGCGCACGTAGTTCGCGATACCGACAAAGTGCGCGTTGTTAATGGTAATAAACTGGCAGAACGAGAGATAGAAGCCCTGGATAAAGGGGATCACGAACCCGATCATAAACGCCAGGCACGTGGGCAGCATAAAGAGCGGCCACCAGCGCTTGAGTGCTTTGCCCATAGAAGGGTCCTTTCAATATGCAGGGGGCGGGCAAACCTACGTCTGCCCGCCCCCTGTCGCTAATCAGATAGCTTGGGCAGCAACTGCTTACTCGGAAGCAGCCTTCTCGGTCTTCCAGCCATCGACGAAGGCGTTCTTGACGCCGTCCCACTTGGTGTTGTCGGCAGCGTAGGCGATCAGAGCCTGCTTGAGGTTCTTCTTCCACTCCTCAGAGGGGATGTAGACGAAGTCCCAAGCGACGGTCTTCTTGCCGTCCTTGGCCATGGCAACGGCCTGCTGCGAGAAGACGTTGGTGGTCTCCTTGGCGCTCTTGAACGGAGCGGTCAGACCCATCTTGTCGGCGATGATGCTGGTCGGGGTGTCAGCGGTGACGCACCAGTACATGAAATCCTCGGTGGCCTTCTGAGCATCCTCGGAAGCCTGGGAGCTCACGCACCAGTAGTTCTCGCCGCCGGAGCACAGGCCCTGGTTCTCCTCGCCGTCGACGCCGATGTAGATCGGCAGCATGCCGAGCTGGTCGTCGGTCATACCGGCCTTGGTGAGGTCAGCGTATGCCCAAGAGCCGTTCTGATAGAAGACGGCCTTGCCGGTTGCGAACTCGTTGGTGGCGTCGTCGCCGGTCTTGGAGGCAAGCTGCGAAGGATCGCAGGTGGAGTCGGTGATGTACAGGTCGAAAATCTGCTTGAAGTTGTCGAGATACTCGCCCTTGATCTCGTCGTCCTCCTGGTTGTGCTCCTTCTCGAACTCGTAGTAGAGCGGGAGGTTGGCGAGGTGGGTGGTGTAGCGCCAGCTGGAGGAGTCGTCCATGCCGGCAGAAGTGAAGGCACCCTCAACGCCAAGCTCGTCCTTGCGGGCCTGGATGTCGTCGGCACAAGCCTTCAGCTTGTCGAAGGAGTTGATGTCCTCGGCCTTGTAGCCGGCCTTCTCGAGCAGCTGCTTGTTGTAGATGATGCCGTAGCTCTCCTGAACCCAGTCGATACCCAGATCCTTACCGTCGGACTGCAGAGCCAGGGAGTCGTCAATGAGCTCACCGCGGAGCTTGGTATCGGACAGGTCGGCGCAGTAATCCTTCCAGTTCTTAAGACCGGTGGGGCCGTTGACCTGGAACAGGGTCGGAGCGGAGCTCTTGGACATCTCGGACTTGAGCTTCTCCTCGTAGGTGTTGGAGGCGGCGGTCACGATCTTGACCTCGACGCCCTTCTCCTCCTTGTACGCCTTGGCGATCTCCTTCCACTCCTTGTCGACCTCGGGCTTAAATTGGAGGAAGTAGACCTCGGCAGCGTCACCAGAAGCAGAGGAGCCGGAGCCGGCGGAGCCACCGCAGCCCACGAGACCCAGACCAAGAACCGCAGCCGCGGAACCAGCAAAGCCCAGGAACTGCCTTCTGCTCATTTCGTTCTTCATTACAATCCACCCTTTCACACCGTGGCGGCACCCTTTGCCGCCGCCTTCGGAGATTGGCTCGGGGACTTTGCCCCTTTTGCTGATTTGTACGATACGCTATTTGGCTACTTGTTTGAACAAGTATTACTAGAGCGGTAGAAAAACTTCGGTGAACGGTAATTTCAACTTGATACTTGACAAGTTTTGTATAAACAATTATTTGTTATCAAATGCAGAGAAAACGCCCGGTCAAGCCGATGCTTCGTCGGTTTGACCGGGCGTTTTCGCTTTGAGGGCATGGGTCTCGTCAGGCTGCGAGCTAGCCGGCTATCGCTTGGAGTTGACGCGGTAGTGGAAGATCTCGGGATGCGTGCGGGCATGCGTGACCTCGAACAAGATGCCGTCCGAGGTGTACGACTGGCTCTCCATGACGGCAACGCAGTTGTATTTGCCGAGGTCAAGATAGCTGCAGTCCTCATCGTTGGCAAGCTCGACGCTCACTGTACGGCGACTCGCCATCACCTTGACGCCGCGTTTGTGCTCCAGATAGTCGTAAATTGACTTTGCGGCGATCTCGGGCGTCAGGCCCTTGGCGATTGACTCCAAAAAGTAACCATGGTCTACTTGGCGCGCATTGCCGTTAAGGCTTCGGACACGCACCACGCGAATCAACTCCTCGCCCACCTTAAAGCCCAGGCGACGAGAGAGTTGCTCGGTGCAAATCAAATGCTCAAAAGACTTGACCTCGGTCGATGCGACGGCATTGTTGCGCTTTGCAAATTCGCCAAACGACTCGACTTCCTCGAGTGCGCCCAGCATGTCGGTTTCGCCCTTGAGCCAAATAACGCGCACGCCCTTGCCGTGTATAGGCTGCACAAACATCTGGTCGGCCAGCATGCTCAAGGCGCGTCGAACGGTATTGCGCGTGCAGCCAAACTCCGCGGTCAGCTCGGCTTCGGTTGGCAGCATCTCCTGAAACGCATAAGTCCCGTTAATGATGCGCGAACGGATCTCGCGGTAGATTCCTTCGTAAATCGCTTTTGGCATGACTTCACCTCTAATGAATATGTATGGTTAGGCACGATAGCATTTCTTAAAGTTGTTTAAACCGATTATCGGCAAAGCGACAGGATTTAACCGTTGACGGTTTCTATCCCGCCCAAACCGGTTTCGATCAAAACTGCCGGTACGACAATCGTCTGGTCCTCTACAATGAATCCATTGTTTAAACGTTCCACCACGCGCAACGCGCCTCGATATTCGGGAGGCAGAACATGCTGCAAAAAATCCAACGCTTTGGCGGGGCAATGTTCGCGCCCGCCATGCTGTTTTCCATATCGGGCCTTATGGTCGGCGTCTCCGCCCTCGCAACGTCTGCGGATATCGTCGGCGACCTCGCCGTATACGGAACCCCTTGGTACGTTTTTTGGACTATCATTCAGCGCGGCTCGTGGACGGTCTTTAAACGACTTCCGCTCCTTTTTGCCGTAGCGCTGCCCATCGGCCTTGCCCAAAAGCAACCGGCACGTTGTTGCCTCGAGGCGCTCGTGGCTTATTTTGCCTATTGCTTCTTTTTGAGCGAGATCATCAAGCTAAGCGGGGACAACCTTGGACTTAAGTACCCGTCGTCTTTGACCCCCGCTAGCGGCATTACCATCATCGACGGCATCAAGACGCTCGACACCGGCATTATCGGCCCGCTAGCGGTATCGGCAACCGTCGTCGCCATCCATGACCGCTTCTACGATGCCAAGGTCCCCGATTGGCTCGGCACCTTCTCGGGTTCCTCGCTGGTCTACCTCATCAGCTTTTTTGCCGTGTTCGCCCTTGCCGCCATCTCGGCCGCCATCGTGCCCTTCGTATACGCAGCGACCGAAACGCTGCGCCACGCACTTGTGGGCGTCGGCCCCCTCGGCGTGGGTATCTTTGCGTTTTTGGAGCGAGCACTCGAGCCCATGGGGCTGCACCACCTGCTCTACATGCCTATCTACTACGACAATTTAGTTATTAACGACGGCATCTACGCCACGTGGACCAACTTGCTTCCCATCCTGTCGCACAGCACGCGCCCCCTCAACGAGCTTGCACCCTGGGCTGGTTTCACCGCCACCGGCTGGGTCAAGCTCTTTGGCCTTCCTGCCATCGCCGTTGCGTTCTACACCACGGCCAAGCCCGAACGCCGTGCCAGTCTCAAGGCCATCCTTCTGCCCGCCATCGTCGCTTCGGCGGTCTGCGGCGTCACCGAGCCGCTCGAGTTTCTCTTTATGTTCACCTATCCCGGACTCTTTTTGCTCTATGCCGTCCTATCTTCCTGCCTCGCCATGGCTATGAACTTCTTTGGCGTCGTCGGCATCTTCTCGGGCGGCTTTATGGAAATGGCTGCCTTCAACTTTATCCCGCTCATGCGGACGCATGCCGGCTCCTACCTTTTGGCACTCGGAATCGGACTCATCTTTAGCGTCATCTTTTTTGTTAGTTTTCGAGCACTCATCTTGGTCTATGACCTTAAGACGCCGGGCCGCGAGGATCATGTCGCCAATCGCGCGGCAATCGATCGTTTAACGGGAAGCGGCTTTGCCAAAGAGCAATCTCCCAATGACGAGGTCAATAGTCGATCCGATCAAGATCACGTCCTCGCTGAGCAGGTAATTCAGCTTTTAGGTGGCGTTGGCAATATCGTGGGCGCAACCAACTGCGCCACGCGGCTGCGCGTCGAAGTCGTGGACCCCTCCATCGTCGCGGACAATGCGACCTTTGTCGCAGCGGGTGCCAAAGGCCTCATCGTCACCGGCAAGACCGCTCAGGTAATCATCGGCATCTCGGTACCCCGCGTCAAAGAGCACTTTGATCGGATTATGGGACTCGAACCGGGTTTTGCATTCGCCGCCTCGCCTTCTCATGCTGCCGACGCCACCAAAAAGCATGGCAATGTCTGCTTCTTCGACATCGACGGTACGCTCGCCTGGCAAGATCCCAGACTTGCCCAGGAGCTTCCCGAGGGTGAGCGAGACCTCTCCCCCTATCCCAACGAGGCGGTTGCGCAGGCAATTCGCACGTTTGTCGCCAACGGCAACAAGGCCTTTATCTGCACGGGACGCACCCTCAGCTGCATCCATCCTAAGCTGCTTGAGCTGCCGTGGGCGGGCGTCGTGTGCCTCGCGGGCGGTTACGCCGAACTCGAGGGGCGTATCGTGCGAAATGCAGCCATAAACCCTGGTCTGCTACAGCGCCTCGCCCCCTATCTCGAGCAATCGGGCGAGGTCATTCGCTTTGAAGGCATCGATCGCGTCGTGCGCATGAGTGCAGATGCCCCCGAGACGTACGGCTACGCACGCACCGTGGGCGACGCCGTCACGCAACTTGAGCACTACAACGCCTATAAAATTCTTATGTCCACACCACTTGCCAACCGCATCGCTCAAGATAAAGAGCTTGGACCTCTGCTCTGCCTCAACGAGCTCGAGCTCGAGGTCACAGAAATCTCGCCGCGCGAGTGCACCAAACGGGCCGGAATCAAGGCTGTGCTTGACGCCCTGGGACCAGACCACGGCACCGTATATGGCATTGGCGACGCGAGCAACGACATCGCCCTCATGGAGGCGGTCGATGTTGGCATCGCCATGGGCAACGCGCCGGACTTCCTCAAGGAAAAGGCCGACTACGTAACCGACAGCTTCGACCACGACGGTGTCGTCACCGCGCTCGAACACTTTGGGCTTATCTAGCCGAGCCCCTTGCCGCGTTTGCGACCGCAAGACTCAATCGTCTTCAACCGCCGCGCTCGACGCCCCAATGTGGCAATATGTAGTCTGCATAATGCAACGGTGCAACCTAAGAAAGAATGCGAGAACCCGTGTCCAGTCCGTTTACCAGCTTTTTAGCCCAGCACTTTGACCAGATTAACGACTATCTGGCCACGTTCTTTGACGGACAGGCAACTTCCGCCGATATCGAGCGTTACCTGTATACCCCGCTCTCGGCATTTACGGCCAATGCCGGCAAGCGCCACCGCCCGCTCATCTGCATGCTCGCCGCCACCGCGGTAGGCGGCAGCTTTGAGAGCGCCCGCAGCGCGGCGGCAGCTATAGAGCACTTTCAATCGGGAGCGCTTATCCATGACGACATCGCCGACAACGGCCAACTGCGTCGCGGCAAGCCCTGTATGCACCTTACCGAGGGCACGGGACTTGCCATCAACTGCGGCGATCTAGCGCTCACCATGGTCACCAAGACGGTTCTCGACGACCCCACGCTCGAGGCAGACGTGAAACTCCGTGTGCTCCACGAGCTCACCGAGATGATCGTTCGCACCATCGAGGGCCAGGCGCTCGACCTAGGTTGGGTCCGCGATGGACGCTTTGACATCTCGGTCGACGATTATCTGGACATGGCAACACACAAGACGGCGTACTACAGCGGAGCCACGCCACTTGCCGCCGGAGCCATTATCGGCGGCGGTAGCGATGGGCAAATCGAAGCGCTGCGCGCCTTTGGTCTGCACACGGGCCTTGCCTTTCAGATTCAGGACGATCTGCTCAACTTGATCGGCACCAAAGAGGCCGCCAACAAGGACTTCCGCACCGATATCACCGAGGGCAAGCGCACCCTCGTCGCCGTGCACGCCCTGTCAGACGAGCGTTATCACGACGAGGTCGAGGCAATCCTTTCCTCGGGCACCGAGGACCCCACGCAACTTGCACGCGCCGTGGAGATCTTCCAGGAGACCGGCTCCATCGATTACGCCCACACTTACGCGCTCGACCTGACCGCCAAGGCGAAAGCGGCCATCGAGAACGTTGAGCTTGATCCGCACGCACGCGAGCTGTTCCTTTCCATGGCAGATTTCTTTGTGGAGCGCCTTAACTAGCGGGGGTTATAAAACCTGTCAGCAGCGAATTTGGGTACAACTTGCTACACTGTTGAGTGCATGTTTATGCATCCCTTTGCGTTGTCTATCCGACACACGCTCAAATAGTACGAATGGTACGCCGAAAGGGGTTCGTTCATGGAACCTATTACAACGGGCATGCAGGGAGCAGCCGTCGAGGACGTGCAGTCCCGCCTTCTGCAGCTCGGCTATACAATCGATGACGCCGAGGTCTCCGACAAGCGCTTTGGCACCACCACCGAGCAGGCTGTTGGCACCTTTAGGCTCGATAGCGGCCTTGCCGCTGGCTGTGCCGTCGATATCCCCTGTTGGAGCGCCCTGGTAGACGCCTCGTATAAGCTGGGCGACCGCACGCTCTATCTGCGCATGCCCAATTTCCATGGCGCCGACGTTCAGGCCCTGCAGCGCGCGCTCAACGTTTTGGGCTTTGCCTGCGGTGAGGACGACGGCTATTTTGGCCCGCACACCGAGGCCGCTCTGCAGCAGTTCCAGGAAAATGTTGGCCTGTTTGCCGATGGCATGGCGTTCCAGGATACCTACGCCTATATCAACCGCCTGCATCACGTGTGGGAGGGCAAGCCCTCGGTTACCGAGGCCGAGTCGCGCATCGGTTTTGCCCGTGCCGCCAACGTGCTCGAGCGCTTCCAGATTGCCGTCATCGGTGAGGACCCCATCGCACGCAGCGTTGCATCGCGCATGTGGAACATCGCCACGGCGACGACCGACAGCAGCGGCATGATGCTTTGCGATTCCGAGGTTCCGACCGACGTGGATCTGGTGCTCGAGATCGCAAGCGATGAGCTGCCCGCAGATGCTGCGCCGCGCGCCACGATCGCCCTTGCCGAGTGTCACAACCTTGCACAGCGCATCCGCACCGCCAATGTCGCCGCGCAGCAAAAGCCCGCGCGCATCCGCATTGAGCTTACGGGCATGACGCGCTACAACGGAACCTTCACCGCAAGCGACGCGCAGACACTCGCCGTACGCCTGCTCGACGGCGTTTGCGATGCCCTCGCAGATTAGGTAAACTAAACGAGTTGCTTTTGGGCAACACCACACATTGGGACGTAGTTCAACGGTAGAACTCCGGTTTTTGGTGCCGGCTGTTGGGGGTTCGAATCCCTCCGTCCCAGCCAAAGAAACAAGCCTCTCGAACGCATAGCCGATCGGGAGGCTTTTCTTGTGGGCAAGCAGAGGGATTCGAACCCGCAAGGGTGCGGAGCTGAGGAAACGCGAAGCGTTTTCCAGCGCAGTACGCAAGGAGCGAAGCGACGCAGCGGGGCGCGGCCGCCGACCAGGCGGACGCGGAATCCCTCCGTCCCATATCAGCCGCGGGCTCCCCGCATCTCGACTTTCCAGCCAAGCCGACACTTAGGGACGTTCCTAAAGCGCCGGCCATAACTTCTCGTGCAGGACGAGAAGTTGCAAAAGGCAGATTTTCAGGCATGTCCCAAAATCTACCTTCAAAAGACAGGCGCCCCAAGCCCACTCGGACCAAGAGCGCCTTACATCTAGAAAATATCAGCCCAGTTCCGAAAAGCGAGGCGCCATCTACAAAATGGCGCGTGGCCCCGGCGGGCCGGGCATTAAGTTTGTCGCGAGTTCCGCACGCAAAGAAGGCCAC
>ERZ1032461.271-NODE-271-length-14126-cov-52.122877_pt1 | contig 14126 bp, 8 predicted proteins | sample MGYA00517098_ERZ1032461 | MGnify/ENA primary metagenome ERZ1032461 (study PRJEB33719, sample SAMN04261332) | wastewater metagenome | biome: periurban shantytown; feature: human; material: feces | host: Homo sapiens | place: Peru: Lima | collected 2013-01-26 ...
CGGTAGCAAAGACGGGCACAGCCTGCGTGATGATAACCGCAGAGCAGAGAACACCGGTCAGAATCTGCCGGAAAAATTGTTTCTTTTGAAAATTTCCTGATTCCCCGGGATGATATAGGTCTGAATTGCAGGGGGCGCATACAAATACGCGCACCAAAGCAGTAGGTACTCTGCGGAGTCCATCCAACTGCTTGCGCTGCTATTTTTTTCGTTGTTGCCTACCTCCGCATATGCTTTGTCAAGATTGTAGTAATACCTCGTCCAGGCATTCGTTTTGTGGTTACTGCCGAAAGCCGACCGATTCTGATAGCTGTTGTCACTTCCCGGCTCTCCGCTCATGTTGAGCTTGCCGCCATTGGCACCGTCATTGGTATGCAGCGAAACGACAACGTTCCATTCGCCATCAATAAGCTTGCTGCCGGCTTCGTTGCCATAGGCAGGCTTAGTGCCATTGCCAACCCATTCATCAAACGAAGTATCACTGTCGTCGCTTTTGATTGCCGTGTTGTTGATTTTCACGTCATTGCCTGCAACATCATTGACCTTATATGCGGTGTCCCAACTTGCCTTGTTCTCCAGATACAAGCCGCTATAAGTTTCTACTCCATATGTTGAGGAATTCTCCGTCCTGCCACCTCGGCCGATGAGCAGGCCAAGCACCGTTGCCTTATTGGCATTAATGGTTGCGTTCGAAAGATCGATGGCGTAGTCGTTGATGATCCAGTGGCCACTGGCGGCGTATACGAGGCCGCCGACCTCGGTAGAGCCATTTGCGGTCACGGTCGTGTTGTTGGTAGTTTTGAGGGCGTAGGTGCTGTCGCTGGTATTCGCAGCAGCACCGCCAATGGTGACGATGGCGTTGCCCCAGCTGTAGCCCAGAAGACCACCGGCGCCGTTGAGCTTGTCGCCGTTCTTGCCCACGGTCATAGCGAATTCACTAAAGCTAAGACCGGTAATGGTAACGTTCTTCTCGTTCGATCCCTGCACAATGCAGCCGATAAAGCCACCGACTTGGGCAATCTTGCCGCCGGCGCAATCGCCGGTTTTGATTTTGCCGCCGACTTCGAGGCGCGTAACATTGAATGTCGAGGTATAGTCGCCCACGTAGCCGATGGCGCCGCCAATGCGCATATTGCCGTTAAGCGTTTGAGCTTTAGTGATGGTCGCCTGGGCCTTGCTGTTGCCCTCAAACGCAACCGTAGAAGCCGCCGACACGCTGCCCGCAATACCACCAATGTTCACCTCGTTGCTGAACGTATCATCGCACGCGATATTCGTTTTGCACGTTACGCCAGACAATGACAGGTTGCCGACGATGGTACCTGCAAGCGACCCGGCATCGATAGCCGAACCGTTATCGAACTTCATGGAGCCAGCGATTGTGACGTTGGAGATGGTTGCGCCGTTGACGGCCGCGAACAAGCCCAAGCGACCGTGGCGGTAGATTTTGCCGTTGCCGTCGCTCGTGTCATTGCCGTCGAGCACAGCTTCACCACGCTTGCCGTACGGCTCGCCGACGGCAAGGTTAATTGTGCCGCCACCGTTCAACGTTCCCGAGAAAACTTGCGAGCCGTCTGCACGATCCTGCGTGAAACCCGTTAGGCCCGTGCCCTTGAGATCGATAGTGCCGTTCACCGTAATGGTCGAGGACTGCAAGCCGTTAAGGTTGTTTTCGGTAACGCCGTCAACCATCGAGTAGTAGCCGTTGGTTTGCCAGGTAATCGCCAGCTTTGCGAGATCGTCGATACTTGCCAGCGCAAATGCATCGCCAGTTTTTACGAGCTTAGAGCTAAAGTTCCACTGGTGCGCTTCGTTGATGGAGATGAGGTTCTCGCTCAACGGGTTGCCCAAGCGAATGACTTGGCCGCAACTGTACACGTCATCGATCTTGACGGGCGTAGAGGGGCGCTTATATTGCCATTTCGTGATATCGCCTGCGGCGGTGCCGCTATCGCTTCCGCTACCGGCGGCAAAAATCAGCGAGTTGAAGTTCTCATAAATCAGTTGCGCGGTGTGATCATTTTCCACGAAGGTGGCATCCGACAGGTCGGTGATACCGCTGAACTTGACGATGCCGAGCCACGACGACCCAACGACTCCGGCAAAGCCGCCGTTTGTGCCGCCGATGGTAGCGCCGCTGGCGGTTTTGACCGTTAGGCCGCGCACTTCTAGAACGTTGTTTGTGTCCACGACACCCACGGCGCCGCCGTATTTGCCATTTGCACTGGCGTAGCCCGAGGTTGAGCATGTCACTGTTGCATCACTGATGACCACGGCGGACACGTTAGCACTCCCGCCGCCTTCGCCAAGGTAGCCTACTAGGCCGCCTGCGTAGGTGAGTTTGCCGTTGAAGCCCACGCCGAACGACACCGTAGTATCACCCTGCACCGTAAAGGCATGCAGCGCGTCGCCGCTCTTCTTCCCCCACAGCTTACCCACCAAGCCGCCGTAGTTGCCGTGCTTGTTGTCATCCTTGCCATTTTGCAGCGTGCTTGTATACGAACCGCCATTGACGGTCACGTCGCCGTTCGAGATGTCGAGCACGCCGAACAGTCCGCCGGCAGAAGGGGCAGCGTTCGTGTTGGACACACTGAGCGCCACGCCCTTGCCAAAGTCGAAGATGCCGCTGTTGATGGTGAATGCGTCGGCAAACGAGGCGTCGCCGATAAGGCCACCTGCATACGTCCCGGCAGATGACGATCCAACCGCATACGCGGGCTTGATGGCAATGGCCTTGCCCGAGGCGTCTTTTCCGCTGTTATCCTTGCCCACGGTGAGCGTGAGCTTAGTCGCCTTACCGATAAGACCGCCCGCCGCGTTTTTACCTGCGACGCTCAGCGCCGAGACATCGACGCCAGTTGGTAGGGCGACGGTGGCACCCTCCTGCGCCTCGCCGATAAGGCCTCCTGCGTTGGCGCCATCGGCTGTCGCGTTGATGGTGGGCGTGCCGTTGAGTTTATCCGGCAGGGCGAGGCCCGCAAGCGTAAACGATGCTCTTTCGGCAAGGGTGTTCACAAGCAAGCCCATGTTGCCTGCGCTCGATTGCATATCGACTGCCAGGGGGCTGTTCGCGCTTGTCGTGTAGGTGGCGTTAAGCGTGAGCGCGCCCGTGACCTCGCCCACAAGCGGCGAGGTGAGCTTGCAGATGTCCTTTTCGGTATCGCTCTTGGGCGTGCCCACGGTAACGGTGGCAGCAAGCGTCTTGTCCGCGCCCGTGACCTTTGCGGCCACGATGGGCTGGGCATCGGTACCCTTCCAGGTGAGCTTTACGGTGCTGTTGGCGTCGCTGAGCTCGATGTTGTTGAAGAGCGTCTTGTTGACGGTCAGGGTCCTGTCGCCGAGGTTGAGCGCACCTTTGAAAGGGTAGGCATCGCTGCCGAAGCCCTGGAACGTGAGGCTACCCAGGCCGTCCACGATCTCCGCACCGCACACGTCGAAGTCGATGCCGGTCGAGCCACCTTTGGAGATGTTCGCGTTCTGGTAGATGGCGGGATCGGTGTTGGAGATGGCGATAAGGTCGGCGTTGGACTCAAAGGTAATGGCCGTGACGGCGCCCAAGTCGTCAGTGATGACATTGCCGTCACCCAACGCGTGCCTGAGAGCCTCGACAGTAGCGATGGGGTAGTTGGCGTCTGCCTGATCAGCAGCATCCGCGTCCGCGTCATCCGCTTGTTCTTCGTCAGCAGCGCCCTCATCGGCAGCCGCATCGTCTTGGGACGCGTCACCCTCCGCTGGAGCATCGCCGCTGGTGGTTCCATCGGTCGTGGAGTCCTGCGATTCGCCAGCGTTGGTAGAACCGTCGCCGCCCTCGGTGGCGCCCGCGTCGGCGCCCGGAGTCGTCGCGGCGTCATCAGATGCAGCCTGGTCAGCATCTTGCAGCGCGGTTGCCACAGCATCCTGTACGGAGCGCGCCGTGTTGCCCGCGGCGCGCGCGGCGGAGACGGATGCCTCCATAACGGCGTCGAGCTCTTGCGCGAACACCTCCGTGGAGGGCGCAAGCGCCTGGAAAATCATGATCGCAGTCAGGCATGCGGTTGTTATGCGCTTTGCCGTTCTCATCTGATCCTACCTCGTTCTATCTCATGCCCCGTGCGGGGTCTCAAAATCACCAATTGCGGTTGGCCTACGCAGCCCTGCACGTAACACCGATGTCATCCCAGCTGCCGGGCGCGGTATCCGTCGCACGGTAAAAGGTAATAATCTCCGACCCGGGATCCATGGTGAACGTAACCGACCTTCCATCAAAGGTCGCGTCGGAATGATTTGTCTCAAAAAACGGGTCAAGCTCAACCTTGTCGCCCCATGTAAGCTTGATTTTTGTTGGCGTACCCGTAACGGTCACGCGATAGTTGTAAGCGTCGAAAGCGTTGATATCCGAGTTCTTATCGACCCACTCGCCCGAAACGCCCGAAGCCGTTACCTCTGCACGCTCGGAAGGCGCAATCTTGGCGGCGAGCCATTTAAGGTTGGTGCCGGGGTTATTGGAGCCGACCCGGGCTTTAACGGTGAAGGATGCTTTGTTGAGGTCCGCCTTGGAAAACGTAACCTTATAGGTATACATAGTTGCCCTGTTGGCAGGGAAGGAAAGGTCGACCGTGCCGCCCGCCGTCAGCGTGGGCGAACCGCTTATGCTCCAAGCCTTCGTCGTTCCCGTCGCCTTCACGCTCAGCGTCGCGTTAACGTCCTTGTCGTTGACCTTGTTCTTGTCGCCCAGCAGATGGTTGTAAATGCGAAAGGTAAAAGAGCAGTTTTCCCCACTCGTGTCGGCAATGACGCTTCGGACGGCAATCCCCTCGTCATTCAGCGTCTCATTCGTGTAGCCCGTAAGCATGTCCGAGGCAAACAGCGCCTGCGACGTGCCCGAAACAGCGACCGACTTAAGAAAGTCACCCGCCAAAAAGGCCGTGTAGGTAAGGTAGGTTCCCGTCGCAATCGCGACAGCACACAGCAGCACCGCAACCGCCCACAGGCGCTTGCGCACTTTGGAATTAGGGGCAGCAGACTCCGCCAAGGCAGACTTCGCCGCATGATCATCAACCTGTGCAAAGTGCTTGCCGGCAGGCCTTGCGATTTCATTTTGTGCGTTCTTGTCTTTCCTCATCTGGCGCCCCTCCCTTCCTGCTATTAGTTGCCGCTCGTGCCGCGAGCGATTAGGTAGACCATGTCGGTCTCTTTGACGTTTGAGACCTTGGCACCACCCACGGTTACGCCATCCGCGTTCCACGTGCACTCAACAATAAAGTTGGTGGCATCGTTGGCTTTCGTGCCATTCCAACCGTCTAGATCGTCTTTTTGGAACACGTGATACCGATACAGCGGACGGGCGTTTTTCTGGACTTTCGCGTACGAGCCGTACGTCGGGTCGTTTGCCTCAAGCTCTTTAGCTAACGTACTTGTCCCGTCCGCGGAGTTGATAAAAGCGAACTTAATCGGGGTGCTGCTCTTCTTGCTCCATGAGTAGGTGCGGTTGAGCCCATCGAGGCCGACCACATCTCCCTTCGTTGCCGACGATTCGTTGACCGTCACGTGATATACGTTGATCGTCAGCCCCGTGATATTCGTTGTGTTGGCAACCTGCAGCTCAAACGCTTGACCGCCGGCAGCGGGATCGCCATTGTCGCTCCGCACACAAAACGCGCGACGAACGGTCACGGTACCGTTGGAGTTTTTCACATCGCCCCGTGACTCGTCATACGAAATCTCGATGGGCTCAATGCTTGTCTGGTTGGGACCCATGATCTTGAGCTGCGCGGGCGTTTGGATCTTGCCCACCGTGGACAGACTTTTGCTGCCCACAAACCACGAGAGCGACAAGCCGATGATAAGAACGATTGCCGCCAGCAGTATCAGGACCGCAAGAGCCTGTGCGCGGTGGTTTTCTATCCAATTGCGGGCATCGCCGAGGCGCGTTTGCATGGTGCTCATGAGCTCACGCCCTCCTGAGCGCTAATTCTAAGTTGGATGTATTCGACCTTATTGCCGATCTGCTCGTCGGCATTGTTGTACAGCGCCGAGCAGATGGCGGTGTCGCTGAAGGACATGCCGGCCGAAACCGCAGGAGCGTTGGCAGCACTTGTGCCGTTTGCCGTGCCGTAAAAGTAGTTCGCGTTATGCACGTTCATATCCGCCTGCAGAGCGCCGTAGTCAGACTTTGCGCCGCCCGCCGCCGCAAACAAATTCTTGTAGTAATTCGTGTTGCCGGTAAGGACGAAGTTCTGAAAGTACTCCGGCCATACCCAGTACAGATTGATGGTGACGGGCTTGTTCGTTGGCTTGGTCTCATCGCCGTTTTCGCAAAATGCGCTCTTGTGAATCTCGATCTTGCTATCAACCACGCGGCCCGAGTAATAGCCGTTCTGGTCGCAGCTCGTAAAGAACAGTACATGGCCCTTAACCAAGCCAAGGAGCACCTCGGCCTCGGGCGCCAGCGTTCCCCCGTCCCCAACAACGCCAACAATGTCCGTGACCTTAAGCAAGCGCGACAGATTGATCGTGACCCCGTCCAGGTCACTCACCAGCGGCTTCACCGTAAATGTAATCTTGCCGCGAGCACCCGGGTACAGAGAGCCCGCGGTCTCGTTGTTGAGGTTGGAGCCGAGCGTTACCGTCATGGCATCGGCCGTATCCAGGCCGTCGATGGCAGACTTTTCCTCGGGCGTGCGCTCGGAGCGCTCGTAATAGCCCACGTGTGCGCCGGACTCACCCTCGCCCGCGGCGGTCAGCGTGTACCGCCCCGCCTTCGCCGCAATCGTGCTCCCCGTGGCGCTCACGCGGTTATTCGCGGCAAACCAGGCCAGGCATGCAAAGATGGCAACAATGGCAGCCAGCACAAACAGACCACTCACCAGGAAATCCTTCCAGAAATCCTTGAGGGTCCGCACGTGCTCGTCGGCAGCTTGGCGGTACTCGGCCGCTGTCATGTGCTGCTGGAGCTCGCTATGTCGGTCCATGCCACTCATCGCTTACGTTTGCCCTGCTTGCGGGCTTGCCATCCTTTTCCGCTCGGTCGCGTTTATCTGTTGTTCGCAGGTAGAGAATTCAGGCAGAATACAACACCATACGATAAGGTAAAAGAATAGCATTGACCTGCGGCTTGCTCCACAACGCAAGCCTTAATGATGTCTTAAAAGTCAAACCCTTGGCGCAAGGGGGCAGGTTACTTCGCACCAACATGGTGCAAACAAACCTGGCCCCCTTGCACCAATCCGTGGCACCGGGCAGCGGACACACGGCGTGCCGCCCCTTAACACCCCAACGCGCGAACGGGTATCACGTAGATACCGTCCTCGACCTCGCGGGCGTACTCACCCACCCCCACAATCACGGCCATAAACTCCGGTTCGCGTGTGCGTGAACGAGGATTTCCACAGACCTTCTTGCGAACGCGCTTGAGGCTCTCGACGCCGGCGTTCGCTTTATCTTCACTCACCTTAATCTCAAAGGCGGCCCACCGTCCGTCGGCTAGCTGCACGATAGCATCGCACTCAAGGCCCGAATCGTCGCGATAATAGCGCACGGGCGTGCTATCCAGCAGGTCGAGCGAACGTGCGTAGACCGAAAGGTCGCGTATGACCAAATTCTCAAACACCAGACCAAATGTCTGCCAGTCGGCAAGCAGCGCCTGCGAGGACATACCTAGCAAGGCGCAAGCAAGGCTCGGATCTGCCAGATAGCGCTTGGGCTTGACGGTAAAGCGTCGTTTGTCGCGCGCGGCGGGAACCCAACCGGGAACCTCCTCGAGAATAAACATGCCTTTGAGGGCATCCAGGTACCTGCGCACCTTGGTCTCATCGGCAAACGCTGCGGGTTCCTCCTCGGCACCGAACATATCCATAAGAATCGTTTTATACGTGGTTGCCTGTCCCAGATTGCGCGCGATCGATGCGGAGACTCGACGAGCAATATCGGGGTCGAGACCGACCGCCGGGAAGCTGCTCGAAAACGTGGTGTTGAGATATTCGCGGGCGATGAGCTGGGCGTCAGCCGAAACCATATCGATCGCCTCGGGCCAGCCGCCGCGGCAAGCGGCTTCGACAAGCCCCGGCGTATTGCCATTGCACCGGCAGGGCTCAAAACGATGCTCAAACAAGCCCGCCAGGCTCACCTTGCCGTTGGACTCACCTGTCTCGGCAAGCGTCATGGGGTGCATGCGGACGCGGCCGATGCGGCCGGCTCCACTATGCGCGGGCGCCTCCGCCTTTGAGCCAAACGCAGGCGTAGCGGAACCCGTGAGGATATAGGCGCCGCGCGTACCCCGGGTGCGGTCGACCTCGTGTCTAACGTAATCCCAAATCTGGGGAACGCGCTGCCACTCATCGATAATATGCGGACGGTCTCCCAGCAACATCATCGCCGGGTCGGCACGCGCGAGGTCGAGATTCTCGTCGACATACGAGGCGGACGCCCCGTGCTCGAGCGCGGCCCACGTCTTGCCGCACCACTTGGTGCCCGCAATCTCGACCGCTCCAAAGACACGAAGGTAGCGCTCGATTTGCGCATCCACGATACGTGGGATGTATCCGTCCCGATGTAGCCTCTCGCCTGCCATGAGCCACCCCCGCAGATTTCCAGTTCCTGCTTTCTGATTCTTCTATTCCACTGTAGCAAATTCGGATTTTCGGGTGGTTGCGATTCGGATTTTCCTGTTCTAAGGATTCGGATTTTCGGATGCATAAGATTCGGATTTTCTGAATCAGCTGGTCAGGGGCACCTCTTATCGACAAAAAGGCGGGGAGCACCGATACGGCACTCCCCGCCCACTCAATACGCGATAGCTTTCTTGCTTAGAGCTCGTTGGCCGCGTGATACGCCGTGCGGATGGCGCTCGCAATGTCGGCGGTGCGCTCGCCCGAGCAGTCGCCCACGCAGGTCACGGGCACCGTCACGCCGTCCAGGTCAAACGCGTTGGCCTTGGAACCCACGGCCATCACCACGTAATCGCAGGCGATCTTCACCGGCTCCTCGGCGCCGTCCTCGGCGGTGCGAACGGCCTCCACGCCCTCATCGGTAATGGCGGTCAGGCGGGTCTTCACGTGCTGCTCCACGTTGTGCTCGGCAAAGTCGCTCATAATCAGCGGCAAAATGGTCTCGGACTCGCCCGCGGCAATCTTGTCGAGCATCTCAACGATCGCCACCTCGCAGCCGTGCTGCAGCAGGTACTCGGCGGTCTCGGTGCCCACCAGGCCGCCGCCAATGACGGCAACGCGCCCGCCGAGCTCCACCTTGCCGGCCAGCACGTCCCAGCTCGAGACGACCTTCTCCGAATCGGCACCCGGAACGGGGATGACCACGTCGTGCGCGCCCACGGCCACAATCGCGGCGTCGGCGGCGTTGAGGTCATCCGCCGTAGCGGCGTGGTTAAGTTCAACCTTCACGCCCAGGCCAGGCAGAATCTTCTCGTAGTACTCGACCGAGCGCATAATCTCGTCCTTACGCGGAGGCGCGGCCGCCAGCACAATCTGGCCGCCCAGATGGTCGCTCGCCTCGTAGACGGTCACGTCGTAGCCGCGCTTGGCCGCCACGCGCGCCGCCTCCAGGCCGGCGATACCGCCGCCCACCACGGCGATCTTTTTGTCGCCCTCGCCCGGCTTAATGGCGATGGTCGCCTCGTCACCGTTCTCGGCATTGAGCACGCACGAGATGTACTTGCGGTTTTGAATCGCGTCGACGCAGCCCTTGTTGCAGTTGAGGCACTCGCGGATGGGCTCGCCGGTCGCGGCCTTCAGCGCAATGTCGGGGTCGCACATGAGCGAACGGCCATAAGCGATGATGTCTGCCGAGCCGTCTTCCAGGATCTTCTCGCCCGCCTCGACCGAAACCACGCGGCCGACGGTTGCCACCGGCACGGAGACCAGGGCCTTGACGCGCTCGGCCACGGGCAGCGTCCAGTTGTAGGGCATGGCGCCCATGGGCGGAATGGTGTCGCCCATGTTGCCGGTGTGGTTTGCCTGCGCGACCTGGATCATGTCAATGCCGGCGCCCTCGAGCAGCTTGGCGAACTCGCAGGCCTCGTCGGGCTGCAGGCCGCCCTTGCCGCGCGGCGTGCCGTCGGGGTTCTCCATGATCACGGGGAGCTTGTACTCCACCATCAGCTGCGGCGCGGCCTCCTTAATGGCGGCGACGACCTCCAGAGCATAGCGGACGCGGTTCTGGAACGAGCCGCCGTACTCGTCGGTGCGCTTGTTGAGGATCGCGGAGCACAGCGAACCCACCAGACGGTCGCCATGGACCTCGATGGCGTCGATGCCGGCCTGCTGCGCGCGGGCGGCCGAGGCGGCGATGGCCTCCTTGATCTGGGTAAGCTGCTCAACGCTCGCCTCGTTCACAAAGTGTTGCATGTCGTGATGCAGCTTGGCATAGGCCTGTTTGCGAATCTCGTTGGACTCGGCCATCTTGGCGGCGAAGGTCTCCTCGTCGCCGGCGGCCTTGGCCTCCTGCGCGGCCTTGGCGGCGGTCATGGAACCCATGACCATGCGGCCGACGCCGGGCACGTCGTACTCGGGGTGGAACAGCTGCAGCGCGACCTTGGCGCCGTGCTTGTGGACGACGTCGGCCAGCGCCTTAAACGTGGGGATCTGGGCGTCGGTCGCCAGCTTGGGCGTGGGGCTCGCGGTCATGACGGGAGCGACGTCGCCGATGACGATGTAGCTCACGCCGCCACGGGCCAGGCGCTCGTAAAATGCCAGGCTGCGCTCGCCGATGGAACCGTCGCGTTCCTCGTAACCGGTGGTCAGCGGCGGGAACATAATGCGGTTCTTGAGCTCAAGGGGGCCAACCGTAATGGGCTGGAGCAGCTTGGATGCAGGTGTGGTCATGGACATTCCTCTCTGATAAGCGCGGCGGCGATGGTACCGCGTAGTTGTCTAGAGGATATTACATGGGGGTACGGGCCCGCAGCTGAAATCGGCGGATAGCAGCCAGCGGCAGGTGGATGGGGATGGGACGCCTGTCGGTTTGTCTCGATCTGTAACATCTACAGACCAAAACCAGTCCTACCTGTTACAGATTGAGACATTCCCCTTGGCCCGTTCTCGACAATCTAAATCTGTAACATCTACAGGCCAAAACCAGCCCTAACTGTTACAGATCGAGACAAACCAAACCCGTCCGCCGAAAGATCTCGATCTGTAACAGCAACTCGGCAAAATCCGTCCCTCGTGTTACAGATTTAGACAAACGGAGACCGTCCTGCCGAAACATCTAAATCTGTAACAGATAGCAGCCCAAATTGGGTCTAGGTGTTACAGATTGAGATTTTCGACCGAAAAGTTGAGAATCGGGTCGACCACACAGTCCCGAAATAACAAAAAAAGCTCGCCGGCTAGACCGACGAGCTGCAAATTCTTGGTCGCGGGGGCAGGATTTGAACCTACGACCTCCGGGTTATGAGCCCGGCGAGCTACCAGACTGCTCCACCCCGCAATGTCTGGGCGCCTCATGCGCGCAAGCAAGAATATTACGCGGGAGTTCGGTAAACGGCAAGGAAAATCTCGTAGAGCATAATTCCTTCATATTTATATCTTTCAGCCCATGTGTCCCGGTAAACGAATCGCAGCCCAACGCCGGCAGCGCGTATACAATGGTGCGCGTCCTTTTACGCCAAAACCGGGAGTAGACATGCTGCTCGCTATCGATATGGGAAACACGCAGACGGCCATGGGCCTGTTTGACGGAGACGAGCTGGTGCAGTCGTGGCGCATGCCCACCGACCGCTCCTTTACCGCCGATGAGATCCACGTGCGCCTGATGGGCTTCTTTAAGATGTACGACCTCTCGCTCGATGCGGTCGACGCGATCGCCTTTGCCGGCGTGGTGCCGCAGCTCTCGCGCGAGTGGCACGCCGTGGCCGACCGCATCGCGGCGGACGCTATCGTCATCGGCCCGCAGACCGCCGCCGTGACCAAGCTGCGGGCGGCGCGCCCCCAGGCAGTAGGCGCCGACCGCATCGCCAACGCCGTCGCGGCCGAGCGCTTTTACGGCGCCCCGGCGATCGTGGTGGACTTTGGCACCGCAACCAATATCGACGTCATCGACGAGGACGGTTACTACATTGGCGGAGCGATTGCGCCGGGCATCCGCATCTCCATGGACGCGCTTGCCGCCCGCGCGGCCAAGCTCGCCAGCGTTCCGCTCGAGACACCCGAGCACGCCATCGGCCGCGATACCGAGGAGTGCATTAAGGTCGGCGCCGTAACGGGGGCCGCCGCCATGGCTGAGGGCCTGGTCGCGCGTATGAAGCGCGAGCTGGGCCGCGAGGACGCCACCGTCATCGCCACAGGCGGCCTTGCCGGCATCGTTGCCGATTCGACCGACGCCTTCGACGTGGTCGACGGCCAGCTCACCATCAAGGGCATCTGCGAAATCTACCGTCGCATGCAGGAGCAGGGGTAAAGCGAACGCCGCAACCCGGCAAACATCCGCCAACCTTATTCCTCAAAACTGAATTATTTTCAATTTTGAGGAATAGGCCGAAAGCACACTACGCCTCGCCTGCCAGCCATCTCGCCAGGTCCACAATCTGCACCCCATCGCGATCTGTTGTCTCGTGATGCGTACGGGCGAGAATCATCTTGGGATACGCATCGCCAATGCTCAGGAGCGGCGAAATCTCCCGTTCAAACGTCTTATCCGAGCCGATGTCGTCACTCACCTGAATGTAGAACTTCTCGCTTCGCTTGATTGCTACAAAATCTATTTCCTTTTTGTAGAGCACGCCGACGTACACCTCGTATCCGCGACGCAGCAGCTCGATGGCCACCATATTCTCGTACACACGACCCCAGTCCATATCGCGCGTGCCGAGCAAAGCGTATTTAAACGCATGATCCGCCAGGTAATACTTCTCGCCGCTCTTGAGGTATTTCTTGCCGCGAATGTCGTATCGACGCACCTTATAGAAGGCGAACGCGTCGCACAGGTATCCCATATACGTGCCGACCGTCTTGTTCGTAATCTTCAGCCCGTCCGCATTCAAAACGTCCGTGATGTTGCGGGCCGACGTGATGTTGGAGACATTGTCCATCATGTAATCGGCAATGCGCAGCAGCGCCGATTCATTTCTCACGTTATGCCGCTGTACGATATCCCTCACGATCAGCGTCTTAAAGACGTTGGAGAGATATTGATAGCGCTGCTCCCGCATCGGATAGGGGTAGGAGCCGGACATGCCGCCGGTCCGCGCGTACTCGTCAAAGTCGCGGTCGACCTCGCCCTCATCGCTGTAAGAGCGATACTCCTCAAACGAGAACGGGAACACCTCGATCTCGAACGTGCGCCCCGTAAAGAGCGTCGACAGATCGCTCGACAGTAAAAAGGCGTTCGATCCGGTAATGAAAATGTCGTACTGCTCGGATGCGTGAAGGCTGTTGATAGCGCGCTCAAAGCCGTCGCACATCTGAACCTCGTCGATAAGCAGGAAGTTTTGCTTGCCGGGCGCCCGACGCTCTTTTACGTAGGCAAGTAGCGCATGGTATTCGAGCAGGCCCTCGAATTCATCGAGGTTGTAATTGATATGGATGATATTCGAATCGGGCAGGTTGGCCCCTACGTAGTCGCAAAGGGCCTCGAGCAATTTCGATTTTCCACTACGGCGAATGCCCGTGATGACCTTGATATCCGGCACGCCGATAAGACTCGTCAACGCGTCCATATACGACGTCCTATTGATGAGTTTCATTGGCGGCCTCCCTGCAGTCTTTCGTTGCTATTCCTCAAAATCGAAATATTTTCAGTTTTGAGGAATAGGTTTTGCAACGAATATACCTCGCAAAGGGTCGAGCTGGCTTGACCCTATTCCTCAAAATCGAAAATTATTCAGTTTTGAGGAATAGGGGGTGCGCAGTCGCCCAGCACCACTGGACGCTACTGCGACAAGGTGCGACATTACTGCGACAAAGGTGCGACAAAACTAGCGAGCTTGCCCCGGCCATGCAAAAGCCCTCCCCGGCGCTGGCCGAGGAGGGCTTTGTTGTCATGGCTATCTTTGCGAGCGGACCCGCGCTACAGCCCGCGGATGCGCACGGCCTCGGGCGGAAACTCTTGCTCGCCGGCGTCGGTCTTGATGGTCGCGCGGCCCCAGATGTCCAGGCCCGCAAACACACCGACCGCAAGCGGCAAGCCGTTGGGCG
>ERZ1032461.275-NODE-275-length-14023-cov-10.097365_pt1 | contig 14023 bp, 8 predicted proteins | sample MGYA00517098_ERZ1032461 | MGnify/ENA primary metagenome ERZ1032461 (study PRJEB33719, sample SAMN04261332) | wastewater metagenome | biome: periurban shantytown; feature: human; material: feces | host: Homo sapiens | place: Peru: Lima | collected 2013-01-26 ...
TTACTTTGCATAATTGTGTACTTTTATTATTGTTTTTAATTTTTGCGCATAAAAATAAGGGTACAAATTTAGCATTTTTTTCTTAGAAAGAAATTATCTGCCAAGTATTTCTTATTTTTGCAGACGCAATCACCGAGATTTTTCAGAATGAGAAACAAAATATTCATCGGCATTCTAACTCTGCTCGCGCAGATCACATTCAACGGAGAGGCTCACGCGCAAGTCTCCCCGACCAGACTCATGATCAAGGCTGACTCGTGCCGGCTGGCCTACAGCTTCGAGGAGGCGGTCAAGTACAGCGAAGGCGCCATCGAGCTTCTGGACTCAACCGCTTCGGCAAAGGCGGAGGAACAATTGTTGATGGCACGCAATGGACTGAACATGATGGGGTTCTGCAGCCAGCCGACTGTCGTCGCGAAGCGGACATTCCCGCTCAGGGACTTCTTCTTGTTCTACCCGCTGAAGGATTTCAGCTGGAGGAAGACCCCGAACCAGCTCGACTCTTTGGGCGGAGACGACCTCTCTCGCGCCATCTACATCCCTGACGACGCTAAGGACATCTACTACTCAGCCAAAGACGAGGAGGGCATCAGGAATATTTACTGCACTCATCTGACGGATTCCCTATGGTCCGCACCGGCGCTGATCAACGAGCAGATGACCAGTTCCTCGGACGAGATCTACCCGATGCTGTCCCCTGACGGACAATCACTTTACTTCGCCTCCAAAGGTCTGTACGGCATGGGAGGCTACGATCTCTATGTCTCAAACTGGAACAGCGAGACCAACGATTGGGACATGCCGGTGAATATGGGCTTTCCATATTCATCACCTTACGACGACTTCCTTTTCGTCAACACGGAGGACGGGAAATATTCCATCTTCGCGTCGAACCGCGAGTGCGGCCGCGACAGTGTGACAATCTATGTACTTGAATATGACAGCATACCTGTCCGGAAAGCCGTCACCGATGTAGGCGAGCTGAGGACTCTGGCAGCCCTGAATCCGGCCAAGGATCCTTCCAGGATCGACAATGACGCGGCGGTTCCGGACGATGGGCAACACGATGAAGGCACAAAGCGCTACATGGAAAAGATGCGTGAGGTTAGAGCCTTGCGTGACTCGGTGGCAAGGTACGGAAAGAATCTGGACAAGATGCGCTCTGAACTTGCGGCGGCCTCAGCGGAAGAAAAAGCCAGACTCACGGCCGAGATATCCGACAAGGAATTGATGCTTCCGACCTTGAACAGTTCCTTAAACGCCGCGGTAAAGGAGCTCCAGAACATCGAGATGGATTTTCTGGCCAACGGAATCGTGATCGACACGCGGCGGCTCCAGGCCGAGGCCGACAAGGATATTGTCGGGACAGCCTCCGGCTACACATTCTCCAAAAACAGTTACGGCCCGGATCTTCATCTGGAGATCCTCAAGCCGAAACCTTCGTTCGACTATTCGTTCATGATCCTCCCGGAAGGACGTTTCGCCGAGAACAACACCCTGCCGGAAGGCATTGTCTATCAGATAAGAATATTTACCCTCAGCAGAAAAGCCTCTGTCTCCGACCTCAACGGCCTGAGTCCTGTGTTCGAGAGGACCACGACAACCGGGAAGCACGCCTATTCCGTCGGGCTTTTCAAGTCCTACAAAGATGCTCTTTCCAACCTTAACAAGGTGAAGAAGAGAGGGTTCCGCGACGCGCAGATCGACGCGTTCCAGAATGGCCAGATCATCGGCGTGTCGAAGGCCAGGGATCTTGAGTCGAAGGTCAGGACCTTGATGATGGTCAGGATCTACCCGGAGAACGGACAGTCTCTGTCCGAGGAGGCCATCGCGGCGATCCACGAGCATTCCGACAAGGATCTGATCAAGAGCGTGGAGGCTGGCGCGGTCGTGTTTACGACAGGCCCGTTCGAAGACAGGTCACAGGCCGACGCCCTTGTCGCCGCCCTGAAAGCCGCCGGTGTCGAGAACATCTCCGTCACCGAGTCCGCCTCGGAATAGATTCACTGAAAGAAAAACGTGACCAAGATGAAGAAAGTCGGGAAAGTTCTTGTGGTTGATGACAATGCGGGGATCCGGTCCGCGTTGAAGATCTTGTTGCCTATGCGGTTCGAGGCGGTGGAGATCCTGCCGTCACCGGCACAGCTTATCAGCACCGTCAATGCCTTCCAGCCGGATGTGATCCTGCTGGACATGAATTTCAACACGGACATCAACACGGGAAACGAGGGACTTTTCTGGCTCAGCGAGTTACGCAACAACAACCCGAACCAGAAAGTCGTGCTGTTCACGGCCTACGCGGACATATCCCTGGCCGTGGAGGGGATGAAAAGAGGGGCGTTCGACTTCATCGTGAAGCCTTGGGAGAACGAGAAATTGCTCGCCACGCTGGAAAGGGCGGTGACGGAGAACCGGAAGGACAGCCGGCAGTCTAATGAATATGCCACCGGCCCGACCGGGATGTACTGGGGCACTTCACAGGCTATGGCCGAAATCAAGAAGACAATCGAGAAGATCGGCCCTACCGATGCCACGGTACTGATCACCGGCGAGAACGGAACGGGTAAGGATCTTCTGGCCAGAGAGATACACAATCATTCCGAGCGGCGGAACGGCCCTATGGTCAGCGTGGATGCCGGAGCGATTCCGGAGACCCTTTTCGAGAGCGAGCTATTCGGCCACGTCAAGGGCGCGTTCACGGACGCCTACGCCGACAAGGCCGGAAAGGTCGAACTGGCAGAGGGCGGAACCCTTTTCCTGGACGAGATCGGGAATATTCCCCTGCACCTTCAGGCGAAGCTTTTGAGGGTTCTTCAGAACAGGACGATCACCCGGGTGGGCGACACCAAGCCGCGCAATGTGAACATCCGCCTTGTCTGCGCCACGAACATGGATCTGCGCCAGAAGGTGCAGGAAGGCTCGTTCAGGGAGGATCTCTTCTACAGGATCAACACGATGAGCATCCATCTGCCGGCCCTGAGGGAGCGCCCGGAAGACATCGTTCCGCTCGCGGAGATATTCATAAAAAGGTTCGACGAGAAGTACCACCGCGAGGTAGAGGGCATCGATCCGGAGGCGAAGGTCGCTTTGAAGGACTGCCACTGGAGCGGGAATATTCGTGAGCTCCAGAACTGCATTGAGAAGGCGGTCATTCTGGCGGAAGGCAGTAATCTGACAGAGAACGAGTTGCAGCTGCCGTCAGAGGCTCTGGTCGAGGGAAGCGAGACTTCTGTGGCGACGCTGGAGGAAGTTGAGGAGAAGGCCATCCGCGCCGCGGTGGAGAAATATTCCGGGAATATGTCGCTGGTTGCCAAGGCGTTGAATGTCAGCCGCCCGACCCTCTACAGCAAACTCAAGAAATACGGGATTTAGTCGAAGTTTATGAATATGCTTCCGTGGCCTCAGATAGCGATTCCGGCCGGCGTTCTGGTGCTGGTGGCTTTGCTTGCGGTGCTTCTTACACGGCATCGCATCCTCAAGAAAGTGACCTATATGCTTGATGCCCTGGAGGATAAGGAGACCAATTTCAGGTTCGACGAGGGGGGCTTGGGCAGCCGGAAGATCAACAGGACCCTGAACCGAATCCGTACCATATTCCAGAAAGAGACGGCCGACATCCGGGAGCAGGAGGAATATTACGGACAGATGTTGGACAAGGCCAAGACCGGCATCGTCGTGCTGGAGTCCGGGACGGATTCCGTGCTTTACACCAACAAGCAGGCGTTGATTCTTCTGGGAGTGTCGTCTTTAAGCACCTTACGGCAACTTGACATCGTAAGCCCTTCATTAAGAGGAGCCTTTGAGAAAGTCGAGGAGGGGCTGGACCAGAAAGCGTCCATCTATTCGGAAAGCTCGCAGACGAACATTTCCCTGTCCGCCACATCGGCGCACATCGGGCGTAAGGACGTGAAAATCATCGCGGTAAACGACATCTCTGAGGCCATCGAGGAGAACGAGTCAGTGTCCTGGACGAGGCTCATCAGGGTTCTCACACACGAGATCATGAACACCGTCACACCGATCGCCTCCCTTTCCGAGGCTCTTTCCGAATATGCCGGGACGATCACTCCGCCATCAGACGGGCCGGATCTCAAGGCAGGTCTGGAGACCATCGCCAGTTCGTCCCGTGGTCTTATAAAGTTTGTCAATTCGTACAGGGATCTGACCCACGTGGCCGTGCCGGTCAGGAAGGCGTTTTTCGCTCGCGACCTCGCGGCCAAGGTCATCGATCTGAGCCAGCCAGTGTTGACCGCCGCCGGGGCTACCGCTGGATTTGTGGAAAAGACCGAGGACGTGCTTCTGTACGCTGACGAGAGCCAGATCTCACAGATTCTCATCAACCTTGTCAAGAACGCCGCTCAGGCCGGGGCGCGGCACATCGAGATCTCTGCCGAGATTGACAAGAGGGACAATGTCATCATCAATGTGAGCAATGACGGGCCGCCTATCAGCGCGGCAAGCCAGGAGGAGATATTCATTCCGTTCTTCACGACCAAGCCTGAGGGCAGCGGAATCGGACTGAGCCTTTCCCGTCAGATCATGAGGATGCACGGCGGCACCCTCCGCCTCACCCGCTCGGACTCCGAAGCGACTGTTTTCACGCTGATATTCAAGTAAAACTCATTAGCGGACCATGGGATGGAACATGTTCATTATCAAGAATATAATAATTTACCTTCAGTAGTTTTCCACCAAAGGTACAACGCTTATTCACTGTCAATCAACAGGTTAATCGCCACTCATTGATTCCTAGCGAGTGGCAACTAAGTAGCTCATTATCAAACAATAAAGCAAGTACGTGGTGCCGGTTTATGCACCACGTACTTGCTTATTATATTAGTTGACAGATAGTTATCTGCCACGACACTGCAATCGCATTTCGATGGTTGGTGAGCTGTCGAACCACGGGTTCAACGATGGCACGCTCAGCGACCGGGATAGCAGGACTACCCTACTCGTTCTTGAGGGACTCGACAGGGTTGGTGTGAGCGATCCTCAGGGAGCCGATCACGATGACGCTGACGATGATGGCCAGCACGATGATGTCGGCGGTGATGAAGAACAGAGGTGACAGGGTGATCTTCAGGGCGAACTGCTCCAGCCAGTAATGCGCCACAAGCCAAGCCCCGGCGTCACCGATAAGGACAGCGACAAGAGCCACTTTCAGCACATCCATCACGAGCATCGACACGATCTCCGAGGATTGCGCTCCGTTGACCTTGCGGACGGCGATCTCGGCGCTTCGGCGATAGTTCTCGTCACGGACGTAGGAGATCAGGCCGATCACCGCTATCAGCAGGGCGAACAACGCTCCAAGGGTGTAGGTTCTCTTCATCTGCCTCGTCGGATCGTATAGGCTCCTGAACGTCTCGGCGTAAGACTTCACCTCGGCGTCGCTGTCAGGAGCGACCTCCCGGATTGTCTTCTCCACCTTACGCATCGTCTCCGGAGTGACATCCGTGAGCTTCACGACAAGTGTCTGCATCAGCCTTGACCAGTCAAAGTCAGCCTTTTCCTCATCGGTGAGGAAGTCCTTGTTCCAGCAGAAACGCACGCTCGGACGGTTGTCCGGATCAGAGACGCTTCCGATGACATAGTCCTCATAGACTCCGCAGATCGTGACCTGCCCGTGCTCGGTGATGCCGACAATCTTTCCAACGGCTCCGTCAGACCAGTTGGCGAAAGCCGCCATCTTGGTCACAAAGGACTTGCTGACAGCGACATCATTCGGTCCTTTTGGAGCGGATCCCTCGACGAGCCGGAAGCCCATCATATTGAAGAAACCTTCCGTGGCGCCATATTCATCAGCGACATTGAAGAGTTCCCTGTCGTCACCAGGAAGGGTAATATTATTGCCGGAAGCTGACACCAAAGGTGTCACATAGGTCAGTTCAGCAGCCTCGACCTCAGGCAGCTGGCGAAGAGCACCGGCGATGGCTGTCATCTTCGTCTGGTCGTAGGACGGGAATGTCTCATAGACAAGATTGCTGTAGTTGTAGCCCGGATCGGCGTTCAGCACCTTGCGGTACTGGAAGCTGACGATCAGCACCAGCGACACCAGCACGGCGTTGATGGCGAACTGGAAGGCAAGCAGTGAGATCTTCCAGCGGCGCTTGCTCTCCTTGTAGCCTCGGAAGGCGCTGGAAATAGGGATTTTGGTGAACATCCTCGCCGGAATGACGGCGGAGACAAGGAACACCAAGATCACAATCCCGACAATGATCCAGACGGAAAGCGGAGTGACAAGATCCTTCACAGGGACTCCCAACAGGGATTCAACCGCACCCCTGAACGCAAAGATCAGCAGGGCTGCCACGGCGAGGGAGACACCCAAATTCCAGGCGGTCTCCTTGAGCAGGATCTTGTTGATGTCCCAAGGCTGGGCTCCGTAGCATTTGCGGACTCCGACCTCGCGCGCCCTGCGGATGACATCCGAGATCGCCACAAGGACGTAGTTCATAATGGACACAAGCAGCAGCAGAGCGGCGATGATGGCAAGTATGAACACAAGGTTCCTGACCTCCGGCTTCGAGCTGTGCTCGGTGGCCAAAGGCGAAAGGAAGTACCAGAGAGTGAGTCCGCTCTTCTCCATTTCCTCCAAAGGCTGGTGAGCCTTCTGCATCTCGTGGATGGCATCCTTAAGCGACGCCGGATCAACCCCTTCGGCCAATTTGACGAAAGCGACGTACCTGTCGTTGCCGACCCAGTTGGAGAGGCTCCACTTGCTCATCGCCTCGATGGAAAGGATGACATCGGCGTGGATCGATCCGTTCTTAGGGAAGTCCTCATAGACTCCGCAGACAGTCAGCTTCAGATTCGGATTGTCCTCGTTGGCGATCTGCTTGCCGACAGCCGCTCCGACTCCACCAAGTTTCTCGGCGAAAGTCTTTGAGATGGCCACATCGCCGCTCCACGACCTCAACGCCTTTTCCGGCTCACCGGCGAGGAACTGGCGATTGAATATCCTGAAAAAGCAGGAATCCGCTAAAAGGTGCTCGGCCGCCACCTTGCTTCCATCGTCATCGATGATGAAATTCTCGCTGTTGAATATGCTGGTGAACCTTGTGGCCTCCAGCACTCCCGGCACCTCGGCCTTGAATCCCGGAGCGATGGCTCCGCTGACCTGACCGAAATCCTTATCCTCACCTTGCATAACGGTGCCGGTGCGGATCTTATAGATTCTGTCAATGTCCTTATAGACATTGTCGTACGAAAGTTCAAAGCAGACCTTGGCGATCAGGATGACGGCTATCGCCATCCCGACTCCCAAGGACAAAACCTTGATGATCAAATCACTTTTTCTTCTCATACCCATTCCTCCACATGAAGGCTAATCTTTTATCGTTCAATATTTTGCTTGCATATACTCCTCCCGATTCCAGCGGTGAGGACACATCATTATATTCCTAATCTTCAATCGTTTAGGCTCCACAGCCTTTGCATCACATCCAGAAGGTTGCCACGACGAACCCTCCGCGCTTCGCGCTCCGTCCCTCCCAGCCTGACGGCTGGGCCCCTCCCGCTTATGGCCGCGGGTGGCCAAGGTTCGCTGTGGCAACCTTCCGGATGATAAAGACAGAATCGTAACAGATTCCAAGTCCATCTTGACACGCTCAGCGACCGAGATATTATTCCTTCTTCAGCTCGATCGCCGGGTTGGTGCGGGCGGCGCGGACAGCCTGCCAGAGGACGGCAAGGGCGGCAATGACGGCGGTGAACAGACCTGCCACCGCGAAAATCCACCAATGGAGACCGATGCGGTAGGAATAGCCGTTCAACCAAGTGTGCATCAGGTACCACGCCACTGGGACAGCGATGACGAACGCCACACCGATCATCTTCATGAACTCGGCCACAAGGCTCCACAGAACAGAGTTATAGTCAGCGCCATAGACCTTCTTGAGAGACACTGTCCTGCGTTCCTGCTGCATGTAGTACGAACTCATCGCCACAAGACCCAGAGCCGAGACAAACAGCGAAAGGATTGTGAATATGACCATGATCTCCAACACTCTGTTCTCGGAAGCGAACACAGCCTTGATGTCATCCTCGACATAACTGGCATCGAATAACTTATCCGGGTACAATTCGCTAAAGACCGCCTTGACCCTTGCGAAAGCCTCTTTGTGATCCGGCGTGGTCTTCACAAGAATCGTCCACGGCCACTTCCCGGCAGGATATTCATCATACTGGTAGATCAACGCAGGATGCTGCTCCTCCAGCAACGGCTTGATCTTGAAGTCGTAGTAGATTCCGCCTATCTGCCATGTGCTGTTGGACTTGGTTGTGAACTCCGTGGCGGTCTCGTCTATTTCGAGGATTCCGTAGGCATATTCATTAAGCCAATAGCAGTCAGGTGTGTGATTGTCCTGCTTCTTCCTGATGCCGAGGATGTTGAAGTAGGCGCTGTCGCCCTTCACCATCTGGAACGACGCCTCTTTTCCGCTTTCGGTGGACATAGTCCTGTTGTTGGTGTCGAACATCGGGTAGCCATCGCCGAGACCGACAGCCTCAACGCAGCTTTCCGCCTTAAGTTTGTTGATGAGCGGAGCCAATTCGCCCGCGCGGCCATATTCATTGCTGATGGTGATCTGATCCTCAGTGTTATAGCCCATCGGAGCGTTGATCATGGAGCGGATCTGAAAGTACATCGTGAAAGCGGTCACGAGCATCACGACCGTGATGACATTCTGAATCACAATGATGACCTTGCTGTAGAGGGTCTTTGTCTTGAGTCTGAGCGTACCGCGGACAATCTCGATCGGCTCGGCCTTCTGGATGATGAGCGCAGGCACGATACCAGCGATGACACCGACCAGAACCGTGAACAGGACACAGACAATCACACTCACCGGAGAGACAGCCTCGAAAATCGAGATGTCATAGTTCAGCACCTTCGAAGCCGCTGGGGAAATGGCCTCGCCAAGCAGGATGGCTACGATCATAGCGGCCGCGCAGATGATGGTGCTCTCGACAATCATCTTCATGAATATGCCGCCTTTCGTCGCCCCGATGAGCCTTCTGGTGGCCATCTCCTTGGCACGGAAGCCGGAGAGAGCCGTGGTCATATTCACATAGTTCAGGATGGCGAACAGAAGCAGCAGGAAGCACATTCCGGCAAGCAGCATCACTGTCGTCTTGTTGCCAAGACGCAGACTGTCATTATAGTCCTCATTGCCGTCCGACAGGAAATAGACATCACGTAAAGGAATGATTCTCACGTCATTATCACCTCCGCCGTAGTCTGACATATATCTCCAGAAATTCTCCCGGCACCATTTAAGAATATCATCGTGTCTGGCCGGAAGATCGGCGTTCGGATAAGCCATCACAAAGCAAGTGGATGATCCGGCGTTGGACATCCGCTCATCGTTCGCCTGGTTGGTGATCGTCATGATCTCTCCGCGAAGGAATATGTCGCACGGTCTGATGATGGAGTTCTCAATGTCCTTGAACACACCTGAGACTGTCAGGTTGCTTACCGTTGAGTCAGCGCCGTCGAAACGGATCTCACGTCCAACCGGATCCCTGTCCCCGAACTGAGCCTTGGCGAAAGACTCGCTGATCAAGACCCCGCCTATCGAGGCTTTCCACTCACGGAAGTCACCTTCCACAAGAGGGAAACTGAACATGTCGAAGAACGATGAGTCGGCATAGGATGTCCTGGCATTCACGATGTTGCCGTCGATCTTGTACTCCTGCATTCCGTTGCTGGAATATGAAGCTGACCTCTCAATCTCCGGAAAGTTAGCCTTCATGTGGCGGGACAGCCAGTAAGCGGACGAAAGGGTCTCTTTCTGGGCAATGACATAGATCCTGTCGGCGTTCTTTTGGAACGAGTCAGTACTCAGCTGACTGGTGACGTACACGGCCAGAAGCAGGACAAACGCCATCGAGAGGCTGAGTCCCAGAAGGTTGACAGCGCTGTAAAGTTTGTTGCGCTTCAAGAAATTAATGAAACTGCTCATAAATTCATTCACGGCCTCGCTGAGGCCAACTTTTTGTTTTTCATTCTTTTGCTTCCCTATCCTCATTCCCGCTTCATGCAAGAGGACATCCAAGCATATTCCTAATGGTCAATCACTTATCCTCCACGGATTTTTACCCGTTTGGAAATCCCATCCAGAAGGTTGCCACGACAAACCCTCCGCGCTTCGCGCTCCGTCCCTCCCAGCCTGACGGCTGGGTCCCTCCCGCTTATGGCCGCGGGTGGCCAAGGTTTGCTGTGGCAACCTTCTGGATGAACCGAGACAAAGTATTAAGGAGTTTGACTATAAGATTCAAGCAACCTTCCGCCAATAATATCTTAAACGTGAGGGGCGGCGCTTATGGGTGGTATAATTACATTATCTACTGTCAAGTCCGTAGTGACGATTCATCAGCTCTCGTCAAGTAATCAGCCGCCCCTCACGAGAAAGATTCAACGCTAAAGCTCGTTCTTCACGTCGGAGACGATCTGGCCGTCGAACAGGTCGATGGTGCGCTGTGCCACGGCGGCGTCTCTCTGGGAGTGGGTCACCATTACGATTGTCGTTCCCTCCTTGTTGAGCTCGCTGAGGAGATCCATAACCTCCTTACCGTTCTTGGAGTCCAGGTTACCTGTAGGCTCATCGGCGAGGATCAGTTTCGGACCTGCGACCACGGCACGGGCGATGGCGACTCTCTGCTGCTGACCTCCGGACAACTGCTGAGGGAAGTGCTGCGCCCTGTGGCTGATGGCCATTCTCTTCATAATCTCGGTGACCTTCTGCTTACGCTCGGCCGCGGAGATGTTCAGGTACCTCAACGGAAGCTCGATGTTCTCATAGACATTCAGTTCATCGATCAGGTTGAAGCTCTGGAACACGAATCCGATGTTGCCCTTACGGAACTTGGTGCGCTCCTTTTCCTTGAGCTGGCTGACCTCCGTGCCGAGAAGTTCGTAGGAGCCTCCGGTAGGGTTGTCAAGAAGGCCGAGGATGTTCAGAAGGGTTGACTTACCGCAACCGGAAGGACCCATGATGGCGACGAATTCTCCGTCAGCTATTTCGAATGAAACTCCATTGAGGGCTGTTGTCTCGATCTCCTCTGTTCTGAAGACCTTGGACAGATTGTTGACTTTAATCATGGCTTTGAAAATTTTTATTTGTTATTGTTTATATTCATTAATCAATTAGAAGACAAGCACATCGCTGTCGCCGTAGTTGTCGTAGGAGGAGGTGATGACCTTCTCGCCAGGCTCCAGCCCTTCAAGCACCTCATAGAACTGAGGGTTCTGACGACCGATGCGGATCTCGCGCTTGACAGCCTTGCCTCCATCCTTGCTGACCACATAGATCCACTTGCCTCCCGTCTTCTGGTAGAATGTCCCGCGAGGGATGAGGACCGCCCGCTCCGGCTGACCGAGCTGAAGGTTCAGGTAATATGTCTGGCCGGTCCTGATGTTGTCGGGCTGCTGGCCCTCGAACTTGAAGTCCGCCTGGAACTTGCCGTCACGCACCTCCGGATAGACCTTGCGCACCTGCGCGTCGTACTTCTCGCTCTGACGCTCAAATGTGGCGTCGAGTCCCGGAACCACACGGTCAATATAGTGTTCATCTATCTTAGCCTCAATCTTGTAGCTACCCTCGGAGTTGATCTGGCCGATCTTGGTGCCGGCACCGATGTATTGGCCAAGGTTCGCGTCCAGAAGTCCGAGAACCCCGTCGATCGGAGCCTTGATCGTAAGGCTCTCCTTGCGGCGGCGTATGAGTTGCATGTTCATCTTCATGTTGTCAAGGCTCTCGCGCAGACTCAGGAGTTGGGTCGAACGGTAGAGACTGTCCTGCTCCATGCTCTTGAGGGTCAGGTCAAGGTTCTGCTGCGAAAGCTCATAATCCTCCTGGGCCTTGAGGTAATCCTCCTTTGAGATGAGCTTCTCCTTGTAAAGCTGCCGGTTCTGCTCGAATGCCCTCTTGTTACGCCTGGCCTCGGAGGCGTAGCGGAGACGGTTCTGCTCATGGGAGAGTTTCTGCTGCTCCATCGAGATCATCGTGTTACGAAGGATGTTCTCCTTTTCCGCAAGCTCAGCCTCGGCGTTAAGTATCTGAAGGTCAAGGTTATCATTGGACAGCACAAGAATCGGTTCCCCGGCCTTGACGGTGGAGCCTTCCTCGACGATGATCTTCTGGACGGTACCGCCTTCGAGCGGGCTGATCTGGATTGTGACCATTGGCTGTACCTGACCGCTCACACGGATATAGTCGTTGAACTGTCCGTCAGTCACCTGGCTGACCGTGATCGTGTCCTTGTCAACCCTGAGGGTCTTGGAATTGTCTCTGAACACGAGGTAGAGCACGAACACTACCACGATGGCTCCAAGCCAGTAAGGCATCGCCTTTTTTGTGAAGGCTGATCTCCAACCTTTCTTTTTCTCGATTATCTTGTCCATAATGTTTGTTATTATTCGTTGATTATTTCTGAGGTGGTCGCTTCGACAGGCTCGGCGACCGGCACGGTCATATTCATTGATTGATGTAATCCACTCCGTTATAGTAGTTGACCACGCTGCGCTTGATGAAGTAGGTCAGCAGCGAGTTGAGCCGCTGGGCGTTCGCCTCAAGGTAGTTGTTCGATGCGGTCTGGAACTCGATCGGAGAGATTAACCCCTGCTCCAACTTTTTCATATTCAATGAATATGCTTCCTCCTGCACATCGGATTTTCTCTGCGCCTGAATATAGGCGGCCGACGCTCCGTCGCGATCCTGGACAGCCCTGCGCACCTCGGCGGAGATGTCCCTCATCTTCTGGTCGTACTCGGCTGAAGCCTTGGCGACCGCGTTCTTCTTTCTTGCGATGTTGCTGTGTCGCTGAAGTCCTGAGAAGATCGGAATATTCAGGGACAGCTGGACATATTCACCACCATTGTTCTTGAACTGCGTGCGGAAAGGGTCGGATGCCGAGCCGCTGCCAGGGTAGGTGAAGTAAGTCGTGGACCATCCTGCGTAGGCGTTCAGCGAAGGGAGAAGCTGCCATCTGGCTGTGCTGAGCTCACGCTTGGCGTTCAAGAGGTTATAGCGTGCCACACGTGCGGCCGGGTTGTTCGCCTGCGCGAAATCAACCATATCCTCCAGAGCCAAGGAATCGGTCAGCATCCTTTCGCTGTCAAGGGCCACCGGAAGCTCACTGTCGATGACAAGTTCGTGATCCTCAGACCAGAACATCACGTCCTCAAGTGTGATCTTAGCGTCGTTGAGCTTGTTGTTGGCCTCAACGAGTTGGTACTGTTTGTCGGCGAGGTTGGAATCCATCTCCACAACATCCGCGTGACCCTTCTGTCCAAGTTCCTCCTGACGGCGGGCTTTTGTGAGAGATTCCTCGGCGACCTCGACCTGAGCCTTGTAGATGTCGGCCAGCTGGCTGTAATAGAGCACGTTGCAGTAGGCTTCCATCGTGGCGAGGCAGATGTCAGCCTCAATCTGGTCTTCCTGCGAGTTGCCAAGAGCGATGGAAGTCTTGGAGATCTTCATATTGTTCACGGCCTTGAATCCGTTGAAGAGAGCGATGCCGGCGCTTACACCATAACTGTTGTGGAACGAGGTTGTGGTGACGTAGGTGTTGGTCTTAGGGTCAACCGCACGTCCGAAGTTATAGTAAGCCGAGCTGCTTCCGCTTATCTCAGGGGTGAACGCATCGAAGATCGCATCCCTTCTCGCAAGCCGTGCGTCACCATTGGACGCCTGCTGGATCCTCACCTTGGTGCTGTTGCTGATCGCATATTCCATACAATCCTTCAGCGTCATCGGAGTCGGAAGCGCCTCCTGCGCGAAAACCGGAGCGGCGACCATCATCGCGAATGTTATGAATATTGTCTTTTTCATATTTCTTTTTCCTTTTCGGTAAAAGTCATAAGCATTAGGCGTGCCAAAATATTCAATTAATTAGTTATGAATATTTTAGCGATTTTAGCGATTTGGGAAAGTGTAAAGAAATTTAACACTGGGTGTAAAGAAACTTTACACTTTCACCGATCACTTCGACAAGCTCAGCAACCTGATCTTCCCTG
>ERZ1032461.276-NODE-276-length-13967-cov-50.334531_pt1 | contig 13967 bp, 9 predicted proteins | sample MGYA00517098_ERZ1032461 | MGnify/ENA primary metagenome ERZ1032461 (study PRJEB33719, sample SAMN04261332) | wastewater metagenome | biome: periurban shantytown; feature: human; material: feces | host: Homo sapiens | place: Peru: Lima | collected 2013-01-26 ...
GGCGTTTGCCCAGATAAAACCTGCCAAAATAAACCTGTCCCTTTTTGGCAGGTTACTCGGCACTCTTGAGGGCGCCGACCATGTCGATCTTGTTGAGGGTACGATTGGTGGCGAGGTTGACGATAAACGTAAAGCCAAAGGAAAGCACCACGGCGAGCACGTAGCTTAGCGGCTCGACCTCGACATCAAAGTACAGCGACGGCATCTGCAAAATGTACGTAAAACTCTCGGCCAGCAAGCCGCCCAGCGGCACGCCCAGCGCAGCGCCAATCGCCGTGAGGATCAACGTCTCCTTGTTGACGTAATGGTGCACCTCACCGCGACGGAAGCCCAACACCTTAATGGTCGCCAGCTCGCGCTCGCGCTCGGAGATATTCGTGTTGGACAGCGTAAACACCACCACAAACGATAGGCACGCCGCCATGAAGGTCACGAGCACCACGACCGAATTGATAATCGTAAAGTTCGCCTCATAGTTTTCCCAATGCTCGGCCGTACTCGAAATCGTAAGCCAACCGTCACTCTTAAGATTCTTGCTAAACGCAATCTGGTCGGCCGACGAGCCCTTAAGCAGCACAAAGACGCCGTTAAGACGTGCGCTTCGACCGAACGCACGCTCATAGGTGCCCTGCGTCATGTAAAGCGTGTTGCCCAGATAGTTAAGCGAAATGTCGCTGACTTTAACCTTGGCAACATTGAGCGACGAATCCTGGACGTGAGCCGTATCGCCCGGCTGAATCCCCAGCACCAGCTGTGAACTTTTGCTCAGATACACGTCTCCGTCACGCAAAGGCAGCGGTTCTTTGGACTCATCCTCCAGACGCACGTAATCGCCCAAGTCACTCGTGCGGTTATCGGGCACCACGATCAGCTGCACGGTCTCGCTCTTGCCGCCAAACGTAAAGGTGACGTTGTCGGTCATAATCGGCAGGGTCGAGGTCACGGTCACGTTGAAATCATTGGCCGCGCTGCGCTCATCCAATGCCGCGCACGTCTGCGAAAAATCGTCGGGATTGGCGACCGCCAGCAGGTCGTAGCGCGTGATATGCCCGTACTGTTTGGGCGAAAGCGCCACCGACGTGTCGCGAATGCCCATACCGCAGATCACGAGCGCCGTGCAGCCGGCGATACCGAAGATGGTCATAAAGGCGCGCTTTTTGTAGCGGAACAGGTTACGTGCTGCCACCTTGTTCAAAAAGCCCATGCGGCGCCAGATAAAGCCGATGCGCTCAAGCAAGATGCGAGAGCCGGCGCGTGGGGCCTTGGGACGCATGAGCGAGGCCGGGGTCTCGGCCATCTCGTGGCGGCAGGCGATAATCGTAGCGCCCACCACGCCCACGGCAAACAGCGCCACCGAGACGATTGAGGACACGATGTCGTACGAGAGCAGCATCTGGGGCAGCGAGTACATGTCGTCGAACACCGTAAACAGGAACAGCGGCAGGCCCACAAATCCGATGATGTTGCCGAGCACGCCGCCGATCAGACATGCCCACAGCGCATAGTCCACGTATTTGGACAGGATGCGCTCGCGTGAATAGCCAAGCGCCTTGTACAGGCCAATAAGCGTGCGCTCCTCCTCGACCATGCGCGTGGCGGTGGTAAGACTGATGAGCACAGCGACGACAAAGAAGATAAATGGGAAAACCGTGGCGATGGCCTCGATCGAAGAACTGTCGCTCTCGACGCTCGAGTAGCTTGCGATGTTACCGCGGTCCTGAATGTACCAGGTGCATTCGCCCAGATCGGAAAGCTCGGCGCGGGCATCGGCAAAATGCTGGTCGGCGGCGGCGCGGCGCTGGTCCAACTCGGCCTGAGCCTGGACGCGCTCCTCGCTGCCCTCGGCCATACGGTTGATGTTATCCTGCTCGATCCCAAAGAGCATGGCGGCCTGACGCTCGGCCGTATCCAAGCTTGTCGGCGTGTCAACCGTCAACTCCTGGACGCGCGCCTTCTCACGCTCCTCGCGGATCTTCTCGATATTGCCTTTGACCTCGTTGATCTTTGTCGTGTAGGCATCTGAATAGGAGTTAAGACTCTTGGCTCCCTCGACGATCACGTGGACTGCGGAGTAGGAAGAAGATGTCGCGGCATCCTCGCTCACATAGAACTTATAGTCCGCAGCCGAAGCAGCGCGAAAGGCGTTGACTGTCGAGTCGGAGCTCACGTCGGTAGGATCGAGGACCTCGGCCGTAATGGTGTAATCGCCCGCGGCAAACTGATCCTTGGCACTTTGGTTGGACGAGCTCGCGTCATTGGCGGCAAAACTCACCGTATCGCCGAGCTTTTTGCCCGAAGCCTTCAGGAACTTCGAAGTCACCGCGACTTCATCGGCGCTCTCGGGCAAATCGCCGCTCACCAGCACCGGCTGATCGATGTTCTCCTTGGAGAGACTTTGCACGACCACGCGCTCGCGCGTTGTGCCCACGGCGGTGTAGGCGGTCTCGGTGTAGATGCCCTCGACCGTCTCGACGCCGTCGACCTCTTGGATAGCCGCGAGATCGTCGCGCGTAAGGCCATAGGTCGACTGCACGTTAATGTCATAGACATTCTGCTGGTCAAAATAGGCGTCGACCGAATCGCACAAATCCTCGCAGCCCGCCTTAAGGCCGCACATCACGCTCACGCCAAGCGCAGTGATGACCACGATAGATAGGAAGCGCTTAAGACTGCCCCGAATCGTGCGGTAGATGCCACGGCGAAAAACCGTCGGCACCATATCGTTTGAGCTTTGAGCGGTACGGTAGGTCGCGAACTCCCGGTCGCGGCCCGCGTGCTCCGTATCGTGGTTTTGGCTGTTTTGGCAATCTTGGTCCATGGGCGCTACCACTCGATCGTCTCGATAGGCACGGGATTTTGCTGGACCGTCTCGCTCTCCACGCGGCCGCTCTTAAAGCGGATCAGGCGATCGGCCATGGGCGCCAGCGCGGAGTTGTGGGTGATGATAATGACCGTGATGTCCTGCTTGCGGCAGGTGTCCTGTAGCAACTGCAAGATCTGCTTGCCGGTTTTGTAGTCGAGTGCACCCGTGGGCTCGTCGCACAAAAGCAGCTTGGGATTCTTGGCCAGTGCGCGGGCAATGGACACGCGCTGCTGCTCGCCGCCCGAAAGCTGTGCCGGAAAGTTGCCCAGGCGCTCGCCCAGGCCAACCTGACGAAGCGTCTGTTCGGCATCAAGCGAATCGGGGCAGATCTGAGCCGCGAGCTCAACGTTTTCGAGGGCCGTCAAGTTGGGGACCAGATTGTAGAACTGGAAGACGAAGCCGACGTCGGCGCGGCGGTATTCCACGAGCTGCGCCTCGTTGGCGGAGCTCACGTCGCGCCCGTCCACCGTCACGGTGCCGGAAGTCGCCGTATCCATGCCGCCCAGGATGTTGAGCGCCGTGGTCTTGCCGGCACCCGAAGCACCCAGAATGATGGCGAGCTCACCGCGCTCGACCGTAAAACTCGCGCCGTCGAGCGCGTGAATGCGGGCGTCGCCCTCGCCGTATGCCTTGATGACGTCTTTGAATTCGATATAAGCCATCGAGTAATTCCCATCTGGTCGGATAACTCTTTAGTATTACCCATTTCCCACCGACCAAAAAGGGACAGGTTTATTTTGGCAGGTTTTAGAAGCGGACGATGAAGGTAATCTGGTTGCTGTGGCCGCAGACAGAAGCACTCCCGCCATGGGCCTCGGCGATGGCTCGCACCACAGATAGGCCCACGCCCGAGCCGCCCGTCTTGGAGTTACGCGAGACATCTGCGCGGTAGAAGCGGTCAAACAGCCGGTCCAGGTCACCCTCGGGCAGCTCATCAACAGCATTCGATACGACAAGCTCGGCCGAGCCTTTGCCCGCACCGCGCGAGTCTGCGCGCAGGCTTAGCTCAATCACGCTGCCCTCGCTTGCGTAGCGTGTGGCGTTGTCCAGCAGCAACTCAACCACCTGCGCTACCGCCGCAGCATCGGCATGGGCCCGCACGCCACTCGCAATCGACGTCGACAGACGCTTGCCGCGCGAAACCGCCACCGACTCAAACGGCGCCGCCGCCTTGTCCACGGCCTCCGAAAGATCGATCGATGTCATGGTAAAGCCGGCCGAACCCTCGTCCATACGCGCCAGGAACACCAGACGCTCCGTCAGCGCCGTCAGCCGCGCGACCTGCTCGTGAATGCTCTGCGTCCATTCGCTCTCGCCGCTCTCGATTTCCTGCACCTCGTTGGCGGCGTCGATCACAGCTAGCGGCGTCTTGATCTCGTGGCTTGCATCGGTAATAAAGCGCTTTTGCTTGCTGTAGCTCTCGACCATCGGCCGAATCACCGCACCCGAGGCGCCCGCCACAATTGCCAGCACTGCCAACCAGCCAATGCAACTGATTGCCACGCTCGCGCTCAAAAACGAATGAAAGCTTGCAAGCTCACGCGAGCAGTCCACGAACACATAGGTGGTCTCACCGTCTTGAACGTCAGTCGTATAGCGATAATTGCCAGAAAAACCCGAGACCCAACCCTTGGAATGCAACTTTGCGGCAATACTGGCGGCGCGCTTGGCACCCACCGCGGCAATGCGGGCCGTGTTGACATCGGCAACCTGTCCGGCGGCAATCGTCACCGTAAAGTAGCGCGTGTCAAAGGGAGCTTCCGCCGTTATGCCTTCAAAACGCCCGTCGCGAACAGCCGCCCGGTTACCAGTAGCAACCTTGCCGGCAACCGCATCCTGGCCGGGATCGGCTTTAGGCTCGTTCCCCCAATCGATACCGTCCTTGCCCGCCAGGATATAGTCCAGGCGAGCGTCGGCCATCTTGCAGACATGCGAATAATTGACGATGTTGATGCCGGCGATGATGAGCGTGAGCACCACGGTCACGGCGCCCATGGCAACCAGGATGAACTTGCGACGCAGGCGGCGGCCCAATGCGTCAGCAGAATTTGCCCGCCCCGTACTACTCGAGGCGGCGTGAAACCGCTCCGTCATGCGTTTACACCACGTGCGCACGCTCACGCCTGCTCGCCTTCCTCGACAACCTCAAGCGAATATCCCTGGTTGCGCGACGCGCGGATGGCCACATTGGCACCCAGCGCCGCCAGCTTTTTGCGCAGGTACGAGATGTAGACCCACACCACGTTGGCGCCTTCGGGCGCGTCCTCACCCCAAACCTCGAGCATCAGACGCTCGGTGGGCATGCGCGTGCCAGCGTTGCGCATAAAGAGTTCCATAAGCTGAAACTCGCGATTGGCTAGGTGTTCCTCGCCCAAGGGACCCACAAGCGTGCAAGCCGCCGTATCGAGGCGCACGTTGCCCACACTGAGCGTCGTGGCATCGATCGCAGTCGCGGCGCGCGTCATGGCGCGAATGCGCGCGAGCAGCTCCTTGGCGGCAAACGGCTTGGTCAGATAGTCATTGGCGCCGGCGTCCAGGCCCTCAACCTTATCGGACACCTCGCTTTTGGCCGTGAGCATGATGATGGGCAGTCGCTTACCGGCGGCGCGTGTGCGCTTGAGCACCTCAATGCCATCCATGCCGGGCACCATGATGTCCAGGATTGCGGCGTCATAGTCGTTGGCGAGCAGATATTCGAGCGCCGTCAGACCGTCGAGGGCGGCATCGACCTCGTAGTCGCTATGTTGAAGAATCGCGGTAAGGGCACGGGAGAGGCCGGGTTCGTCCTCGGCAAGCATCAGCTTCATAGTTGTTCCTTTGGCGCACGGCTATACAGGTTTCGATACCGCCGATGATAGCGCACCGCCAGCCGTCTTAGCGCAGCCTTAGCTGCTCAACCTGCACGTTTTCAAATACGCAGGATATGGCTTAACCAAACTTAAGGCTCAGATGCCGAGCGCTTGGACGCATGCCGGTCGCGAAAAGACGGCGACTCGTTCTTTCACGGCGTCTTGGCTATGCAAAGTGTCCTGACGTTACTCCTCGTACGCACCCTCGAGCCGCAGCAGCCACTCCTTGCGGTCAAGGCCGCCGGCATATCCGTTGAGCGATCCGTCGGCCGCCACCACGCGATGGCACGGCACGATAATCGAAATGGGATTACGTGCGACCGCAGCCCCCACCGCACGAGGAGACACAACGGGTGCCTCGTTTCCCGGTACACGATGTCGAGCGGCAACACGCTGGGCGATCTCGCCATACGTAGTGACCTCGCCACGCGGAATAGAAAGCAGCTCAAACCAAACCTCGCGCTGAAACGCCGTACCAATCATATGCAACGGCGGCGTAAACCGAGGTTCCTGCCCTGCAAAATAAGCATTCAGCCAAGCCCAAGAACGCTCAAGCACCGAAGAAGCCGCGCCATTTGCCGGACTCACCGAAGACATGCCACCAATACCGGAGACCGCATCGGCACCTTCAACGTGCTCCGCATCTTCTTTGAGAAGCGTGGAGCCAAAGTGCTCCTGCCCCTCAAACCAAAGTCCCGTCAGACCGCGGCCATCAGCGGCAAGCAAGATTTCGCCCAAAGGCGAAGCAAACGTCGTCGTGACCACCAGCGGCTCCTTTCAAAACTCCGCACCATAATACCGCGAATTGTGCAGACAACCCCGCAGATACGTCTGGGCGGGCTCGCAATTGCTTAAGCGAGGCTGTTTTCCCCAATCAAGCGAAGAAGACGCGGGGCATCGACGCCAGAGCGGTACCTCTATCAGCTGAGCTCTAATACTTTCCCGAGAAGTGAACGAGTAAAAACGAGGCCCCGGAGCATCCACACCTTTAGACCAAAAAACCGCAGGATTCGCGCAGCAAAACCGCAGGAAATAGCGGTCAGAATATGCCAATGCTTCGGGGGTCAAAATAAGGTCGTTCACTTCTCGGGAAAGCATTAGACCCCGATTCACCCCAACCCCAAAGTCACCCCAGGCAGCAGGCGCGACAGCGCCGCGGCTGCCGTCACGGCCCGCAGTCACCTCAGGCAGCAGGCGCAGCGCGCCGCAGCTGCCGGCCGCGCTCCGCAGTCCCCAAAGGCGACAGGCGCAAAGCGCCGAGGCCGCCGCCGGGACCAGGGCCCGCAACAGCCACGTGCCCCCACATCAGCCCAGCAGTCCCAACCGACAACGGCCCCATCGCAGGCCGCTCGTAGCAGCGTCACCGCAGGCGGGGGCCGGGCTTGGTTTTCAGAACACTCCGCAGACCAGTGTGGCGCCTTGTCCGCGGCTCCGAAGGAGCAGGACAAGGCGCCACACATGGTCGAGGACGTTCTGAAAACTAAGCCCGGCCCCCGCCGGACAGGTCACACTACTCGCAGAGCAGCTTAGCGATCTGGACGGCGTTGGTTGCCGCGCCCTTACGGATTTGATCGCCGCAGCACCAGAAGGTGATGCCGCGCGCAGCCTCGGGGTTCGAGATGTCGCGGCGCACGCGACCGACCCAGATCAGGTCCTGGTCGGACGTATCCATCGGCATGGGGAAGCGATCGTGCGCATCCTCGGCGCTCATGTCGTCAACCAGCTTCACGCCCGGAGCGGCAGCCAACGCAGCACGGGCCTCGTCAACCGTAATGTCGCGCTCGAACTCGAGCGTAATGCTCTCGGAGTGCGAGCGCAGCACGGGCACGCGCACGCAGGTGCAGTTCACGCGCAACTCGGGCAGATGCATGATCTTGCGGCCCTCGTTTTGCAGCTTCATCTCCTCGGAGGTAAAGCCCTCCTCCTTGACGCCGCCAATCTGCGGAATCAGGTTGCTCGCCAGCTGGGCGGCAAACGCGCGCGGCTCGGGAATCTCCTCGCCACGGCCCAGGGCGGCCAGCTGAGCCTCGAGCTCGGCCATACCGGGAGCGCCAGCACCCGAAGCCGCCTGGTACGTCGAAACGATCATGCGCTTCACGCCGGCGAGCTGATGCAGCGGCCACGTGGGAACCAGGCCGATGATGGTCGCGCAGTTGGGATTGGCGATAAGGCCGTGATGCCACTTGATGTCGTCGGCATTGATCTCGGGCACAACCAGCGGCACCTCGGGATCCATGCGGAAGGCATGGCTGTTGTCGACCACGACGGCGCCGCGTTTGACGGCCTCGGGCAGCAAATCCTTCGCGATGTCGTCGCCAGCGGCGCCAAGCACGATGTCGCAGCCCTCAAAGGCCTCGGGGCAAGCTTCCTCAATCACAATCTGCTCGCCGCGGAACTCGACGGTTTTACCCGCGGAGCGTGCACTTGCCAGTAGCTTGAGCTTGCCAACCGGGAACTCCTGCTCGTTGAGGCACTCGAGCATCTGGGTGCCCACGGCTCCCGTCGCGCCCAAAATAGCAACCGTGTACTGTTTCATGCTTCCCCCTTTAAAGGTTTTGGCTTTTGCCCGCACGCCGAGCAGGCCGATTATTGTTGCCAGTGTATACAAGAACGGGGCGGGCACGAAACCCGCCCCGTCGAAACGAAACCGAAACGAAACGCCCCGCCGTAGATTTTTGAGACATGACCCAAAAATCTACCGAGCAGTCGCTACTTTTTGAGCGCGGCCAAGGTGGGATCGGCCGGCGCGGGAGCCTCCAGGTCAGAGACCTTCACAATGCCGTTCTCGTCGGAGAAGGCACGGTAAATGGTCCGAATCGCCAGGTCGAAGTCTTTCTCCTCGACACCGATAATGATGTTGATCTCGTCGCAGCTCTGCGAAATCATGCGCACGCTCACGCCGGCCTGGCCAAGCATGCCAAACAGGTGGCCCGAGATACCCGCGCGGCCTCGCAGGTTACGGCCGACGGTCGCGATGAGCGCCAAGCCCTCGACAACCTCGATCTCGAGCGGCTCGACCTCCTGCTGGATGTCGCCCACAAGCGAGTACAGCGAATCGTGTACATCCTTCTCCTGCACCACGGCGCCAAAGCGGTCGACACCGGTGGGCATGTGCTCAACGGAAACGTCATAGCGCTCGAAGACCGAAAGCGCGCGGCGCATAAAGCCGACGCGCGGCTTGGTGCGGTCGCGGGCCACGTTGATGGCGACAAAACCGCGCTTGCCGGTCACGCCGGTAATGATGGGCTCTGCTTCGCCCTCGTCAGCCGTCTCGCTAATGATGGTGCCGGGGTCCTGCGGCGCATTTGTGTTCTTGATGACCAGCGGAATACCCGCCTCACGCACAGGGAACACGGCCTCCTCGTGCAGGACGCTTGCGCCCATGTACGAAAGCTCGCGCAGCTCCTCGTAGGTAACGCGCGCAATGGGCTGAGCCTCGGGCACAATGCGAGGATCGGCAGAATAGAAACCCGAGACGTCGGTCCAGTTCTCGTACAGGTCGGCGCCCAGGCACTTGGCCAGGATCGAGCCCGAGATATCGCCGCCGCCACGATCGAGCAGCTTGATCTGGCCCTCACGCGTCGCGCCGTAGAAACCGGGCATAACAAAGCCGCCCTGCTGGCCGTACTCCTGCACCAGCTCGGAGGTGCGGTTCATGCTGAGCGTACCGTCGTGATGGAATGCCACAACCGTCGCAGCGTCCAGGAACGGCAGACCCAGGTATTCGGCCATCAGGCGAGCGGTGAAGTACTCGCCGCGGCTCACGAGCTCCTCGGTGGAGTAGCCGCCCGAGCGGGCGCGCTCGGCAAAGGCCGCGAACTCCTCACGGATGGGATAGGTGAGCTCCAACTCGTCAGCGATATCAAAATAGCGCTGACCAATGTCCTCGAGCAGCTCCTCACACGACACGTGATACTTAACGTGCGCGTTAACCAGGTAGAGCAGGTCGGTCACCTTGGTGTCGCCCTTAAAGCGACGACCGCAGGCAGAAACCACCACAAAACGGCGGGCAGGGTCGGCATCAACGATGGCCTTGATCTTCTTGAAGTGTTCGGCGTCGGCGACCGACGAGCCGCCAAACTTGGCAATTTTTATCATGGCGTGGAGGTTACCTTTCTAAAAGCCTCTGCAAACCTGTTTTGCGCGCTCTGATACCATGGGTTCACCGATTGGGACCAAGGTATCCGAGGAGCACTGTTATATGGGAACTTATCATAGTACACGAGGACGCACTTTATCATGCTCAAGTAAGGTGGCAATCCGCACCGGCATCGCTCCCGACGGGGGTTTGTTTGTCTCGGACGAGCTTGGCACCCAGCAGGTCGATATCAGCTCGCTTGCCGATAAATCGTACTTTGAAATCGCTCAAAATGTGTTGGAAATGTTACTGAACGATTACACGGACGAAGAAATTTCGGCGTGTGTCGACGAGGCATACCGCGGCACGTTCGCGAGTGAAGAGGTTACGCCGCTCGTCAAACTCGACGCTGCGCCGGGCGCTGACGTCCCTCAGACCTATGTGATGGAGCTCTTTGGCGGCCCCACAAGCGCTTTCAAGGACGTCGCCCTGCAGATGCTCCCCCGCCTCATGGCCCGCACTTCCGCCAAGGACGGCGGCGCCGAGCGCATCATGATCGTCACCGCCACGTCGGGCGACACCGGCAAGGCCGCACTCGCCGGTTTTGCCGACGCTCCGGGCACGGGCATCACCGTCTTTTATCCCGAAGGCAAAGTCAGCCGCGTGCAGAATCTGCAGATGTCCACTCAGGAGGGCGATAACGTCGCCGTCTGCGGCATCCGCGGCAACTTCGACGACGCCCAGAGTGCCGTCAAGCGCATCTTTGCCGATAAGGAGCTTGCCGAGCGTCTAGAGGCCGCTGGCACCGTGCTTTCGAGCGCCAACTCCATCAACGTCGGCCGTCTGGTGCCGCAGGTCGTCTACTACTTTGCCGCCTATGCGCAGCTGCTGCGCGCCGGCGCCATCGAGGCTGGCGACGCCGTGGAGTTCTGCGTACCGACCGGCAACTTTGGCGATATCCTGGCCGGCTACTATGCCAAGCGCATGGGCCTGCCCGTCGCCAAGCTCGTCGTGGCGAGCGACAAGAACAACGTGCTTGCCGACTTCTTGACCACCGGCGTCTATGACCGCAACCGTCCGTTCTTCACGACCATCTCGCCGTCGATGGACATCCTTATTAGCTCCAACCTGGAGCGCATGCTGTACTTCCTGTCCGACGGCGACTGCGAGCTCGTTGCCGGCCTTATGGAGCAGCTCGCCCAGACCGGTCGCTACGAGGTCCCCGCCGAGCTGCTGGCCAAGATCCAGAACGTGTTTGGCTGCGGCTGGGCCAGCGAGGACGAGGTTCGCGCCGCCATCAAGAGCTGCTGGGACGCCAACGACTACGTTATCGACCCGCACACCGCTTGTGGTTATCACGTCTTTGAGCAGGTCGCTCCCGCCGAGGGCGCCAAGGCCCGCGTGCTGCTTTCGACCGCCAGCCCCTACAAGTTCCCGCGCGCCTGCTGCGACGCCCTGGGCCTCGACGTTCCCGAGGATGATTTTGAGGCTATGCGTGTACTCGAGCAGGCCACCAACACGGTCGCCCCGACCCAGCTCGCCGAGCTCGAGTCCAAGCCCGTCCGCTTCGAAGACGTCTGCGACGTAGCCGACATGGCCAACTACGTAGAGTCCGCCGCCAAAAAGATGGCCACCAACTAAACCCCTTATAAGGCGCCGGCGAAAGCCGGCGCACCTTCTTTTATTCAGATACCCTCCGGGATGATGACGAACGTACAAGCGGGTCTGCCTGTTTAGTTCGTCGCGAGTTCCGCACGAGCCGGAAAGCACTTAATGTGCTTTCCGAGCGAGCCAGGACTGTCCGAGCAGCGAACTAAACAGGCAGACCGCCCAGGAGATTCACATGATCAAGATCACCGTCCCCGCAACCAGCGCAAACCTAGGCATCGGCTACGACACCCTCGGCATGGCCGTCAGCCTCTACTCGCACTTCACCTTCGAGCGCGCCGACAAGCTCACCATCACGGGCTGCCCCGAAGAGTTCCAAAACGAGAATAACCTGGTCTATGTGAGCTTTGTCGACGCTCTGGCCGCCTGGGGCGAGCCGGCCTTCCCCGTTGCTATCGACATTCAGACCGACGTGCCCGTCGCCCGCGGCCTGGGTTCCAGCTCCACCTGCGTCGTCGCCGGCATCATGGCTGCTGCCGCGCTGACAGGCCACACCGTCGACCGCGCCGAGCTCGTCCGCATCGCCACCGAGGTCGAGGGCCATCCCGATAACGTCGCCCCCGCTATCCTGGGAGGTGCCGTCTGCTCCTTTACGCCGACCGACTCGCTGCCCCAGTGCCTGCGCTACGAGGTGAGCGATCGCTTGCGTTTTATTACCGTGATTCCGCCCTACGAGGTGCATACGAGCGAGGCGCGCAAGGTTGTGCCGCAGGAGATTCCACTCTCCACCGCCGTATGGCAAATGGGCCGCATCGCCGGCATGACGCGCGGCCTGGAGACCGGCGATCTGGACCTGATTGCCGCCGCTAATGACGACCGCATTCAGGAGCCCTATCGTCGCCGCCTCATCCCCGACTACAACGCCGTGCGCGACACCTGCCTTAACGGAGGCGCCAAGACCATCTGGATCAGTGGCTCCGGCTCGACCCTCATGGCTGTGACCGACGACACCATCGTGGCAAAGTTCCTGCAGGTCAAACTGCGTGAACAGTTCCCCAAATGTGACACGCATATTCTGACGTGCGACACGGAAGGCGCCCAGATCGAATACCTGTAGCCGCCGCTCCGTATACCCGCCGAGGAGGCCAGGGGCTTTGCTCCCAAATCGTCCTCGGACATGGCAGGACCCCCGCTGCGCACTTCGTGCGGCGGGGGTCCTGCCGTCCTGCGGAAAGATTTGGGGGCAAAGTCCCTGGCCTCTCCTACGTTAACTTCGCTGGCAGCGGCTACAGGAACCTACGCTCTGGAAAGTCGCCGGGCTGATTTTTTGGCTTCTATTTGATAAAGGCGCACTTCCCAGCATCTCATTCGCCTTATAGCTCTGTTTTAATTTCTAATTGATGATCGATACGTGACGTCATCTAATTATCTTCGCTACTCAAAACAGCCCCAAGTTTACGTACTAGCGTCTCAACAGTAATTCCGAGTGCGTCCGCATAGACAAACTGCTCATAAACCCTAAGGCTGCGTTCCCCGGTCTCGACCTTTGAGATGAACGATTGAGGTACCCCCAGTTTCTTTGCGAGTTCAACCTGAGTGATACCTTGCTCCCGACGAATCTGGGAAAGGCATTTTCCGCATGTCCTGTTAGCATCAACGTTCATGCCGTTTACGCTATATTCCATTTTGATATATCCCAAACTGGGATATATTTATGTCACCAGCCATTCCGCTTATCAAAAATGCCCATCGCAGATTCATAGCGAGGAAGGAGCCTCGATAAACATGAATGACGAGATGAAGGAGCCCGACGAGGAAAAGGCACTCAGCAAGTCCGACGAGCGGAAGCCGGATTTCAAAGCCGAGCAGTTTTCTGATGGTGCTAGCGGCACCCCCTCCTCTGAAAATCCGCCATCAAACGAAGATGACGGCGCACGCAAAAATGAAGAAAACGACTCACTTCTAACGCGTGCCATTCATAAATTAGGCAATAAAAAACGAGCGGCAATCGCAGCTGCCGTGGCAGTTGTCATCATCTTCAGTTTGCCCATGCTGTTTCCTCAATTGTTTTGTAGCCACAAGCTATGGGCCAATGCAACCTGCACTAGCCCCCGTGTATGCAAAAGTTGCGGCAAAACCGAGGGAGAACCTCTCGGGCACGAATGGGAAGAAGCAACTTGTACGACACCGAAGACCTGCCAGCGTTGCGGCGAAACGAAAGGGGAGCCACTCGGACACCAACCGGGCTCGTGGACCAAAGAAGTCGACTACGTAGATGCCACTTCAAAGGAAATACGAGAATGCGAGAGATGCGGAGAGGTCGTTGACACCCGCAACGAGAAGGAAATCACATCTTTTCTTGGCGACGGAAAGTTTTCAATTTCACCTGAAGGCTTTATTGATCGACTTAACGAGGAATTCTCCGATATCCCCAATTGCAGCAGCATGAATGCGGATTACGAACTAGACGATAGCGGCATGGGACTCGAACTTCAGATCAAAAACGGTTCAAAGATTGCCGGTATTGGAGGCTTCTTTTCGGACTCGAGTAACCCGGTGCTACTCAGCT
>ERZ1032461.283-NODE-283-length-13775-cov-9.102988_pt1 | contig 13775 bp, 10 predicted proteins | sample MGYA00517098_ERZ1032461 | MGnify/ENA primary metagenome ERZ1032461 (study PRJEB33719, sample SAMN04261332) | wastewater metagenome | biome: periurban shantytown; feature: human; material: feces | host: Homo sapiens | place: Peru: Lima | collected 2013-01-26 ...
AGCTCCGCAACATCAACGAGGAGTACATCCTCAACCGCACCAAGGACATCGCCAAACTCGAGGGTGAGATTGCCGAGCTTGAGGAGATCCTCTCCAGCGAGGAGAACATCAAGAAGGTCATCAGCGACGAGCTGGCAGCCGTCAACAAGAAGTACGTGATGCCGCGCCGCACGGGTAGGATCGAGCCCCACGAGGTTATTGAGGTGAGCCTGGAGCCCGAGGTCGAGGAGTACCCGGTTACCATCATGCTCTCGCGCGACGGCTACCTCAAGAAGATGACCGACCGCGTGCTCAAAAAGGCTGCCACGCTCAAGTACAAGGACGGCGATAAGCCCTTTATCGAGTTCCCGTCCTCCAACACGCACGAGCTGCTGGTCTTTACCAACAAGAGCCAGGTGTACAAGTGCAAGGTCGCGGCGTTTGAGGACACCAAGTCGGCCCAGCTGGGCTCGTACCTGCCGACCGACCTTGAGATGGAACCCGACGAGAGCGTCATCTGGGTCATCGACCCCGAGGACTATAAGGCCGACGTGCTGTTTGTCTTTGAAAACGGCCGCGTGGTGCGCGTCGCGCTCTCCGGATACGTCACCAAGACCAACCGCAAGCGCCTCAAGAACGCCATCTACGGCGGCAGCAAACTGCTGTATGCCCAGGTGCTCAAGGAAGATCGCGACATTGCGCTGGTCTCAAGCGACTACCGCCTAATGAACTTCAACACGTCGCTGCTCAAAACCAAGACGACCACCAACACGCAGGGCGTCCAGGCCTTTACGGCCAAGAAGGGCCGCTCGGTCACCACCGTCGGCACGACCGAGGAGATTCTTGGCGCCGGCGTCTCGGCCGAGAAGTTCACCGCGCAGAGCCTCCCCTCCGCCGGCGCTCGCATGAAAGAAAACGACATGCCGAGTCTGTTTGACTAGGGTCTCCTCACGCGTGCCACGCACTCAGTCCGAACCGCCTCCGCGTGCCACGGCTATGATACAAACCTGTGAAAAAGAAAGCCCTAAGCAATTTGCTTAGGGCTTTTACCTGACGCTGGTGATTGGTCACATACAATAGACGCCCGCTCATGCGGGCACCCGAAAAACAGCTACTTTGCGAAGGGATTTGGATAGTCCCTTGGAATATGCCAAGGGGAACCCTTCTTGTCCTGAAACCCCCGCGCACGCAAACCGCAGGTAAAAGTCTGCATCCGCCTCAACCACAGGCGCAAACCACGAAAGCATCTCAACGGCGCAAATTCTCAATCCCTACTCAATAGGCAAATACGCACGCACGTACCTATGGCAACCGGCCGAATCGAACGTTCGCGCCAGCAGCAAGCCATGAAGGGGTCCTGCGATCGTGTAGCCATCATCTACAGCGCATTTCACGAAGTCGGAAAAGAGGTCGGCCCCAAACCCGCCGCGCTCACCGGCGTCGAGCACCGTCGAGAGCGTCCGCGCCGGCGCAAGCTCAACAACGCCCTCGCGCCCGCATTCCTCACCCAGTCCCCTATACGCCTCGAGCCGCATGGCAGACCCCCAAAAATACCGCCGTTCGCCGGCCACGGGAAACCAGAAATACGGCTTCATAAGCGCGGCGTTTCGGTTTGCGAAGGCGACGGCGTCGGTGCATACATCCGCAGGCAAACGATGCTCCTCGCGCTCTACAACGTAGATGCAGCCCGCAAAGTCGCGCTCCTCCACAACGCCCAGGTCGCTCTCACTGGAACGCAGTTCCTCCATAAAGCGGCTGTGCTCGCTCAGGGCAAGCTCACGCCGACGCAGGTCGTGGCGCATCTCGTCCTCGCGTCGGGCGAGCTGGCTCTCGATATCCCCCAGTGTACGCGCCGTGAGCAGCTCCTGCACCTCCGCTAGCGAGAAACCCATGGCCTGGTAGTACTTGCAGTCCCACAGCAGGTTCATCTGCCAGTCGTCGTAGTAGCGGTACCCGTTGCTCGGATCGACCTCGGGCTGGATGATCCCGCGTTTCTCATACAGGCGCAGCGCGTCGCGGGTGATACCCAGCTTTTGGCGAATGTCTTTTTGCGTGTACCGCATGGATTATCTCCCCAAACCGCTTGACCTGGGTGTTACCCCCACCTTGACCATTAATCACATAGTACATGGGCGCAATATGCACGCGCCACGATTTCTTGGAGGTAGTAATGAAGCTCGACACTCTGTTCTCTCCCATGAAAATCGGATCTTGCGAGATCCCGAACAGGCTTGTCGTCCCCGCCATGGTCACCAACTACTGCAACCTCGAGGGCACCATCACCGAGCGTTACCTTCGCTACATGGAGGAGAAGGCCCGCGGAGGCTGGGGCCTGCTCATCACCGAGGACTACTGCGTCCAGGAGAACCGTAAGGGCTACACGCGTATCCCCGGCCTGTGGAACGATGGCCAGATCGAGGGCAACAAGGACCTGACCGCCGCCGTTCACGCCCACGGCTCCAAGATCTTCTGCCAGATGTACCACCCCGGTCGCCAGGTCATGCCCCAGTCGACCTTTGGCCTCGACCTCGTCGCGCCCAGCGCCACCACCTGCCCCGCATGCCAAGGCCCCGCTCGCGACATGACCATCGATGAGATCGCCACCCTCGTGGACGACTTCGGCTCGGCCGCCGGCCGCGCCAAGGAGGCCGGCTTCGACGGTATCGAGCTGCACTGCGCCCACGGCTACTTGCTGGCCGAGTTCCTCTCCCCCGCCATCAACCGTCGCGTCGACCAATACGGCGGCTGTTTTGCGAACCGCGTGCGCATCGTGGACGAGATCATCGTTTCCATGCGTGAGCGCGTGGGGCAGGACTTCCCCATCATCGTCCGCGTCTCCAGCGATGACCTCGTTCCCGGCGGCCGCACCATCGCCGAGACCCTGCAGCTGTGCCGCCACCTGGAGGAGGTCGGCTTCGACGCCATCAACTGCTCCAACGGCATGTACGCCAGCAAGCCCACCGACCAGGTCATCGCCCCCATGTTCACGCCGCACGCCGTCAACATGGACCGCTGCGCCCTCATCAAGCAGGCCGTGAACATCCCCGTTATCCTCTCCAACCGCGTTAACGACCCCGAGATGGCCGATACCCTGCTCGCCATGGGCACCGCCGACTTCGTCGCCATGGGCCGCGGATCGCTTGCCGACCCCCACATGCCCAACAAGGCAAAGGCTGGCAAGATCTGCACTATCAGGCAGTGCATCGGCTGTCTGCAGGGCTGCGAGTTCCCGCTCTACATCGACTCCGAGGTAACCTGCTTGGTCAACCCCCGCGTCGGTCGTGAGTACGAGGACGCCATGGACAAGGTCGAGACCGCCAAGAAGGTCATGGTCATCGGCGCCGGCCCCGCGGGCCTTCAGGCTGCCGAGGCTGCAGCGAAGCGCGGCAACGACGTCACCGTGTACGAGGCCCAGGATCAGCTGGGCGGCCAGTTCCGCTCCGCAGCCTTCCCCGTCGGTAAGGGCGAGCTGTCCACGTACATCAGCAGTCTGCGCGCCAGCCTCGAGGAGCTCGATGTCAACGTCAACCTTGGCCAGGAGGTAGATGAGGACCTTATCGCCGCCAATAAACCCGACGCCATCGTGATCGCCACCGGCGCCAAGCCCCTCACCCCTCCCATCCCCGGCATCGAGAACGCCGTTTTCGCCGAGAACGTCCTGCTTGGCAAGACGATCGTCGGCCCCGGCCCCGTCGTCGTATGCGGTGGCGGCGAGGTAGGCGCCGAGACGGCCGACTTCATCGCCCAGTACCGCGACGACGTCACCGTGCTCGAGATGCGCGGCGAGCTGTGCCTGGACATGATGCCCATCACCAAGGGCGCGTTCATGGAAATGATGGCCAATTCCGGCGTCAAGTCCCACGTCAACGCAACCGTCAAGTGCATCGAGAGCGGTATAGAGGTCAACACCGACATCGCAAGTTGGAGCGGCGAGGCGGGCGCCGATAGCCAGAACGCAACGGGCTTCGCCGTCGTCTACACCGATGCCCAGGGCGTCGAGCACAAGCTCCCCGCGGCGACGGTCGTCTCGGCATTCGGCTACAAGGCTTACAACCCGCTCGAGGAGATCGCCCGCAAGCACTGCGACAACGTGCAGGTGGTCGGCTGCGCCGTCAAGGCCGGTAACGCCGTCGTCGCCTCGCGCGAGGGTTACGAGGCAGGCCTGGCCATCTAGAGCCCAGCTCCATTAACTTAGGTCCCTACTTCCTTACGGGAAGCAAGAACAACAAGGGAGGCAATCGTACACACGATTGCCTCCCTTTCGTTTTTGGTGTTCGTAACTAACGTATACACACCAACCGCAAACCCTTACAGCTCGTACTCAACCACCTGCGGCTGACCGGACATACGAGAATAATTGAGTCGTTTTCCCGGGCAGGAATGCAAAAAGAAAGCCTCCGAACCAGGTGGAGGATATTGCCCTGTCGTACGCGCTTCTGAGGGCGGCCTCGAAGAACGAGACGTCTTTCAAGACGGCCTGCGCAAGGCCGATGTTCCAGAGGTAGAGGTTGAGAGCGACGGCGTTACTGCACCTTCAGCCGCATTTTTCTACGTTAAGAAAAGAACGGTGCCCATGCATATGACTGCTTAGGCCAGCTTTCGAGCGAGCTCGCGCACCTCTTCGAGCTTGGGCGACGATGCCATGCTGTCGCGCTCCTCCATGCCGCTGATGGTGACAATGCCCTGGTCCTCCCACTTGCAGTAGGCGCAGGCAACCTTGTACGCGGTAATTGCCGCATCATAAACACCATCGCTGTGGCTGTCGAGCAGCAGAGCCGTCTTGGTAAACGGGAAGCCCGTGGCGCCAAAGGCGTACAGACGGTCGATGACGGCCTTCTCCTGCGCGGTGATGTCAAACCAGTAGATGGGCGAGGCGAACACGACCATGTCGGCATTTTTCAGCGACTCCATCACGTCCGCCATGTCATCCTTCTGCACGCAAGTGCCCTCGTGGGCAGCGCAGTACTGGCAACCCAGGCAGCCGGCAATCTTCTTGCTGGCGACACGGACAATCTCGACTGCATGGCTGCCCTCACGCGCGGTCTCGGCAAACGCCTCGACCATGGTGTCGGTGTTGGCACCCTTGCGCGGGCTACCGCTCAATACAACGATATTCATAGCCTTCTCCCTCCTTCGTACCGCAGGCGCGCGGCACGCAGCTTGATTTAACCAAAACGGATGGAGCTGTTCAATCGCTCGCGAATCACATCTCTTGTTCGAGCGTTCCAGACACAATCTCATTGGCTGATTGCTCCTTTGGCTAGCTGCGGCGCTCGCGTCCGCATTATTTGCAGGCATCGTGTCCGTCCTCGCCAAGTGCGGCATCAGTACCGTCGACTCCGATGTCGCCACGGCACTTCCGCTGACTAGTCAACTACGACGTTGCCGTTCTGCATCACTGTCACGGTCATGCCGTCGGCTACGTAGCTCAAAAACTCCTCGCCCAGGCAGTCGATCACCGGCATGGGCGTGGCGTCGTCCAGCCACACGTCTTGCAGGATGGCGCCGGCGGCGGCCAGTGAGTCTATCTCCTCGCTAAACAGCAGGCATGCGGGCTGCCTGTCCATGGCCACGGCGCAGTACAGCACCAGGCCACCGGTGGTCGAACCTATGGTCGCGGGCAGGCACAGTGCCTTGCCGCGCATCTTCTTACCGTACAGGTCGGGGTTGTTCTGGTCGCCGCAGGTCGATTCCTTGTCGCCAAACTGCAACGCTTTCTGAAACGACGCGAGCGTGTTGAGCCCACCATGACTCACGAGCGCCGGCGCGCTCACGGTCCCGGGCACCACCACGCGCCCCGTAAACGTCTTTGTCATTATCGCGCTCCCTTCGTGAGGATGTCCAGAATCTCGTCGTCGGTGTAGTAGCGCGCGCTCGAATACGTGCGCAGCTTGTTCGAGTTCGTGATCACGGGCATCTTCGCGCTCAGCGGGTTGTTCATGTACATGAGCGGGCAGATGCTCGACACCACCACGCCCGCCGCATCCAGCACGCGCGCAGCCGGCGTGGTCGCAAAGCGCTTCGCCACCGCGGGTGCCGCCGTAAACACGCACGGCACGCTCACGCGCGTGCGGCCGGCCTCGGCCAGTCCCTGCGCTATGCGCTCGCTCCACTGCTCGAGTTGCTCCATGCTCATATGCGGACACCCCATAAAGCACAGCCTGGGCTTGGCATCCGCGTTCTTCCACACCACCGGGTAGCTCGCGCGCACGCGCTCAAGCTCGGCGTCGTCGATCACATACACCTGCGCGCCCTCGCGCACGAGTGCGCGGCCCTGCTCTCGCGCCTCAGGCGTCAGCCCCTCCACGTGGTACAGCCCCACCGCGCCGTTCGACGCGCACGCTGCACCCATGTCCTTCAGGTACGCCTTCGCGCTGCCATCGAGCTCATCGCCCAGCCACGCGTCCAGCCCCGTAATGTAAGGCACGTCGGCCATCACGCGCATGCCGATGGCCGAACCCAAAAGCTGCGCCTCGGGCCTTCGCTCGCAGCGCACCTCGACCACCCAGTCGGCGCGCCTGCCATCGTCGGTCAGCAGCCCAAACCGCGGCACGAACCCGCACACCGACCCCATCAAATCGATGATGCCCGAGTTGCGGTTGCATCGCGCGCCCAGCACCGAGTTCGCATACACCACGGCAGACGACTCCGACCAGCTCAGCACGTCGCCCATAGCGGGCACGTTGCCCACCTCGTCCATGTAGCACGTGCACGTGAACGCGTCGTCGCCCATCAGCCCCAGTTCGCGCAGCTGCCCCTCGTAAAAATCCTGCTTGCTGTACATGAAGTGCTTGAAGATGATCTTCTGCAAAAAGCTCGCCGGCACGTTGTCATCCAACGGCCTGGGGTCTACCGAGAAACCCGTCTGGCTCACGGCCCCTTCGTCTATGAGTTTGCCCATCAGCTCGTACACCGGCCCCAGCGCCTTGAGCCCAAAGCTCGTCACAAGGTGGTTGTACTTGCTCGTCACGCTCACCATCTCGTCGGCACCGTACAGGTCGCCGTAGCGCACGAGCGTCTCGAGCACCTTCGCCATCGTCTCGCCGCGCTCGCCGGCGAGCATCGCCTCTTGTTCGGCGGTCAGTTTCATAGCTTTCCCCCTTCTTCTTACAGTGTCATCGCCACGTCATACGCGCGCCAGATCACGCTGCGCAGATTGCCCACGCCGTTGCAGTCGCCCACCAGGCGAACGCCACGGCCCGATCTCGCAAGCGGCGCAGGCGTGTACCCCGTGGCCGTCACCACGGCGTCAGCTTCGATGTCAAACGTCGTACCGTCCGCGTGCCTGCAGCTCACGCGCAGGCCAGCGTCCTCGGTGCGCGCGATGCCGGCAAGCGTGGTCTCAAGATGCACAGGTACCTGCTTCCAGGCGAACCACTCGCGCAGGTACGAGCTGTTGGCCAGGCATACGCCCTTCTGCGCCACCAGGTCGTCGGCCATCTCGACAATCTCGACGTCGCGTCCCTCGAGCGCGGCGTCGTAGGCCACCTCGCAGCCGGTCAGGCCGCCGCCCACCACCACAACGCGCTGCGCCGCGGGCGGATTCTCCAGGTAGTCGCACGCCTCGCGCGCCAGCTCTATGCCGGGGATGGGCAGCGTGCGCGGGGTCGAGCCCGTCGCCACCACCACAGGGCTGCCGAGCTCGGTAATGTCGCGTACCTCGTCACCCAGGCGCACGTCCACGTTAAGCTGTACCATCTGCCGCTCATACCAGGCAAGCAAGTCACGCATCTTATCCTTGTAGCTTGCCCGCGCGGCAGCAACGAACACGCCGCCCAGGCGCTCGCCGCGCTCGTGGATCACCGGACGATGGCCTCGCAACGCCAGCACACGGGCGCACTCCATGCCGCCGATGCCGCCGCCCACGATGTGGATCGTCTTGGGCGACGAGGTCGGCTTGATGTAGTGACGCGACGTCTGCATGGTCTCGGCGTTCACGGCGCAACGCGCCAGATGCAAAGAGTCCATAAGGTCCTGGTCGTTGGCCACACCCTTGTAGTGGCACATGTTAAAGCAGCCGTTATGGCACAGGATGCACGGGCGGATATCGGCCCCTCGACCCGCTTTAAGCTTCGACACCCAAGCAGGATCGGCCAAGAACGGCCGAGCGAAGCCTGCGGCGTCGATACGTTTCTCGGCGATGGCCGCGGCGGCGTCGGCAGGCTCCATGCGCCCGGCGCATACGACGGGCACGTCGATGTGCCGGCGCAGCTCGGCCACGTCGTCTAGGTTGCAGTTCTTGGGCATGTAGATAGGCGGGTGGGCCCAGTACCAGGCGTCATAGGTACCGTTATCGCAGTTGAACATATCGCAGCCTGCGTCGGTCAGGTAGCGCGCAGCCTCGATGGACTCGGCCATATCGCGGCCGGCCTCTACGAACTGCTCGCCAGGAAGTGCGCCTTGACGCAGGCCCTTCGTCTTGGACTCGACGCTGTAGCGAATGGACACGGGAAAGTCGTCGCCGCAGGCACGCTTGATGGCACGTACGATCTCGGCCGCGAAACGATACCGGTTCTCAAGGCTGCCGCCGTACTCATCGGTGCGCTTGTTCACGTATTTCAGAGCGAACTGGTCGAGCAGATAGCCCTCATGGACGGCGTGCACCTCGACACCGTCGACACCTGCCTCCTTGAGCAGGCGCGACGACTCGGCGAACGACTCGATAATCTGGTCGATCTCGGGCTTGGTGATCTCACGCGACGGCAGCTTGTCCGACCAGCGGTTGGGCGAGGCGCTCGGCGCGGCGCAGATGCGTTCCAGGTCCATGACGGGCTTGGCAACGGCGCGCAGGACGGGGTTCGTGTAGAGCGCCTCCATGAGCGGACTGATGGTGAACGATCGGCCGAAGCCTGCCGTGAGCTGCACGAACAGTTTGGCGCCGGTTGCATGGAACACAGGCATCCACGCCGCTAGGTCGCGGTACATCTTCTTGTTCTTGTGCAACCATTGGCCGAACATCGGGTTGTACACCGGCTGGCATCCGGGCAGCACCAGGCCGGCATCGTGTTTGGCCACCTCGAGGAGGAACTCGGCTCCCGCACGGTCGAAATGGTTCTTTTCCATCCAACCGAACAGGTCGGTACCACCCATCGACGTCATGACGATGCGGTTCTTGATAGTGAGAGAACCTATGGTCCAGGGCTCAAAGAGAGGCGCGAGGGTATCGTTCACAGGTGCTCCTTACAGCTTGTAGGTGATCCAGGCGCTTGCATCGTCGTAGTTCTCGTTGGGGACCCAGTACATCACGCGGTCGGTGAGGTTGTATACGACGCTGTGAACAGTGATGGTGTTGGCGTCGTCGTTGTTCCAGCTACGACGACCCACGGCGGCGAGCACATCCATGGCCGCAGACTCGTCGGCCACGACGCCGTCGGTCGCGGACAGGCGCGTGTAGAGCTCGTTGTAGCGGTCGAGGCCTTTCTTGGCATCGTCGGAGGCGTAGTAGTTGGGCTCGAGCACGAAGTTCGTGACCCACTGGTAGTCGGCCGCCGCCTCGATCTCGCCGAACGCGGCATCGTCGTCGTTGTAGGTCACGTGCAGTTCACGGGCGGAGCCGTCGGTGTCGGTGTCGTCGTCTGCGGCAACCCACTCGAAGATGGCGCTGCGGCCGGATGCGTCGGCCACCATGTAGTGGTAGCTCGTGCCTGCCGAGTCATGCATGTCGTAAGACTGGGCGATCTCGACGGCCTCGTCCAGATCGTCGGCGTAATCGAGCACGAGACGAAGGAAGGTGGTGGTGGTCATGTCGGGTTTATCGGTATCTTGGTTCGTGGCCGTGACCTCGCCCTCGGGACCCTGGTAGGTCATGTAGACGCCGCAGCTCACGCCGGCGTCGTTCATGCCGTCGAGCGGCGCGTAGACGGCAGCCAGGCAGGTGAGACGGTCCTTGAGGCCGTCGACCTCGGACTCGGCGTCCATGCCCAGCAGACCCAGGTCGACCGTGGAGACCGTGGCGTGGCGGTCGCCCGAGGCGGAAGTGTGCACGATGGCGGCGTGCGTGGTGTGCATGTCGTAGTTGCGGGCGAACAGCGCGTCGCCGGCGGCCGTGGAGGCGGTGAACGACGAGCAGCCAATCTGGGGCGTGGGCATGGAGATGTCGACGACGCCCTTCGTGATGTTGCCGATGACGAAGTCGATGAGCTCGGCGTCGCTCGAAACGCCGCCCTGCTCGACGAACTTGTCGATGTAGTAGTCGCCGGCCATGGTCATCTCGTAGACGTTGGCATCGCCGTGGCTTGCGTTGCGCTCGCGAATCTTGTGGAAGCTGGCCACGGAGGCGATCTCGTCTTTCCAGGTGAAGCCGATGGTGCCCACGAGGGCAATAATGACAAGCACCAGGACGATGACGATTTTCTTTACTGTCTTGCTCATGTACACGTTCTCCTTTCATTCAGCACACTGTGTGCTGAGATGGGCAAAAGAAGCGGCGATAGGTATGGGACCTACCGCCGAAGAGGTGGTGGCAAACAGGTGCGCCAGGTGCAGCCCTTAAGCCCTCATGCCCGAAAGCATGAGGTCGAAGCCGTAGCGGAAGCGCGCCAGAGCCTCATCCTCGGGAATGCCGCGGCCGAGCGCATCGGCGTTGAACCCGCGGATAAAGCACCAGATGGCATACGAGGACTGTGCCTCGTCTAGGTCGGCGCGCACCACGCCGAGCTGTTTGCCCTGCGTGATAAGCGCACGAATCTCGCGATCCCACCAGGCGAAGTTTTCTTCCCCCGCCGAGTCGGCCTCGAACACGAACTGGTTGAAGTTCTGCTTGGCGACGTAGGACAGGTGCAGCGTGCGCGCAGCGATGTGATGCACGTGTTCGAAGAAGTCGCCCTCGCCGTCATACGGCGTGCACAGGCTTTCGCGCACCTTGCCGGCGATGTCGCGATACACGATATCGAGCACCTCATCGATATTGGCGAAGCGGTTGTAGAACACGCGGTTCGTGATGTGCAGGTCCTTGAGAACATCGCGCACGGTAAGACTCGCGTAGCCGCGCTCGCATGCAAGGCGTCGCACGCTCGCGACGATCTCATCCGACGTGCCGTCCACGATGCGTGTGGGTTTATTGGCGTCCATGACCCTCCTCACGAAGTCACCTATCAATCGCTCGGCACACTGTGTGCTGCGTCATAATGACTGGATGGCGCGACCGTGTCAACGCGCTTCGCATGATGCACAAAACCTGTTGCAATAACCGCCCGCACGATATGGTCATGGTTTTTCGGGGTCCCTGTCGTGGTTTCGGATGTCACGGAGGTCATCGAGTATTCGCAGAATCAGCTATCCCTTGTTCGCATGTTGGGTTACCGCCTGTTTGCAACCATCGTTGCCGAGCTCGGCAACCCTATTCCCAATTTGCGATATTTCCGATCGCGTACAGGGGAATGTTCCGCATCCAACCCTGATCCCGGAAGCCCGACATGCTGAACCTGCGGGGACTCATGCCCTCGTAGCGCTCGTTGAAGGCGCGCAGGCTCTTCGCTCGCAGGTTCTCCTCAGCCTTCACTTCGATAGGGTACACGCTGGACCCGGCCTGTACGAGGAAGTCAATCTCGCCGCTGGAGTTCTCGGCCGCCCAGTAAAAGGGCACGAGGCCGCAGTCCGAAACAAGCTGTTGACAGACGTACTGCTCGGTGAGGGCCCCTTTGAATTCCGTGAAAATGCTGCTGCCGTCTACAATCGCAGCCGGGCTCAGCCCGCTCATTGCCCCCAGAAGCCCTATGTCCAACATGAACACCTTGAAGGCGTTTTGGTCCCGGTAGGCCTTCAGTGGCATGCCTGGCTTGCTCACGCGCGGCACTTTGATGATGAGGCCGGCTTGCTCAAGCCATCGCAGGCTCTCCTCGAAATCCGCTGCTCGAGCACCTTTGCGAACTTGGCCGAACACGAACTTCTTGTTCTCCTTTGAAAGGTGCTTGGGGACGGAGTCCCACGCGAGCATAGTCCGCGCCAGCAGGTTTGCGGGCACGTGCTTGGCGAAATCGCTCATGTAATCGGCAAGGATCTGGTCCTGCACCCTTCGCGCGTCGCGCACGTCCGCCGTGTCGATGTAGGCGTTCACGGCTTCTGGCATCCCCCCTACGATGTAGTAGGTGCGCAGAAGCTCCTTGAGCCTGTCCGAGAAGGTGTCCATCATCGCATGGTCGCCCTTTTCGATCAGCTCGGCGTAACGTCCGTTTCCCGTTGCGCCGAGGAATTCGGTGAAGCTCAGCGGGAAGAGATTCACCGAATTGACCTTGCCGACGGGGAATCCGGTCCCATGCGTTGCGGAGATGCCCAGAAGGGAGCCGGCTGCGGCCACATGGTATTCTTGGGCGTCCTCGCAGAAGTACTTGAGCGACGTGATGGCAGCGGGACAGGACTGGATCTCGTCCAGGACAACGAGTGTTCTGCCCGGATTGATGTCCATGTCGAGGTGCAGCGAGAGCGAGGAGATGATCCTTCGGGGATCGAGGTCGGGCTCGAAGAATCGGCGAGCCCGCTCATCCTTGTCAAGGCTCACGTAGGCGATGCTTTCGAAATGCAGTCTGCCGAACTCCTTGAGGATCCAGGTTTTGCCGACCTGGCGTGCGCCGTTGACGATGAGGGGCTTGCGGCGTTCGCTTCCCTTCCACTCGACCAGCCTATCCATCAGCTTTCTCTGCATGGGAAACCTCCATCAACAAGATACGTCCTTAATATAGTGCGTAAACACAATAATAAGGACGTAATAATGATAATTGATGCAAAAATCAGGAGGAACTATTCCCACTCGTTGGTAACGGTTCCGCCGTCCGGTCACTCCAGTTGCAGCAGGTTGGCGACAGGAAGCCGATGATGGCAGACGCCCAAAGCAGAAAGCCCATCCCCACGGGAGGGCAGCAAATCGAGCACCTCAAACAGAAGGCGTCTTCTTCGTGCTGCACACTGAAATGGAAGTCGCGCACATCCGAGATCCCGAGCTTTTCAATCCAGCTCAACCCGCATCGCCCCTCTCGAGGTCACGCGGTGCGCCTGCGATAACCGCTCGTGCTACAATGCGAACATCAGAGATGAAAACACAGTCCCCGTCGGGTAGTCGTGGGCGTGCGGGAGTCCGCATCAGTAACCTGCCTCCTTGGTTGTCCCTTCTCTGCATGGTCATCTACATAAAGGAGGAACCAACCATGCAGATCAGCGTGTCGTCCACCCTGACCGTATATCACGACGGCCAATTCTGGGTCGGGCTGGCGGAGCACGTCGAGGGCGGAAGGTATGGCGTCGCCCGCATCGTCTTCGGCGCGGAGCCGTCCGATGAGGAGATTCTGCGATTCGTTGTCGGCAAATGGGAGAAGCTCTCGTTCTTCGGTGGCAAGCCGGCTGAGGCAAGCAAGCCCGCGAAGAACCCCAAGCGGCGCGCCCGCGAGGCGGCGAAAGCACTTAAGTAGCCGGCGATGAGCACCAGAGGTTCAAATGCTGGTACTACGACCAGGCGATTCAGGATGGCAACGAGGATAGACTGAAGGCGCTGATCCCCGACGATTTGCCGGAAGAGATCAAAGATACCTACGTAACGCCCACGCTCAATAATGCCGTCCGATGCTCAAGGGACCTTGCTCTATGGCGACGCCGAAACAGCATCAGGCGGTACTCGACGGTATCAAAACGCAAGCTCAGAAGCCAGTTCCCGTTATTCCCATAGGCATAAGCGCATCTGTTCGCGATTGCCTATCGATGCTCTGCCTCGAGCACGGCAGACACCGCATCGAGGAACTCCCGCACGTGGTCTGCGGGGTGCGGCGAATGAAGCAGCCCGTAAGACACGAGACAGTCCCAATCGGTAG
>ERZ1032461.290-NODE-290-length-13658-cov-9.788650_pt1 | contig 13658 bp, 9 predicted proteins | sample MGYA00517098_ERZ1032461 | MGnify/ENA primary metagenome ERZ1032461 (study PRJEB33719, sample SAMN04261332) | wastewater metagenome | biome: periurban shantytown; feature: human; material: feces | host: Homo sapiens | place: Peru: Lima | collected 2013-01-26 ...
CCGATGATCTCGCCGACCGGCATACGCGGGGAGAGCGAGGAGAACGGGTCCTGGAAGATGATCTGCATCTTTGTGCGCAGGGCGCGCAGCTCCTTGTGGGAGAGATCGTAGACCTCCTGCCCGTTGAAGAGGACCTGACCGGCGGTCTTGGAGTCGTACAGGCGGAGAATGGTGCGGCCCGTGGTGGTCTTGCCGCAGCCCGACTCGCCGACGAGACCCATCGTCGTGCCGCGCTTTAAGTTGAAGGTGACGCCGTCGACGGCCTTGACATAGCCGACCGTGTGAGCGATCATACCGCTCTTGATGGGGAAGTACTTCTTCAGGTGGTTGACCTGAAGAATGTACTGCGGGTCATACTCCACGGGGGTGAAATTGGGGTCCTGGAACGGATTGTCCTTGTGTTCAGCCATCTTTATTCACCCTCCTTCTTCATGTTTTCGGGATAGTAACGGTAGCAGCTCACCTTATGCGTCGGGGAGAGGGAGATCTCATGCGGATAAGCGCCCTCACAGCCGTTCACGCACATCTCGCAGCGGTCCTTGAAGTAGCAGTAGTTCGGCATATTGATGGGGTTGGGGACCTTGCCGGGGATGGAGTAGAGCTTGTCGACCTGCTTGCCGACGACCGGCTTGGAGGCCATCAGGCCAATGGTATAGGGGTGTGCGGGGTGGGCGAAGATCTCCTCCGCCGTGCCCTGTTCGACGATGCGGCCGGCATACATGACGACCACGTAGTCCGCCATCTCCGCGATGACGCCGAGGTCATGCGTGATGAACATGATGGAGGAGTTGATGCGGTCCTTGAGGTTGCGCAGCAGGTCGAGGATCTGGGCCTGAATGGTCACGTCAAGCGCCGTGGTGGGCTCGTCGGCGATGATGAGCTTGGGGCTGCATGCAAGCGCCATGGCGATCATGACGCGCTGGCGCATACCGCCGGAGAGCTCGTGCGGGAACATCTTGTAGACGCCCTCGCTGTTGGCGATGCCGACCATTTCAAGGAGCTTGATGGTGCGCGCCTTGATCTGCTCTTTGTCGTGCCCCTCTTCGTTGTGCAGGGCGATGACCTCATCGACCTGGTCGCCGATGCGGAAGACGGGGTTCAGCGCGGTCATCGGCTCCTGGAAGATCATGGAGATGAAGTTGCCGCGCAGATGCTGCATGACACTGTCCGGGGCCTTCGTCACGTCGTAAGCCTTGTCGCCGAGATTCAGGCGGATCTCGCCTTCCACGACCTGACCCTGCGGACGCTGCAGAAGCTGCATGATCGAAAGGCTCGTCACGGATTTGCCGCAGCCCGACTCGCCCACAACGCCCACCGTCTTGCCGATGGGGACATTGAAGGAGATGCCGTCTACGGAGTGCACCGTGCCGACATCGGTGAAGAAGTAGGTGTGCAGATTGTCGATCTCAAGGACGTTGGCACGGTCCTTCATCTGCGTCAGATACTCGCTCTCGGGCACATTCTTGCGCTTGTGCTGCTTTTCGAGCTGATTGGTGATCCTGCGGTTTGCTTTGGAGATGCGGCGCGATTCCTTTGCGGAAAGATAGCCGTCGTTGTTCTTTTTCGCCATTTTCTGATGCCCTCCTTCCTTAACGCTTCATCTTCGGGTCGAACGCGTCGCGCAGACCGTCGCCGACGAGGTTGAAGGCGAGAACGGTGAGCAGGAGCAGCAGGCCCGCGGGGATCCAGATGAACCAGTAGGTCGTCAGCACGTGGGTGTTGTTGACGTCGTTGATGATGTTGCCCCAGGAGGCGAACGGGAACTTGACGCCGAGACCCAGGAAGCTGAGCGTGGCCTCCGTGATAATGACGGAGCCGAGGCCCATCGTGCAGTTGACGATCAGCTGCGGAATGACGTTGGGGATCAGGTGCTTGAAGATGCGGCTCCTGACGCTGATGCCGCAGGCCTCGGTAGCGGTCATGAACTCCTGCTCGCGCAGCGACAGAATCTGACCGCGGACAAGACGGGCGATACCCGCCCAGCCGAGGATACCGAGGATGAGCATCAAATATATGAGTCGCTTGCCGGGCTCCACGCGCTGCTGGTCCATGGCTGCGCCGAGGATCAGGATGATGGGCATGGAGGGAATGCAGTAGAAGATATCGACCAGACGCATGATGAGGTTGTCGATCCAGCCGCCGAAGTAACCGGCGATACCGCCGAGGATGACGCCGAGCACGGTCTCGATGATGATGACGATAAAGCCGATCATCAGGGACACGCGGCCGCCGTACATCAGGCGCGTGAGCATATCCATGCCGTACTTATCCGTGCCGAGCCAGTGCTTGGCGCTGGGGGAGCTGTAGGAGTCGTACTGGCGGGAGGTCTGCTGCTGGCGGATGATCCAGTTGGCATGATTCTGGCTGCGCTCGATGGTGTACTCCGCCGTTGCGCTGGAGACCGTGCCGTCCTCCTCGGGCAGACCGTCGTCCATGGCGCCGATGCCGGCCTCTTCGCCGTCCGTGACAGCGTCGGTCTCATCGTCAAGGATGAGAGACTCGTCGGTATAGGTGAACTTGGTCTCACCGGCGGCGATGGTGTCGATCAGCTTTTCCTTAAAGTCGCGGGAGAGGAAGATATCGGGCATAATGGCCTGCACGATGTAGCGGCTGATGTAGGCGACCTCCTTGTCGCCCTGCAACACGCCGCCGTCTTCGTCAATGGTGTACGCAATGCCGTCGACCGTGAAGGACTTGACGGCGGGAGCGTCGGGCTCGACGGGCTCTGCGGTATCGGCGGGCGCATCGTCGGTGGCGCCGGTCGCTTCGGAGGCGCCGGCAGTCTCCTGCGCGGCCTCGTTCTCGAGCTCCTGCTCGAGCGCGGCGTGGGATCTGAGCGCGGCATAGACGAACTCAAAGCTCAGCGCCTGCCCCTCGGTCGAGGAGCTGACGACGTCCTTGTACGCGATGCCGACGACCTTGCCGCCGGAGGAGACGGAGTAGAAATCCGTGCCCTCTGGCGTGAGGGTGTAGCTGTTGCCGCCATAGGAGAAGGTCTCGCTGCTCTTCTGGATGGCGAGCATGGTCTGCGCCTGCACGGGCGAGCCGAACAGGGCGGAGTCCTTGGCCATGTAGCGGAAATCGCTGTTTTCCGTCACAACGGCGAACTCCTTGTTGATCTGATCGTCGCGGTAGAAGAATTCATCCTCGCCGTAAGGGGAGAGGAGACCGCCGATGAACGAAAAGACGAACATGAAAATGAGGATGCTCAGGCCGACGACCGCGAGGCGGTTGCGGAAAAAACGCTTGGCGACGAGCGCACCCGGAGAGAGGACCTTGACGCGGCGGTCATCGTTGAGGGAATAGTGTTCCCCATTGCTGCCGGAGGGGGTATTGTCCTGCTTGGCGTACTTATCCTGATTGTCTTCCGTCGCGCGCTTGGCGGCGTTCTCCGCCATACCGGAAGCGTGGAAAGGCTTCCGGTTATCCCGGTTTTTATCGTAATCAAAAACGCTCATGATCTTCCCCCTTTCTTAAGCGATGCGCACGCGCGGGTCGACCACGGCGTACAGAATGTCGGAGATGAGGTTGCCGAGCAGCGTCAGCACCGACAGGAACACAAGGTAGAACATGGAGAACGGGATATCGCCGCCGACCATCGCCTGATAAGAGGTGTAGCCGATGCCGGGGATGGCGAAGAGGGTCTCCGTGATCAGCGCGCCGGAGAAAAGACCCGGCAGGCTGCCGCCGATGATGGTGACCAGCGGGATGAGGGTGTTGCGGAAGGCGTGGTGATAGACGACCTTCTTTTCGGAAAGGCCCTTGGCGCGCGCGGTACGGATGTAGTCCGCGTTGAGCACCTCGAGCATATTCGTGCGGGTGTAGCGCATGAGAGAACCCGTGCTGATGACGACCAGCGTGACAATGGGCAGCACCAGATGGTTTGCCTTGTCGAGGACCTGGCCCCACGCACTGAGCTGGTTGTAGTTGCGCCCCACGAGGCCGAACAGGTCAAACCAGCCGAGCTTGACGGAGAAGACGAGCTTTAAGAGCGATGCGAAGAAGAACGTCGGCAGCGAGATACCGGCCAGCGCGATGATAGAGATCGTGTAGTCGGCCTTGCTGTACTGCTTCGTCGCGGCGATGACGCCGAGGGGGACGGCGATGAGGATCTCGAGGATGAAGGCGATGCCGCCCATCACGAAGGAGAGCCACACGCAGTCGTTGAACTTTTCAAGCACCGGCACGGTGTAGAGCCAGCTGTCGCCGAACTCGCCGCGGATGGCGGTGCCGAGCCAGGAGAAGTAACCGGGAATGATGCTCTTGTCCATGTTGTACATGGCGTTGAGCTGCGCCATCCACTCGTCGAAGCTTTTTGAGCCCGGCTGCATGGACTTCTGGCGCGCCATGTTCTCGATGAACGAGGAGGGCAGGCAGCGCATCAGCGCATAGATAATGAATCCCACAAAGAAGAGGATCACAATGGAAATCAAAATTCGTTTTACTATGTATTTTCGCAAGCAAATTACCTCCGTTCTGATGTGCTGCTCTCATTTGCTATCTCTCTCATATCCTGCTGCACATCAAGCGGCGCTCCTGCGGTCAGAAGCGCTCCTTGCCGCGCAGTCGGGGCAGCCCGACGGCCGGTGAAGACCGCCGGGCTGCTCGTGTGGTTCAGGTCATGGACCCGAAAGAAGGCCGGTGGGAAATCAGTTGAGCTCGACCTTCTCGATCTCGCTGTGCCACTTGTAGAAGGTGGTGATATCGGGGGTCACGGTGCTCATGTTGACGCGCTCGGTGGAGAAGATGATCGCGTTCTGGCGCTGATAGACGGGAACCTCAACAGCCCAGTCGACAACGATGTCGAGGCAGGCCTTGTACATGGTCTTACGATAGCTCTGGTCGAGGGACTCACGAGCGGTGAGGATCATGTTATCGAGGTCAGCATCAGCGATGCAGTACATTTTGTTGGAACCACCCTGAGCAGGGCCGCCGTACGGGTTCTTGCCAACGCCGGGGTCGCCATTGTGGTCGGCAACGTCGGAGTAGTAGATCTGGTACATATCCGGGTCAATGGTGGCACTCCAAGCGGCGCACCACATATCGACCTGGCGGGCGTCAATGCCGTCCCACAGGCCGGAGGAGTCGCTCAGGTCGGTGACGATGAGGTTCATGCCGATCGTGGCGAGAGACTTGGAGGCCTCGGAGATCATCATGAAGGAGGGGTGGTCACCGGAACCGTCAGCGGGGATCTGGACCTCGTACTCGAGCTTGGCACCGGCGGGAGCCGCGGTCAGCTTGCCATCCTCGACCGTGTAGCCGGCAGCCTCGAAGTAGCCGAGGGCAGCCTGCAGAGCGGCGTCGTAGCGCTGCTCAGCGGTCATGTCGGAGGTGTAGATGTCGTTGCCGTTCACGTCAACGGAGAAGGCGACCTTGTAGCCGTCGTCCGTGGGCTGGGGAGCGGCCCAGGAGGTGTTGGAGATGGGGTAGTTGATGACGCTCGCGCGCTCGCCATAGTAGGACTCGATGGCGACGTTGCGGTAAACAGCGAAGACGGTGGCGAAGGCCTTGCGCAGGTCCTTGGAAGCCTCGCTGCCCGGCTCGCCGCCGACGTTCACGCAGGCAGAGCTGATGCCGAGGTAGCCGTAGCCGAGGTTATCGACGGTATCGGTCGTGATCTTATCGCCGTCCAGCTCGCCGCCGTTGGCCTTGGTGATGGCGTCAACGGTGTCGTTGGAGAAGGAGGGGTCGGCAATGTCGATGGTGCCGGTGATGACGCCGTTGAGCTTGTCGTCATCGCTCAGGCACTGCTGGAAGTTGAGGTACTTGGTCTTGGGCGCGCCGAGATAGTAGTTGTCGTTGGCCTCGAAGTAGACAACGCCGTCCTCGAACTTGAGGAACTTATAGGGGCCGGCGCCCATGGGCTGGGTGGTCTTGGCGCGGACGGAGCTCAGATCGCCCTTGGTGAAGCCGAAGCTGTTGTTGTCGTAGTCATAGAGGGAGGGATCGCCGTAGTAGTGCATCGGGGCGATGGTCACGCCGAGCTGATAGATGGCGGTGGCATCGACCTTGTCGAGGGTGACGGTCATGCTGTAGTCGCCGGTCTTCTTGATGCCGGAGATGTTGGCGGCGGACTCGCCGGTTTTGACGCCGGTGGTGGGATAGTCATTGTAGACGTCCTCATCCATCAGATCGACCAGCTTGTCGGAGTTGCCGACTTCCTTTTCCATAGCGGAGAAGGACCAGGCGTACTGGTTGCCGATCTCCATGGCGAACTCCTCCACGGTGGTGGATTCACCGGAGAAGCCCCAGGCGGCACCGGCGGCAGCGACGTCGCCCTCAGCGGCGGCACCGGCCTCAACGCAGGCGTCAACAATGCCCTGGGCGAAGGGAACGAGACCCTTGTCGAAGTTATCCCAGAACTTGGTCTGCTGCTCTTCGGTCCAGTAGGTGAAGTCGGTGTTGTCGCGGCCGGCCGCGGCGAGCGCCTTGGACAGCGTGGTCATACCGGAGCGGTAGGCCTCCATACCCTGAATGGGCACGGCATACAGCGTGGAGTTGCCGTCATAGGTGGGGTCGCAGAGGACGTACATGGAGAAGATGACGTCGTCGATGGTCATCTTTTCGCCGTCGGAGAAGGTGATGTCCTCGCGCAGCTTGAAGTTGTAGTCGACGGTGCCGTCAGCGTTCTCAACGATCTCGCAGTCGGCGGGGCCATAGTAAGTATAGTCGGTACCGTTGTAGCTGTAGGTCTCGCCCTCGATGCCGTTCATGATCATTTCACCCTGACGGCCATTGTTCAGCAGGGCGACAGAGGTCATGAGCCAGACATCCTGGTCATACTCGGTCTCAGAGAAGAAGGGGGAGAACTTTTCGTTGAACGGGGCATAGCCGACGACCAACGGCGTGGTTTCGTCCTTCGTCTGATCGCCCGTGTTCTTGTCGCCGCAGCCGGCGAGAAGACCGAGGCACATAACCAGAGAAAGGATCAGTGCAAGTGCTCTTTTCATTGAATCTACTCCTTTTTATTATTTTGCTAAAACGGGCCGTGGCCCGTACAGCACAACACAGCGCCCGCGCGAGATCGCGCGGAAAAGGGCGTACGCCCTTTATGGACACCTGTACATAGAAAAAAGATGTATATAATTTTTCTTATTATAGCACAGATCACACACCGATGTACAGAGTAAAATTTTACTGGTTTTCACGTTTTGGCACTTTCGCCCAATTCAAGCACTTTAACTTACGTCGTATGGTCAGTGCGCAAATGAGAGAAATTACTTTTAATATGACGAACAAGAAAGCATAGAAAAGTTGCCCGCCGTGGCCGGACAGTATGACATAGAGCAGCTCGCACAAAATGCCGGCGGCGGCGAAGGCGGCGACGCACAGCGCGCGGCCGGGAAGGGCTGGAACGGTGCGCTCGTAAACATATTCGCGCACGGCGCTCCAGTCGCGTCCGAGCTTGACGACGGCCCACACAACGCTGACCGCCGCGATCAGCTCGCCGAGAAACGGCAGGATGACGTAAAAGCAGTTCTGCATCCCCGGTGCGGGGATGCTGCCGCTCAGAAGCGCCGCAAGGAGCAGCAGGGCCGTACAGCCCCAGAGCCTGCGCCGGCTTTTTTTCTGCGTGTCGGGGTCCGACTGACAGGCATAGAGCGCGCCGTCGTAGATATATTCGCCTGCAAGGTTGGGGTGAAAATCGTTGAGATACGAGTTTTCGCCGCGTTTTCCGCGTTTCTTTGCCATCACTCGATGCCCGTGAGGTCAAAGTCGCCGAGCGCCTTTTCCGCCTCGGCGCATACGCCGCGCAGACAGCTTTCGTCAAACGGGCTCTCGAGACCGGCGTTTTTGAGCAGGTCGGTGAAGGTCCGGCTGCCGCCCTGCACGGTGTAGGCCATGTAGTGCTGCCAGGCGTTTTTCATATCCTTGCGGATCATCGCCCAGAATTCGAGCGCTACGGTCTGGGCAAGGCAGTAATCAATATAATAGAAGGGACTCGAATAAATGTGGTGCTGGCGCTGCCAGCCCATGCCCTCGGAGTAGAAGGGGATCTGACCGTCGAGCTTCATCCACGGCATATAGACGCCGAGCAGCTCCTTCCACACGGCGTGGCGCTCCGCGGGCGTCATCTCCGGCTTTTCGTAGACGATGTGCTGGAAGTGGTCGACCATCGTGCCGTAAGGGATGAAGGTCAGCGCGCCGGAGAGGTGGCTGTAGAGGAACTTCTTGGCGTCGCCGCCGAAGAAGCCGTCCGCCCACGGCTCGGCAAAGAACTCCATCGACATCGAATGGACCTCGCAGGCCTCAAGGCTCGGCCAGATGTAGTCCACGGGGATGCGCTTGCGGTTCGTCCACGCTTCAAAGGCATGACCGGCCTCGTGCGTCACGACCTCAACGTCGTGCTGCGTGCCGTTGAAGTTGGCGAAGATGAAGGGAACCTCATAGTCCATGATGCTCGTGCAGTAGCCGCCCGCCTGCTTGCCCTCGGTGGAGAGCACGTCGAGCAGCTCATTGTCGAGCATGGTCTTGAAGAATTCTTCCGTCTCGGGGGAGAGCTCACTGTAGAACTTCATGCCCTGGGCGAGGATCTCATCCGGCGTGCCGACGGGACGGGGGTTGCCGGAGCGGAATTCGAGCGCGTTGTCGGCAAAGCTCATCGGATACTGCTTGCCGAGGCGCTTGGCCTGCTCGCGGTAGACCTTGTCGGCCACGGGCACGAGATACTTCACGACCGCCGCGCGGAACTTCTCAACGTCTTCCTTCGTGTAGCAGTTGCGGCACATACGGTAGTAGCCGAGCGTGGTGTAGCCCTCGTAGCCGAGCTTTTTGCCCATCGCGTCGCGCAGCTTCACGAGCTTGTCGTAGAGCGCGTCGAACTTTGCCTGATTGTCCCTGTACCACTGTCCCTCGGCCTTCCATGCGGCAAGACGCTTTTCATCGTCCGCGCAGGTCTTGAACGGGGAGAGCTGGGAGAGCGTGTAGACCTTACCCTCAAAGGGGATCTGCGCCGAGGCGAGCAGCTTTTCATACTCCTGCGTCAGCTCGTTCTCCTGCTGCATCTCGGGGATGATCTCGGGGGAGAAGGTCTTGAGCGCGAGTTCTGCGTTGACGAACATCAGATCGCCGAACTCCTCGGCAAATTCCGCGCGGAACGGGCTTTCGAGCATCGCCTTCGTCCACGCCTGATTGTACTCCTCCAGCTCGGGGAAGAAGCCGTTCCAGAATTTCTCTTCCGCGTCGTAGAATTCATCGCGCGTGTCGATCGAGTGGCGGACGCTCGCGAGCGTCGAGGCGGTGGAGATGTGCTTGGCCTGCTCCTGCTGGGCGAGGAAGACCTCGCGGGCCGCCTCGTAGCTCTTGGCGGATTTGAGCTGCTCGGTCAACTCCCTGAGGTGCTGCTTGGCTTTCTCGGGATCGGGGCGGGTGTAGGTCATTTCGGAAAATTTCATGTTGTTTCCTCCATCAAATTTTTATTGCTGTGATCGAGCGTTACTGCTGGCGGTTGTAAATGGCGGAGACGGCCTTGCGTCCGCCGCCGATGACAACGACCGCCGCTGCCGCGGTGACGAGCATGAAGCCTGTCAGCACGCCGCGCGCGGGGAGAAATGCCGTCAGCGCGCCCGCGATCAGGTTGCCTGCAAAGCTGCCGACGGTGTTGAGCATATTGAACGCGCCATTGAAGCGGCCCTTTTTCTCATCGGGTACGTAGCTCTGCGTGGCGGAGATGCGGATGGTGTAGCTCGTCACGCCCAGAATGCCCGTGAGGAAGCACGAGGCCATCATCACCGGCAGCGGACAGTAAAGGTAAAAGCCCTCACACAGCGAGATGATGACGTAGACCGTGAGCGCGATGGAATACTTCTTCTGCACGGGGAGACTCATCTTATAGTGGATGCCGCCGCCGATGGCGCGGCCGAAGATCGCCATGCCCCAGACGAGCATATAGATGTATTCGCCGTTATCAAAGGTCGATTTGAAATACGGCAGCGTGATGACGCTCGATGCGCCATTGGCAAGCGAGCTGACCGCAAAGTAGATTGCAACGCAGAGAAGCCCCTTTTCGCTCAGAAGGTAGCGAAAGCCCTCCTTAATGTCGCGCAGGAGCCGGCGGCCGGAGGCACATTCTGCCTCCTGCGCAAGCGCGGCGCGCTGCCTTTCAATGTAGTGTTCTTCGGCGCGGATCTGTGTTTCGGCTGAGGCGGCGAGGAAGAAGCACAGCGCGTTGATGCCGAGCAGCGGCGCGATGCCGAAGAGATTGTAGAAATACGTCGCGACCGGGATGATGAGCGCCGAGAGCGTTTCGAGCACGCTTGCAATGGAATAGGCCTTGGAGTAGTTGCCCTCAGAGATCAGCAGGGGATAAAAGCTGTCGTAGGCGACAAAGTAGATGCTGTTGATCGAACCGATGATGAAGCAGAAGACCGCCAGCATCGGGAAGCTGAACCATCCCCTGCTCAAGATCAGCGCGGCGATCAGATAGACACCCGAGGAAAGAAAGTCCAGCGTGTAGATCGTCTTTTTGCGCGAAAAGCGGTCGAGGATCGCGCCGGAGAAGATGGGCATGACGATCTGCGGCAGGGTAAAGGTCGCGATGTAGATGGCATAGAGCAGGTTGGAGCCCGTGTAGTCGAGCACAAGAAGGCTCAGGGCAAAGCCGGACATCGAATTGCCCAGCATCGAGATCACGCTGCCGAGCGTGATGATGGTAAAATCCCGCGTCCAGAGCTTGGCGGCCGGCTGCGGCGCGGGAGAAGAAGCGTTGTTCATAAAGGGGAAAGACCTCCTTCAAAATAGGGGGGACGGGCGGCACCGGGGCGGCAGGGCGCGCCGGAGAGAGGCGTAATGCTTGCCCCGCGCAGCGCGGGAGCGGCGGCAAGGCGTATGCTGATTATAAGTCCTACAAGGAAAATAAGCAACAAAAAATCCGGTTGCGCTGAAAAAATGCGGGAAAACGACCGTTTTTGTGCAAGCGTGGTAAAGTGCCGCCTTGCGGGAGAGTGCCCTCTGTGCTATACTGTCAGGCACAAGATCAAGAGACTGCGGAGGAAGACACCATGGACCCTACACTGGCAAGAGAGCTGCTGCATTTTATCAAAAACAGCCCCACCTGCTACCATGTGACCGAGAACATTCGAGGGAAGCTTCTCAAGAACGGCTACACCGAGCTTTCCGAGCGTGAGAGATGGACGCTTGCGCCGGGCAAACGCTATTTTGTCCAGCGCAACAGCTCGAGCACCATCGCCTTCCGCGTGCCGGAGACGCTCACGGGCGGCTTTGCGATGGCGGCGGCACATTCCGATTCGCCGACGTTCCGCTTAAAGGAGCGTCCCGACCGCCGCGATGCGCATTATGTCCGGCTCTCGACTGAAAAATACGGCGGGATGCTGATGTCCACATGGTTCGACCGCCCGCTCTCCGTCGCGGGGCGCGTCTTCGTGCGCGAAAACGGCGGGATAGGGGAAAGGCTTGTGAACGTTGACCGCGACCTTCTTGTGATCCCCAATGTTGCCATCCACATGAACCGCACGGCCAACGACGGCATGAAGTACCTCGCCAATATCGACACGCTGCCGCTGCTCGGCGGCAAAGAGAGCGGCGGAATCCTGCCTATCGTCGCTAAGGCCGCGGACGTTGCGGAGAGCGACATCCTCGGCAGCGACCTCTTCCTCTATTGCCGCGGCGAGGGGACGCTGCTCGGCGAGAATGAGGAATACATCCTCTCGCCCAAGCTCGATGACCTGGAGTGCGCCTGCGGCTGCCTTGAGGGTCTGCTCAATGCAAAAGAGAGCGAGAACATCGCCGTCTGCTGCATTTTTGACAATGAAGAGGTCGGCTCTGCGACCAAGCAGGGCGCGGGCTCTACCTTCCTGCGCGATACGCTGCGCCGTATCGCTCTTTGTCTTGGCAAGGATGAGCAGGACCTCCAGATGATGCTCGCGCGCAGCTTCCTCGTCTCGGCGGACAACGCGCACGCCCAGCACCCCAACCACGGTGAATACGCCGACCCCGACAACTGCCCGTATATGAACGAGGGCGTCGTCATCAAGTTCAACGCTAACCAGCGCTACGCGACCGATGGCCGCTCCTGCGCCGTGTTCCGCTCTGTGTGCGAGCGCGCGGGCGTTCCCGTACAGGTCATGTCCAACCGCTCCGACCTCCCCGGCGGCTCGACGCTCGGCTCCATCGCCGATACGCTCGTGCCGGTCAGCACCGTGGACATCGGCCTTCCTCAGCTCGCAATGCACTCCGCGTGGGAGACTGCCGGCGTGCGGGACTATGGATCCCTCATCCGCGCGATGACGGAGTATTACGGCAGTACACTGTGAAGGAGCTTTTTGCATCGCGCCGTGGACAAAACGGCGGATGCGTGCTAAAATAAACTGATTTTTCGCATACGATATGCTTTCAAACATAGAAAGGAAGAAGAGAAACATGGACGTTAAGGAAATTCTCAAGCACGTGGACCATACCCTCCTCAAGCAGACCGCGACCTGGGAGGAGATCAAGGAGATCTGCGACGACGGCATGAAGTACGGCTGCGCGAGCGTCTGCATCCCGCAGACCTTTGTCAACCACGCCGCGCACTATGTCGCCGAGCAGCAGCACTACGGCTTTGGCCAGCTGCCCATCTGCACGGTCATCGGCTTTCCCAACGGCTACACGCCCAGCGGCATCAAGTGCATGGAGGCTGAGGCTGCCGTGGCCGACGGCGCGACCGAGATTGACATGGTCATCAACCTCGGCTGGGTCAAGGAAGGCCAGTACGATAAAATCCTTCAGGAGATCAACTCCGTGAAGATCTCCTGCCACGGCAACATTTTGAAGGTCATCATCGAGACCTGCCTTCTCACCGACGAGGAGAAGATCAAGCTCTGCGAGGTCGTCTCTGCTTCCCATGCCGACTACATCAAGACCTCCACGGGCTTTGCCGGCGGCGGCGCGACCCGCGAGGACGTTGCCCTCATGGTGAAGCACATGACGGGCGGCAAGAAGGTCAAGGCCGCCGGCGGCATTGGCAGCTTGCAGGATGCCGAGGACTTCCTGAACCTCGGCGCCGACCGTCTCGGCACCTCTCGCATCGTCAAGGCGGTGAAGGAGCTCGAGGCCAAGGGCCAATTCTGAGAAAGAGGAGGGCTTTTCTATGCCGACTCCGCACAACAGCGCCGTAAAAGGCGATTTTGCCAAAACCGTCCTGATGCCCGGCGACCCGCTGCGCGCGAAGTTCATCGCTGAAACGTTTTTGGATGAGCCGAGACTCGTCAACAACGTCCGCGGCGTGCAGGGCTACACGGGGACTTACAAGGGCGTACCCGTCAGCGTGATGGCCAGCGGCATGGGCATGCCGTCCATCGGCATCTATTCCTATGAACTCTTCACGCAATACGATGTGGATAACATCATCCGCGTCGGCTCGGCGGGCGCCCTTCAGAAGGAGCTGAAGCTTGGCAGCATCGTCGCGGGCATGGGCGCGTGCACCAACTCCAATTACGCCGCGCAGTACCGACTGGGCGGCACGTTCGCGCCCATCGCGGACTTCAAACTGCTCTCCGCCGCCGTAGAGTCGGCAAAGGAGCTGGGGATCGAGATGCCCGTCGGCAATCTCTACTCGTCCGATACGTTTTACGATGCCTCCGCCTCCTCCCTCAAGTGGGCGGAGATGGGCGTGCTCGCCATCGAGATGGAGGCCGCCGCCCTCTACTGCAACGCCGCCT
>ERZ1032461.292-NODE-292-length-13595-cov-4.235746_pt1 | contig 13595 bp, 9 predicted proteins | sample MGYA00517098_ERZ1032461 | MGnify/ENA primary metagenome ERZ1032461 (study PRJEB33719, sample SAMN04261332) | wastewater metagenome | biome: periurban shantytown; feature: human; material: feces | host: Homo sapiens | place: Peru: Lima | collected 2013-01-26 ...
AAGCAGATCCCCGTCCACGAGCTCATCGAGGGGAAAAAGCTCCTCTTTGTGGATGACAGCATCGTCCGGGGCACCCAGCTGCGGGAGACAGTGGAGTTCCTCTACGCCAACGGCGCTAAGGAGGTCCACATCCGTTCTGCCTGCCCCCCCATTATGTATGGCTGTAAGTTCTTGAACTTCTCCACCAGCCGTTCGCCCATGGAGCTCATCGCCCGCCGCACCATCTACGAACTGGAAGGGGAGGCAGGCGACCAGCACCTGGAGGAGTACAGCGACCCCAATACCGAGCGGGGGAAGAAGCTCCGGGAGACCATCTGTGAAAAGCTCCATTTCACCTCCCTGGAGTATCAGTCTCTGGACAAGCTCATCCAGGCCATCGGCCTGGAGCCCTGTAAGGTTTGCACCTACTGCTGGAGCGGAAAGGAATGAGTGTGATGAATCAGCAATCGAGATCCGACAGCTACGCCGCCGCCGGGGTGGACATTACCGCCGGCTACAAAGCGGTGGAGCTCATGAAGACCCACATTGCCAAGACCATGACCGCCGGCGCCCTGTCCGACATTGGCGGCTTCGGCGGCCTGTTTGCACTGGACCTGACGGGGATCACCCACCCTGTCCTGGTCTCCGGCACCGACGGGGTGGGCACCAAGCTCAAGCTGGCCTTCCTCATGGACCAGCACGACACCGTGGGCATCGACTGCGTGGCCATGTGCGTCAACGACATCATCTGCGTGGGGGCCAAGCCCCTGTTCTTCCTGGACTACATCGCCTGCGGGAAAAACGTGCCGGAGAAGATCGCCCAGATCGTCTCCGGCGTGGCCGAGGGCTGCGTGCAGTCCGGGGCCGCCCTCATCGGCGGGGAGACCGCCGAGATGCCCGGGTTCTACCCCGTGGACGAGTACGACCTGGCAGGCTTCTCCGTGGGCGTAGTGGATAAGGCCAAAGTCTTTGACAAGACCAAGATCCAGCCCGGGGACGTGATCCTGGGCCTGCCCTCCTCCGGGGTGCACTCCAATGGGTTCTCCCTGGTGCGCAAAGTCCTGGATGTGGAGCACACCGACCTGAAGGCCCCTGTGGACGCCCTGGGGGGCAAGAGCCTGGGGGAGACCCTTCTCACCCCCACCCGGATCTATGTGAAGAGCATCCTGGCCCTTATGGAGAAGGTGACCATTAAGTCGGTCTCCCACATCACCGGCGGGGGCTTCTACGAGAACATCCCCCGCAGCCTGCCCCAGGGGATGACCGCCAAGATCAAGGAAGTTGACGTGCCCGTCCTGCCCATCTTTGACCTCATCCAGGCCAAGGGGAACATCCCCCGGCGGGAGATGTTCAACACCTTCAACATGGGCATCGGCATGACCGTGGTGGTGGCCAAAGAGGAGGCCGACCAGGCCATGGCTGCCCTCCAGGCCGCCGGGGAGACCCCCGTGCGCCTGGGTGAGATCGTGCCCGGGGACGAGGGCGTGATCCTATGGTAAAGACAAAGATTGCCGTGCTGGTCTCCGGCGGGGGCACCAACCTTCAAGCGCTGCTGGATGCCCCGCAGAGCGGCCTGCTCACCGACGGAGAGATCGTCCTGGTGATTGCCAGCAACGCCAAGGCCTATGCCCTCACCCGGGCGGCCCAGGCAGGGGTCCCCGCGGTGGTGTGCAGCCGGAAGGAACTGGGCAGCCAGGCGGCCTTTGAGGCCGCCATCTCCCAGGCGCTGGCGGACCATGGGGTGGAACTGCTGGTTTTGGCCGGGTTTATGAGCATTCTCAGTGAAGACTTCACCAGCCGCTGGCCCCGGCGGATCCTCAACGTCCACCCCTCCCTGATCCCCTCCTTCTGCGGGAAGGGATACTATGGGCTGAAGGTTCACGAGGCCGCCCTGGCCTATGGGGTGAAGGTCACCGGCGCCACCGTCCACTTCGTCAACGAAGTGCCTGACGGGGGAGAGATCCTCCTCCAAAAGGCGGTGGAGGTGCTGCCTGGGGACACCCCGGAAGTGCTGCAGCGACGGGTGATGGAGCAGGCGGAGTGGATCCTCCTGCCCCAGGCCACCCAGATGATATCGGAAGAGATCAGGAGGGAGAAGGACCAATGAACGTCTACGAAACCCACGACCTGGCAGCCCTGCTGGCAGGGAACCCCTACCCCGGCCGGGGCATTGTTCTGGGAAAGACCGCCGACGGGAAGCAGTCGGTGGCGGCCTACTTCATCATGGGCCGCAGCGAGAACAGCCGCAACCGGGTCTTCGTGAAGGAGCCCGACGGCATCCGCACCCAGGCCTATGACCCGGCCAAGCTGGCTGACCCCAGCCTCATCATCTATCACCCCGTCCGGCAGATGGGCCGGGGCCTCATCGTCACCAACGGAGACCAGACCGATACCATCCGGGACTTCCTGGAGCAGGGCCTTCCCTTTGAACAGGCCCTGTCCACCCGGGCCTTTGAGCCCGACGGGCCCAACTGGACCCCCCGGATCTCCGGCCTGCTCTCCCCGGATGGCGGCTACAAGCTCTCCATCCTGAAGAGCGCCGATGCCGAAGGCACCGCCTGCGCCCGGTACACCTTTGCCTACCCGGGCCTGGCCGGGGTGGGCCACTTCCTCCATACCTACGTTACCGACGGCAACCCCATCCCCACCTTCCAGGGGGAACCCGAGCGGGTGGCCATTCCGGACACTCTGGAGGACTGCGTGAACCTACTCTGGTCCAACCTCAACGAAGCCAACAAGATCTCCCTCTACGTCCGCTACACCGACCTGGCCACGGGGACGTGGGAAGAGCGCATCGTGAACAAATATCAGTGAGAGGAGAGGGAGAATCCCATGAACGAACTGGAACTGAAATACGGTTGTAACCCCAACCAGAAGCCTGCCCGCATCTTCCTCCAGGGCGGAGGTGACCTGCCCCTGGAGGTCCTCAACGGCAAGCCGGGGTACATTAACTTCTTGGACGCCCTGAATTCCTGGCAGCTGGTGAAGGAGCTCAAGGAGGCCACCGGCCTGCCTGCCGCGGCCTCCTTCAAGCACGTCTCCCCCGCGGGGGCTGCTGTGGGCCTGCCCCTGAGCGAGACGGACAAGGCCATCTACTTTGTGGACCCTGCCGCCGAGCTCAGCCCCATCGCCTGCGCCTATATCCGGGCCCGGGGGGCGGACCGGCTGTGCTCCTACGGTGACTGGGCGGCCCTCAGCGACACCTGTGATGCCGCCACCGCCGCCTACCTCAAGCACGAGGTCTCCGACGGCATCATCGCCCCGGACTACACCCCCGAGGCCTTGGAGATCCTCAAGAGCAAGAAGAAGGGCAACTATAACGTGGTGAAGATCGACCCCAACTACATCCCCGCCCCCCAGGAGCACAAGGATGTCTTTGGCATCACCTTTGAGCAGGGCCGGAATAACTTTCGGATTGACGAGTCCCTGCTAACAAACCTGGTCACCGAGAACCAGGACCTGCCCAAGGAGGCCAAGATCGATATGATCGTGGCGCTGATTACCCTGAAATACACCCAGTCCAACTCCGTGTGCTATGTGAAGAACGGGCAGGCTATCGGGGTGGGCGCCGGCCAGCAGAGCCGCATCCACTGCACCCGCCTGGCAGGGAACAAGGCGGACAATTGGTACCTCCGCCAGCATCCCAAGGCTTTGGGCCTCCAGTTTGTAGACGGCATCCGCCGGCCCGACCGGGACAATGCCATCGACGTCTACCTCTCCGATGAGTATGAGGACGTCCTCCGGGATGGGGCCTGGCAGGCCGTGTTCAAAGTCCGTCCGGAGCCCCTCACGGCCCAGGAGAAGAAGGACTGGATTGCCACCCAGACCGGGGTCACTGTGGGCTCTGACGCCTTCTTCCCCTTCGGGGACAACGTGGAGCGGGCGAGAAAGTCCGGCGTGACCTACATTGTGGAGCCCGGCGGGTCCATCCGGGACGACAATGTGATTGAGACTGCCAACCGTTACAACATGGTCATGGCCTTCACCGGCATGCGCCTGTTCCACCACTGAGAAAAGGAGGACCTTCCCAATGAACATTCTCGTTGTGGGCGGCGGCGGCCGGGAGCACGCCATCATCAAGAGCCTGAAAAAGAGCCCCCGGGTCACCCAGATCTATGCCGCCCCCGGCAACGGCGGCATGGCCGCCGACGCCATTTGCACCGGCATTGGCGCCAAGGATCTGGACGCCATCACCGCCTTTGCCCAGGAAAACGCCATCGACTTTGCCGTGGTGGCGCCTGACGATCCCCTGGTTCTGGGGGCGGTGGACCGGCTGGAGGCTGTGGGCATTCCCTGCTTTGGCCCCAACAAGGCTGCCGCCATTCTGGAGGGCAGCAAGGTCTTTTCCAAAGACCTTATGAAGAAGTATCACATCCCCACGGCCCAGTACCAGGTCTTTGACGACATGGACCGGGCCCTGGAGTACCTGAAAACCGCCCCCATCCCCACGGTGGTCAAGGCCGACGGCCTGGCCCTGGGCAAGGGGGTCACCGTGGCCATGACCCGGCAGGAGGCGGAGGACGCCGTCCGTGCCTGCATGGAGGACAAGGTCTTCGGGGAGAGCGGCAGCCACATCGTCATCGAGGAGTTCCTCACCGGGCCTGAAGTCTCGGTCCTCTCCTTCACCGACGGCAAGGTGGTGGTGCCCATGGTCTCCTCCATGGACCACAAGCGCATCGGCGATGGGGACACCGGCCCCAACACCGGCGGCATGGGCACCGTGGCCCCCAACCCCTATTACACCGACGAGATCGCTCAGGTGTGCATGGACACCATCTTCCTGCCCACCATGCGCGCCATGAACGCCGAGGGGCGCACCTTCAAGGGGTGCCTCTACTTCGGCCTCATGCTCACTGAGAAGGGGCCCAAAGTCATTGAATACAACTGCCGTTTCGGCGACCCGGAGACCCAGGTGGTCCTCCCCCTGCTGGAGAGCGACCTGCTCACCATCATGGAGGCCACCGCCAACGGCACCCTGGCCGAGACCGAGGTGAAGTTCCGGGACCAGCACGCCTGCTGCCTGGTGCTGGCCTCGGAGGGGTATCCCAAGAAGTACGAGACGGGGTTCCCCATCACCATCCCGGAGGATCTGGACGCCCAGGTCTTCGTCGCCGGGGCCAAGCTGGAGGACGGCGTGCTCAAAACCTCCGGCGGCCGGGTCCTGGGGGTCACGGCCCTGGGGAACACCCTGAAGGAGGCCATCGACAAGGCCTACCAGGAGGGGGCCCGGGTCACCTTCCAGAACGCCTACTGCCGTAAGGACATCGGCGCCCGTGCACTGCGGGCGGAGGAAGAGGTAAAGTAAATGGTATATCGGGTATATGTAGAAAAACGGCCGGGCCTCACCGCCGAGGCCGACGCCCTGGCCAGCGACATCCGCACCCTGCTGGGGATCTCCTCCCTGAAGGGGCTGCGGCTGCTCAACCGCTACGATGTGGAGAACATCTCGCCGGAGCTCTTTGACCACAGCGTCCGGACCATCCTGTCTGAGCCCCAGCTGGACCTGGTGACGGACACCCTCCCGGAGGGGGGCATCCTCTTTGCCGTGGAGTACCTCCCCGGCCAGTTTGACCAGCGGGCGGATTCTGCCGCCCAGTGCATCCAGATCCTCTCCCAGGGGGAGCGCCCCCTGGTCCGCTCTGCCCGGGTCTACCACCTCACTGGGGACCTGACGGCGGAAGAGGTGGCTGCCATCAAGAAGTACCTCATCAACCCCGTGGAGTCTCGGGAGGCCTCGCTGGAGCCCTTTGACACCCTGGCCATGGATTACGCCATCCCCGAGACGGTGGCCACCCTCAACGGCTTCCGGGACCTGGACGAGGAGGGCCTGGCCGCCATGGTGGCCGACTACGGCCTGGCCATGGACCTGGACGACCTGCGTTTCTGCCGGGATTACTTCCGCTCTGAGGACCGGGACCCCACCATCACCGAGCTGCGGGTGATCGACACCTATTGGTCCGACCACTGCCGCCACACCACCTTCCTGACCACCATCGATGCCGTGGAGTTCCAGAGCCCCATCCTCCAGCAGACCTATGAGGACTATCTGAACACCCGCAAGCGCCTGGGCCGCACCAAGCCAGTGAACCTCATGGACATCGGCACCATTGTGGCCAAGTACCTGAAAAAGCAGGGGAAAATGCCCCACCTGGACGAGTCCGAGGAGGTCAACGCCTGCACGGTGAAGATCAAGGTGGACACCGACCACGGCAAGGAGGACTGGCTCCTCCTCTTTAAGAACGAAACCCACAACCACCCCACGGAGATTGAGCCCTTCGGCGGCGCAGCCACCTGCGTGGGCGGCGCCATCCGGGACCCCCTCTCCGGCCGGTCCTATGTCTACTCCGCCATGCGCCTGACCGGCGCAGCCAACCCCCTCACCCCCATTGAGGAGACCATGGCCGGTAAGCTCCCCCAGCGGACCATCGTCACCAAGGCGGCTGCGGGGTACTCCTCCTATGGCAACCAGATCGGCCTGGCCACCGGCCAGGTGGACGAGCTCTACCACCCCGGCTATGCCGCCAAGCGCATGGAGATCGGCGCGGTGATCGCGGCTGCCCCTGCCGCCAACGTCCGGCGGGAGCGGCCTGCCCCCGGGGATGTGGTGATCCTCCTGGGCGGCCGCACAGGCCGGGACGGCTGCGGCGGGGCCACCGGCTCCTCCAAGTCCCACACCACCGCCTCCCTGGAGACCTGCGGGGCGGAGGTGCAGAAGGGCAACGCCCCGGAGGAGCGGAAGCTCCAGCGCCTCTTCCGTAACCCCGAGGCCTCCCGCCTGATTAAGCGCTGCAACGACTTCGGCGCCGGCGGGGTCTCTGTGGCCATCGGCGAGCTGGCCGAGGGCCTGGCCATCGACCTCAACCAGGTCCCCAAGAAGTACGAGGGCCTGGACGGCACCGAGCTTGCTATCAGCGAATCCCAGGAGCGGATGGCCGTGGTGGTGGAAGCCCAGGACGCTCCCCGGTTCATGGAACTGGCCGACCAGGAGAACCTGGAGGCCACGGTGGTGGCCACGGTCACAGACCAGGGCCGCCTCACCATGACCTGGAACGGCAACACCATCGTGGACATCGCCCGCGCCTTCCTGGACACCAACGGGGTGGAAAAGCACACCACCGCCATCACCGCCGCTCCGGAGTCCATCCTGAAGGACCAGGTGAAGGACTTCCGCCAGGGCTACCTGGATCTGGCGGCGGACCTGAACGTCTGCTCCAAGCGGGGCCTGTCGGAGCGGTTTGACTCCACCATCGGCCGGGGCACTGTCCTCATGCCCTTTGGCGGCAAGTATCAGCTCACCCCCACCCAGGCCATGGTCAACAAGATCTCCCGGGAGGAAGGGGAGACCGACACCTGCTCCCTGATGGCCTGGGGCTATAACCCCTATATCACCGAGAAGAGCCCCTACCACGGGGCCTACCTGGCGGTCATCGAGTCGGTGTCCAAACTGGTGGCCACCGGTGCCGATTTGAAGGAGACCTACCTGAGCTTCCAGGAGTACTTCCAGAAGCTGGGGAAGGATCCCCACCGCTGGGGCCAGCCTTTGGCCGCTCTACTGGGGGCCTACCGGGCCCAGAAGGAGTTGGAGATCGCCGCCATCGGCGGCAAGGACTCCATGAGCGGCTCCTTCGAGGACCTGGACGTCCCCCCCACCTTGGTGTCCTTTGCCGTGACCACCGACAAGGTGAGCCGCATCCTCTCCCCCGAGTTCAAGGGGGCTGGCCATCCGGTGGTGTGGCTCTGCCCCGAGTACGGCCCGGACGGCCTGCCGGTGGCAGCCTCCCTGAAAAAGGTCTACCAGACGGTGAACCGTCTGGTGAAGAAGGGCAAGATCCTGGCCGCCTATACCCCCGGCTATGGCGGGGTGGCAGAGGGGATCTTGAAGATGTCCCTGGGCAACGGCATCGGCCTGGCCTTTGACCCCGGCTGTACCTTGGATGAGCTCTTCTCCTATGCCTACGGCTCCTTCATCCTGGAGCTGACCGATAATCAGGAAACCATCGGCCTGTCCCTGGGCACCACCACGGAGACCGGCGACCTCACCTGGAATGGCCAGACCCTCACCGCCCAGGAGCTGCTGGCGGCCTATGAGGGCAAGCTGGAGCCCATCTACCCCTGCAACATTCCCCAAGGCGAGGGGACCATCCCCACCCTGGTTTACGAGAGCGACAGCTGGAAGAAACCCCTTATCAAGGCCCCCCAGCCCCGGGTGCTCATCCCCGTCTTCCCCGGCACCAACTGCGAGTATGACGCCGCCAAGGCCATGGCCCAGGCGGGGGCCGTGCCGGAGATCGTGGTCATCAAGAACCTCACCGCAGGGGACATCGCCCAGTCCATGGACCTGGTGGCCCAGAAGCTGGCCCAGGCCCAGATGGTCTTCCTCCCCGGCGGCTTCTCCGGCGGCGACGAGCCCGACGGCTCGGCCAAGCTCATCACCTCCTTCTTCCGGGCAGAGAAGCTGAAGGACCAGGTCCACGACCTGCTGAAAAACCGGGATGGCCTGATGCTGGGCATCTGCAACGGCTTCCAGGCCCTCATCAAACTGGGCCTGGTACCCTACGGGGAGATCGTCGACACCGACGAGCATTGCCCCACCCTCACCTTCAACACCATCGGCCGGCACCAGTCCCGCCTGGTACACACCCGGGTGGCCTCCAACAAGTCCCCCTGGCTCATGAACACCAAGCCCGGGGAGGTGTACACCGTGCCCATCTCCCACGGGGAGGGCCGGTTCCTGGCCTCTCCGGAGCTGGTAAAGCAGCTGGCGGAGAACGGCCAGATTGCCACCCAGTACGTGGACCTGGCAGGCAGCCCCACCGCCGACATCCACTTCAACCCCAACAACTCCGTCTGGGCCATCGAGGGCATCACCTCTCCCGACGGGCGGGTCCTGGGTAAGATGGGCCACAGCGAACGCACCGGCCCCGGCCTGTATCAGAACGTCCCCGGTGACTATGACATGAAGCTCTTCCGCTCGGCGGTGGAGTATTTCCTGTGAGAACGAAAGGAGGAGCCCCACATGGCTTATTACTATCCCGAACCCTCCCACACCTTCAGTGAGTATCTGTTGGTGCCGGGTTACACGTCTGAGGAGTGCATCCCGGACAACGTCTCCCTCAAGACCCCCCTGGTGAAGTATCGGAAGGGGGAGGAGGAGTGCCCCATCAGCCTGAACATCCCCCTGGTCTCCGCCATCATGCAGGCCGTGTCCAACGACACCCTGGCCGTGGCCCTGGCCAAGGAGGGGGGCCTGTCCTTCATCTACGGCTCCCAGTCCATCGCCGATGAGGCCGCCATGGTCCGCCGGGTGAAGAGCAGCAAGGCCGGCTTCGTCATCAGCGCCTCCAACCTTACCCCGGACCATACCCTGGCGGATGTGCTGGCCCTGAAGGAGAAGAACGGCTTCTCCACCGTGGCCATCACCGAGGATGCCACCCCCAACGGCAAGCTCCTGGGGCTGGTCACCAGCCGGGACTACCGGGTGACCCGGATGAGCACCGACGTTCCCGTGCGGGACTTCATGACCCCCCGGGAAAAGCTCATCACCGCCCCTGCCTCCACCACCCTGAAGGAGGCCAACGACATCATCTGGGACAACAAGCTCAACGCCCTGCCGGTGGTGGACGACGAGGATCACCTGATGTACTTCGTCTTCCGCAAGGACTACTCCGAGCACAAGGAGCATCCCCTGGCCCTCCAGGACGCCGACAAGCGCTACCTGGTGGGGGCCGGCATCAACTCCAAGGACTACGAGGAGCGGGTGCCCGCCCTGGTGGAGGCCGGGGCCGATATCCTGTGCATCGACTCCTCCGAGGGGTACTCCGTCTGGCAGAAAAAGACCATCGACTTCATCCGAGAGAAGTACGGCGACACCGTCAAGGTGGGCGCCGGCAACGTGGTGGACCGGGAGGGCTTCCGCTTCCTGGCCCGGGCCGGGGCCGACTTTGTGAAGGTAGGCATCGGCGGCGGCTCCATCTGCATCACCCGGGAGACCAAGGGCATCGGCCGCGGCCAGGCCTCTGCCCTCATCGAGGTGGCAGCAGCCCGGGATGAGTATTTCAAGGAGACCGGCGTCTATGTGCCCATCTGCTCCGACGGCGGCATCGTCTTTGACTTCCACATGACCCTGGCCCTGGCCATGGGGGCCGACTTCCTGATGCTGGGCCGGTACTTCGCCCGGTTCGACGAGAGCCCCACCAACAAACTCATGGTCAACGGTGCCTATGTGAAGGAATATTGGGGCGAGGGGTCTAACCGCGCCCGCAACTGGCAACGCTATGACCTGGGCGGTAAGAACGACCTGGCCTTTGAGGAAGGCGTGGACTCCTACGTGGCCTACGCCGGTTCCCTCCACGACAACGTGGAGAAGAGCCTGTACAAGGTCAAGTCCACCATGTGCAACTGCGGTGTGATCACCATTCCCGACCTGCAGCAGAACGCCAAGCTCACCCTGGTCTCTGCCACCAGCATTGTGGAGGGCGGCTACCATGACGTCACCCTCCGCACCACCAGCGGCGGCCAGTAAGCCCATTGATCCAGCCAAGTTTTCCAGAAAAGAAAGGAGAGGATTCCCATGCGGAGTGACATTGAGATCGCCCAGGCCTGCCCCATGCAGCACATTCGGGACATCGCCCGGGAGGCCGGCATTGCGGAGGAGTACCTGGAGCAGTACGGCAACTACAAAGCCAAGATCGACACCAAGTTTTTCCAGGACCACCAGGGACCGGACGGCAAGCTGATCCTGGTCACCGCCATCACCCCCACCCCTGCCGGGGAGGGGAAGACCACCACCACCGTGGGCCTGGCCGACGGCCTGCGAAAGATCGGCAAGAAATCCGTGGTGGCCCTGCGGGAGCCCTCTCTGGGCCCGGTCTTCGGCCTGAAGGGCGGGGCCGCCGGCGGCGGCTATGCCCAGGTGGTGCCTATGGAGGACATCAACCTCCACTTCACCGGGGACTTCCACGCCATTGGCGCAGCCAATAATCTACTGGCCGCGATGCTGGACAACCACATCCAGCAGGGCAATTCCCTGGGCATTGACGTGAAGAAGATCACCTGGAAGCGCTGCGTGGACATGAACGACCGCCAGCTGCGCAACATTGTAGACGGCCTGGGCGGCCGGATGCAGGGCGTGCCCCGGGAGGACGGGTTCGACATCACCGTGGCCTCCGAGGTTATGGCGGTGCTGTGCCTGGCCACCTCCATCACCGATTTGAAGGAGCGGCTGAGCCGCATGGTGGTGGCCTACACCTACGATGACAAGCCCGTCACCGCTGGGGATCTGAAGGCCGCCGGGGCCATGACCGCCCTGCTGAAGGACGCGCTGAAACCCAACCTGGTCCAGACTCTGGAAGGCACTCCTGCCCTCATCCACGGGGGCCCCTTTGCCAACATCGCCCACGGCTGCAACTCCATCATGGCCACCAAGGCGGCCCTGAAACTGGGGGACTATGCGGTCACCGAGGCCGGCTTCGGCGCCGACCTGGGGGCGGAGAAATTCCTGGACATCAAGTGCCGCATGGCGGACATCCACCCCGACGCGGTGGTGGTGGTGGCCACGGTGCGGGCCCTGAAGCACCACGGCGGTGTCGCCAAGGCCGACCTGGGCACCGAGAACCTGGAAGCCCTGGAGAAGGGCCTGCCCAACCTCCTGCGCCATGTGGAGAACATCACCAAGGTCTTTGGCCTGCCCTGCGTGGTGGCCATCAACCGCTTCCCCCTGGACACCGAGGCAGAACTGGCCCTCATCGAGGCCAAGTGCAAGGCGCTGGGGGTCAACGTGGCCCTCTCCGAGGTGTGGGCCAAGGGGGGCGAGGGGGGCCGTGCCCTGGCCGAGGAAGTGGTCCGCCTGTGTGAGCAGCCCAACCACTACCATCCCTCCTATGAGCTGGACACCACCATTGAGGAGAAGCTCCAGACCATTGTCACCAAGATCTACCACGGCAAGGACGTAGTTCTCACCTCCAACGCCAAGAAGCAGGCCAAGCAGCTGACGGACCAGGGTTACGGCACCTACCCCATCTGCATGGCGAAGACCCAGTACAGCTTCTCAGACAACGCCTCCCTCCTGGGAGCGCCGGAGGGCTTCACCGTCACCGTGCGGAACCTGAAGGTTTCCGCCGGGGCCGGCTTTATCGTGGCCCTCACCGGGGAGATCCTCACCATGCCCGGCCTGCCCAAGGTTCCCGCCGCAGAGAAGATCGACGTGGACGAGAACGGCCGGATCGAAGGCCTCTTCTAAACACAACCTATTTACGAAAGAAACAACCGCACCGGCCCTGTTTGGGCCGGTGCGGTTGCAGTTTTGGGGGTTAAAAACGGATGGGATTCTGCGTATACTCATTCTTTCCAGGGGTTTGGCCAAACTTCTGGCGGCACAAATCGTAGAGGGCAGTGCACCGGGCCTCCAGCGCGAAGAGGCGGCGGGCCTCCTCCGGCAGGCGGGCAGCGTGGGCGGGCTTCACCAGAATGGGCAGGGAGGCGGCGGTCTTCATCTGCCTCAGGAGAATCTGCCCCCGTTGGGTGAAGCCCAGGACCCGAAGATAGGGGAGGGCAGCAGGCCGGTCCTCGGCTGTGAGCCCCAGGAAAGCCCACAAGACCAGCCGCCGAATCCGGGCCAGGGGATAGCGTTTGGTCTTGGCCAGGGCATAGAGCTGGGGCAGGGACGTGGCCGCCTGGGCGGCGGCGAAGAGGCGGTGGTGCAGCCCCTCCCCGCTGTCAGGCAGCCGGGACCAGTCTTCCTCCGTCATGGTCCGCAGCCGGGCCAGCACCCCCCGGAGCCCAAAGTCCAACGCGGCGGGATCCTGCCGCAGGGTGGCCTCCTCTGGGGCGGTGAGGTATGGGGTGAGGGGGGCGGGGTCCCCGGCCAGGATCCTCTCCCGCAGGTAGCTGGCAGAGGCATGGGGGGAGGAGGGGGCAGGCCCCTCATCGTGCCCCGCTCCCTGGCGAGGGACGGTGTGAGGCCGCAGCGGGCTCTCCAAGGCACGCAGGGCGAGCAGGTACTCTACCCCTAAATTGTTGTTGGGTCCCTGGAGACAGCGGGCAGCGTCCCCGAGAAGGGACGTAGCGGCCTGCTGCCGGGCCACCGGGAAGGAGAGGCCCTGCACCAGCCCCTGGCGCAGCACTTCCTGCCAGGCAGGGGAGGCCAGGCAGTCCGCTGCGGCCTGCAAGGGGGGCAGGGCGCCCGCTTCGCTGCCGAAGCTCAAGGTGTCCACCACCCCGGTGGCGGTGAGCAGACCCACCCCACCCCGGGCAAAGGGTTCTGCCGAGGACACCGCCCAAGGGGTGGGCAGTTCCAGCACCAAGTCCACCCCCTGCCGGAGGGCCAGGGCAGTCCGGGTCCACTTGTCTGCCAAGGCGGCCTCCCCCCGCTGGACCCAGTTGCCGCTCATGGCACAGACCACGGCGCAGTCTGCGCCAAAGGCCTGGCGCACCGCCTGGATGTGGTGCCGGTGGCCGCTGTGAAAGGGGTTATATTCCGCGATGATGCCGATTGTATGCATGGACCAACCACCCCTCGGAAAAATTTTGAAATTTGGGGAAAAAACAGTTGTCCTTTCCCGCAAAATGGGCTAATATATTCCTGTATGAACTATTTTACCCCCTAGGGGGCAAACAAG
>ERZ1032461.305-NODE-305-length-13376-cov-10.692966_pt1 | contig 13376 bp, 10 predicted proteins | sample MGYA00517098_ERZ1032461 | MGnify/ENA primary metagenome ERZ1032461 (study PRJEB33719, sample SAMN04261332) | wastewater metagenome | biome: periurban shantytown; feature: human; material: feces | host: Homo sapiens | place: Peru: Lima | collected 2013-01-26 ...
GTGTCCTTTTTCACTCTTCATGAAGACAAATCCGGAACAGGATGTTATAATGAGGTATTCTTTATTCTTCCATCGGCAGGGGGTGTATTTGCTTGCAATTCCGCCGCATAACGGCAACCTTCGGAAAGCTCGACCGCCGCGCGCTGACATTTGAAAAGGGGCTCAATATCATCGAAGCGCCGAATGAGTCCGGCAAATCCACCCTGCTTGCCTTTCTGCGCGTGATGCTCTACGGTTTCCCGGCGCGCGAGCGCGGCGCGTTTGCCGACAAAAACCGCTATGCCCCCTGGTCGCTTGCGCCCATGCAGGGCACGCTGGAGCTCATCTGCCGCGCGGGTGATCTTACACTCACGCGCGACACGCTTCGTGCGGGCGACCCGATGGGCCGTTTTTCCGCCGTCTACACCGGCAGCGGCGAATCCGTCCCCTCCCTCACCGCCGAGGACGCCGGCGAGCAGCTGCTCGGCGTACCGCGCGAGGTCTACGAGCGCAGCGCGTTCATTCGCCAGAGCAGCCTGACGGTCGGCGCAAGCGCCGAGCTCGAGCGCCGCATCGCCGCACTCCTCACGACCGGCGAGGAGTGCGCATCCTGCACCGACGCCATCAAGTCACTCAAAAAGCAGCTCAACGCGCGCAAGTATAATAAGTCCGGCCGCATCCCCGCGCTGGAGGCCGAGATCGTCGAATTGACGCGCTCTCTCGACGAGCTGGCGCAGCTCGACGCACGCAAGCAGGAAGCGGAAGCCGCGCTTTCCGCCCTCGGCCGCGAAGAGGACGCGCTTCGCGCCGCGCTCCGTGCGCACGATATCTGCGATGCGCAGGAGCAGCTCGCAGCCCTCTCCCGCGCCAAAGCCGCCGCGGAGAATGCCGCCCGCCAAGCCGAGCTTGCAGCACGCACCCTCCGGCTGAACGCTTGTCCGCCGCGTGAGGTTGTTGCGCAGGGCCGCGCCGCATGGGACGGCTTGAAGGGCCGCAAGTCCGAGATCGACCGGGCCGAGCTCCGCTGCGAGGAAGCTGAGACCGCCCTGCGCCGATTTGACGCGCAGCACGCCGCTCCGTCCCTCTCCCCCTTCTATTATATAGGTCTTGCACTCGGCGCTCTGTCCGCACTGGCGCTGATCGCCTGCACCGTCTTGCAAACGCCGCCGCTCTATGATATCGTACTGGGCATAGCCGCGATCGTCGGCGCCGCTGCCGCCGCCCTGCTCCATGTGCGCCACCGCAAAGCCTTTACCGCGCATGGCACGCTCCGCAGGCAACTGCTTGACGCGCTCAACAGCGCCGCTTCCGCAAAGGAGGCGCTGCTCGCTTCCTACGATTCGTCCGCCGCCGCGCTGCTCGCGCTCATTCCGGCAGGCAGTCTCTCCCGTGTGAGCGCATATATCACCGACGCGCTCGCGCAGTATGATGCGTTCGACGCCCTCAGCCGCAAGGCGGGCGAAGCGCGCGCAAGGTATGAGCTCCTCTGCGCGCAGCGTCCGGCGACGCCAATACCCGACACGCCCGTTGCCCGTCCCACGCGCTCCCGTGCAGCGCTCCGGGATGCGCTCACGGAGCTTTCCGAGCAGCGCCGCGCCCTGCAAAGTGAGCTCGACCAAGCCGCAGGCCTCCGCCGTGCCGTCGGCGAACGCGAAACGCTTGAAGCGCAGCTCGCGCAAAAGCACGAGGCGCTTTCCAAGGCGCAGGTGGAATACGATGCCATCGCCCTTGCAATGGACGCCCTGCAAAGCGCCAACACCGCACTGCAAAGTCGCTTTTCCCCCGCGCTCAGCCGCCGCGCGGGTGAGCTCTTCTCCCGTCTGACGGGCGGCAGATACGAAAGCGTCCTGCTCGACCGCGATTTCGGCGCGCAGGCCGGTGAAACAGGCGCGGCCGTTGCGCACGACGCGCACTGCCTGAGTCTCGGCGCGCTCGACCAGCTCTATCTTGCCGTGCGCCTCGCCATCTGCGAGACCGTTTTGCCCGCGGACGACCCCATCCCCCTCGTGCTGGATGACGCGCTCGTCCGCTTCGACGACGATCGCTGCCGCGCCGCGCTCGAGCTATTATATGAAGAGAGCCAAGCACGCCAGATCCTGCTCTTCACCTGTCAGCACCGTGAAGCCGCGTACCTCTCCGGGCGCAACGGCGTCACGTTCCTCAGTCTGTAACCTACTTTGTTAAAAGGAGAACACCTCATGTCCACATTGCAAGCCCTGCTCCTCCCCAGCGACTTCATCGGTCTATGCGAACTGTTCCTGCTCTACATCGCGTACAGCACCCTCGGCTGGTGCGGCGAGATGCTATACTGCTCCATCCCCAAGGGTCACATCTGCGAAAAGAGAGGCTTCCTCAACGGCTTCCTCTGCCCCATTTACGGTCACGGCGCACTGCTCGTGCTCTACTGTCTGCACGGCGGCTTCAAGAACCCGGTGCTGACGTTCATCTTCGGTGCCATCGTCACATCGGTCCTCGAATACTTCACAAGCTGGGTCATGGAAAAGCTCTTCCATATGCGCTGGTGGGACTACTCCCATTATAAGTTTCAGATCAACGGCCGCGTCTGTCTTTTGAACTCCGCGTGCTTCGGCCTTGCGAGCGTTCTTTTGTGCCATGTTGTGCAGCCGTGGCTCTGGGCGCACATCACCGGTCTCGGCGCGGCCATCACCGTGCCGCTCGCCTCGTTCATCTTCGGCATTTACCTCATGGATACGATTCTCTCCTTCCGCAGTGCCTTCCAGCTCAGCTCTCAGATGGGCAAGCTGCGCGAGCTGCAAGCCGAGCTCAAGGACTACGTTGCCGAAAAGCGCGAGGAAAATCAGGAGCGCAAGGCAGAGCGCCGTGCCGAGGTGCGCGAGCGTGCCCGCACGCTGCGCGACAGCGCCGATATCTTCGAGCGCCGCCTGCTCCACTCCCACCCCGAGATCCGCAAGTCGCGCGAGGACCTGCTCGCCGCCATCCGCGCCCGCCTGAACGAGAGCGAGGCCGAGACCAGAAAAGCGGCCGACGAGCTCTTCGGCGATGAGCACAAGGCATGATTTGTCAGGCCGCGCGCGGTTGACTTCCGCGCGCGGCTGGTATACACTGTTGCAAAATCCACCCGGCAAAGGAGATCATACAAACTATGAGCGAATGCACCCATAATTGCTCCACCTGCGGCGAGAGCTGCGCGGAGCGCGCGACGCCGCAGTCCCTGCGCAAGGCGCCGCATCCGGAGAGCCGCATCGGAAAGGTGTTCGGCGTCGTTTCCGGCAAGGGCGGCGTGGGCAAGTCGATGGTCACAAGCCAGCTTGCCGTCACCATGCACCGCCGCGGCTTCAAGGTCGGCGTCATGGACGCCGATATCACGGGTCCCTCTATCCCCAAGGCCTTCGGCGTGCACGACAAGGCCACCGGCTCGCAGACAGGGCTTTATCCCTGCGCCAGCCGCACAGGTGTGGAGCTGATGTCCATCAACCTGCTGCTCGAGGACGAGACCGATCCCGTCATCTGGCGCGGCCCCGTCATCGGCGGCGTTGTCCAGCAGTTCTGGACGGACGTGGTCTGGGATGTCGACTACCTCTTCGTCGATATGCCCCCCGGCACGGGCGATGTGCCGCTGAGCGTCTTCCAGTCCGTTCCGCTCGACGGCATCGTCATTGTCACCTCCCCGCAGGACCTCGTCTCCATGGTCGTGGAAAAGGCCGTGAAGATGGCCGAAAAAATGGATATCCCCATCGTCGGCCTTGTGGAGAACATGAGCTATGTTTCCTGCCCCGACTGCGGCAGAAAGATCTACCTCTTCGGCGAGGGCAAGAGCGAAGAGGCCGCCAGGCGCCATTCTCTTCCTCTGCTCGCTCAAATGCCCATCGACCCCGCGCTCGCCGCGCTCACGGACGATGGCCGCATCGAGGACTTTTCGGGCTCCTGGCTCGATCCCGTCGCCGATGCGCTTGAAAAAACGGAAAAGCGCGCCGAATAACGCCGGCGCAGCAAAAAATCGCACCTCATATGAGGTGCGATTTTTGATATCCTGTTTTGCCTTAGTCGTTGGAATAGTTGTCGAAGTAGCCCTGGATGTAGACGATGGGCGTGCCCTTGTCGCCGCTGCCGCTCGTCAGGTCGCACAGCGAGCCGATCAGGTCGGTCAGGCGGCGGGGCGTCGTGCCCTCGGACACCATGTTGCCGACGAGACTCTCGTCCGTCTTCTCGCGGATGCGCTCCTCGATGGCCGCCTTGAGCGCCTCGCCCTTGAGATCGCCGAAGTCATTGTCGGCAAGGTACTTGAGCTTCAGCTCGTTCGGCGTACCAACAAGGCCCTTGGTGTAGCCCGGGGAAACAACGGGGTCGGCGAGCTCCCAGATCTTGCCGACGGGGTCCTTGAACGCGCCGTCGCCGTAGACCATGGCCTCAATGCGCTTGCCGCTGGCCTTGCTCAGGCGCTCGCTCAGCTCCTCGGCAACGGCCATGCAGTCGCGCGGGAAGAGCTTGACCGTCTCCTCGGTCGCCTTGTTGGAGCCGAGCAGACCGTACTCCGCGTTGTAGCCGCTGCCGTCGACGCTCTTGTTGAGCAGATCGTCCAGGCCGAGCACCACGCGGGCGCCGCCCGCCTTGAGCAGGCGCTTGCTGCGCGCGCGGGTGTGGATATCGCAGGTGATGACGGCGTCGGTGTAGTCCAGCAGCGTCTGCACGCGGTTGCCGAAGATGACCTCGACCTCCGCGCCCGCATCCTTGATGATGCCGGAGTAAAAGTCAATGTAGTCAACGCCAGTGAAGGGGTGCACCGCCGCGCCGAACTTCTCGCGAAACTGCGCGACCGTCAGCACATCGCGGTAAGGATCGACGCCCGCAGCGTCGAGCTTGTCCCAGTCGACAAGGCCGTTGCCGACCTCGTCGGAGGGGTAGGAGAGCAGCAGCACGATCTTCTTGCAGCCCATGGCCATGCCGCGCAGCAGAAGCGAGAAGCGGTTGCGGCTCAGGATGGGGAACGCAACGCCCACGGTGCCGCCGCCGGTCTTTTCGCGCACATCCTTGGCGATCTGGTCAAGCGTAGCGTAGTTGCCCTGCGCACGCGCCACAACGGATTCCGTCACAGCGACCACGTCGCGGTCATGCGGCTCGATGCCCGCCTCCTTCCACGCTTCCATCACGGAAGCGGCGGCGACCTCAGCAATATTATCTCCCTCGCGGATGATGGGTGCGCGCACGCCGCGCGCAACAGTTCCGATCGTTCTCATAGCTATCTCTCCTTCAAATCAGACAGGTTGGTCAAAGAGCCGGCACCGGCTCTTGCAAGTCATACAGTTCTGTATTATAATCACCGCAAAGGAATAAGTAAAGCATCGTTTTTTGATAATAACTATCGTCTATTCTTATGTCAGGAGGTCCCTTCGATGGTCAAGCTGGAGCTCTACCGCGTGTTTCGCGAGGTCGCCGAGGTCGGCAACATCTCCCTCGCCGCCGAAAATCTCTATTTTTCGCAGTCCGCCGTCAGCCAGAGCGTCAAGCAGCTCGAGCAGCAGCTCGGCACGCGTCTTTTCCTGCGCTCGCCGCGCGGCGTCTCCCTCACGGAGGACGGACGTCTCCTCTTTGAATATGTGCGCAGTGCCATGGGTCTTTTGGAAACGGGCGAGGATAAGCTGCAGCAGTCACGCACGCTTCAGGCCGGCACGCTCGTCATCGGCGCGAGCGATACCGTGACGAGTCAGTTCCTGCTGCCGTATCTCGACGCGTTTCACCGCAGCTATCCCAATATCCACATCCGCATCATCAGCGGCCGCAGCTACAAGGTGCTGGGCCTTCTCCGCGCGGGAAAGGTCGATATCGCCTTCGCCAGCGCGCCCGGCGACGCGGACGACTTAGAGCACGTCCCCTGCCTCCGAACGCACACCTGCTTTGTCGCCGCGCCGGACTACCCCTGCGATTTCAGCCGCGCCTATACGCCGGAGGAAATCGCCGCCTTTCCGCTCATCCTGCTTGAGCGCAAGGCCTCCTCGCGCACGTACCTCGAAAAATACTTTCTGCAAAGCGGCGTGAAGCTCACGCCTGAGATCGAGCTTGGCGCGCGCAGCCTTCTGGTCGACCTTGCAAAGATCGGCTTCGGCGTCGCGGGCGTCACGCGGGAATTTGTCCAAAGCGAGCTGGCACGCGGCGAGATCCGCGCGCTTTCGACCTCCTTCGCCATCCCGCCGCGCAGCGTGGATCTGTGTATGCTGCGCAACGTGCCGCACAGCGCCGCCACGCAGCGCTTTGCGCAGGATCTGCTCGAAAAAATGCAGGCCGGCGCCCCCTCCGATTAGTTTTTGCGGCCCCGCCTTTCCTTTGCGCGGCGGTTTGCTCCGTTTTCTTCATTTTTCGCCAGTCGTTTTTTTAATTATTAAATTAACGAAAGTTTATCATCAGTTTGCATAATCTTTTCATAAAATCTTTGGCGCTTTTGGAGCCGCCGTATCGCTTGACTTCTTTCCGCCCTCATGTTACGCTTTTATTGCTGAAACAAACGAATATCTACCAATGACGCCTTCGGAATCAACGCAAACCGGGGGCCGAGGAAACTCTGGAGAACTCATTGAATTGAGTGCCGAAGGTGCAAGACCGAAAGGGTCGAATCTCTCAGGCAAAGGGACAGAGAAAACCGGCATTGTCGACGCGCCGCTTTTCGTCCCCCGCTCGACAAAATGTCCTCTCCGGAGTTGCTGATCTTCGTATCGGCAACTTCTTTGTTTTTTAGGAGAGAGAGCTATGTTTGAATCGATCGAAAATGCGTTGTATCCCATTGTATGTGATATCAACACCTACCTCAGCAACTACATCCTTGTGTTCCTGCTGCTCGGCATTGGTTTCTGGTACTCCATCAAGACCCGCTTCGTCCAGATCCGCTGCTTCAAGGAGGGCTGGAACAGCGTGTTCGGCAATCTGTCGCTGCGCGGCAAGAAGCAGGACAGCGGCATGAGCTCCTTCCAGGCGCTTGCCACCGCCATCGCCGCCCAGGTCGGCACGGGCAACATCGTCGGCGCTTCCGGCGCCATCCTCACCGGCGGCCCCGGCGCCATCTTCTGGATGTGGCTGATTGCTTTCTTCGGTATGGCCACCATCTATGCTGAGGCAACGCTCGCTCAGGAGACCCGCATCGTCGAAAAGGACGGCAACATCAAGGGCGGCCCCGTGTACTACATCACCACGGCCTTCAAGGGCGGCCTCGGCAAGTTCCTCGCTGCTTTCTTCGCCATCGCCATCACGCTGGCGCTCGGCTTCTTCGGCTGCATGGTGCAGTCCAACTCCATCGGCTCCACGATGCAGACCGCCTTCGGCATCCCGTCCTGGATCGTCGGTCTCGTGCTCGTCGCCATCTGCGGCTTCATCTTCATCGGCGGTGTGCAGCGCCTCGCTTCCGTCACCGAGAAGGTCGTCCCCATCATGGCTGCGATCTTCCTGCTCGGCGGCCTCGTCGTCCTCATCGCCCGCATCAAGTATGTCCCCGCTACCATCGGCATGATCTTCAAGTATGCCTTTGCTCCGCAGGCCATCATCGGCGGCGGCTTCGGCTATGCCATCAAGACCGCTATCTCCCAGGGCGCCAAGCGCGGCCTGTTCTCCAATGAGGCCGGTATGGGTTCTACCCCCCATGCCCACGCGCTCGCGAACGTCAAGTGCCCGCACGATCAGGGCGTTGTCGCCATGATCGGTGTGTTCATCGATACCTTCGTCGTCCTGACCCTCAACGCGCTCGTCATCATCTCCACCCTCTACACCGAGGGCGGCCCCCTCCACGACTGCGGCGCCGCTGCCGCCAGCACCACGCTCGGCAAGACCAACCTCGCCCAGACCGCCTTCGGCGTTGTCTTCGGCGAGAGCGCGGGCAATATGTTCGTCGCGGTGTGCCTGTTCTTCTTTGCCTTCTCCACCATCCTCGGCTGGAATCTCTTCGGCAAGATCAACGTCGCCTACCTCTTCGGCAAGAAGAGCGTCATCGTCTACACCATCCTCGCGCTCATCTTCATCTTCCTTGGCACGATGATGGCCAACGACCTCGTCTGGGAGCTGAGCGATATGTTCAACAACCTCATGGTCATCCCCAACGTCATCGCCCTCTTTGCCCTGACGAACCTTGTGGTCAAGCACGCCAACGACCCGAGCCGCGACATCAAGAAGTAAATCCCTTCCCGTCAAATAAGAAAGGACCGTTTCCGATGGAAACGGTCCTTTTTATGTTCTATTCAGAAGTGCTCACGCGCGTATTTCATCAGCTCCTCGCGGAAATCCGGGTGTGCGATGGAGGCCATCGCCTCCGCGCGCTCGCGCAGGCTCTTGCCCATCAGGTGCACCGCACCGTACTCCGTCGCCACGCAGTCGATCATCGTGCGCGGAGCGGAAACAGTGCTGCCGCCGGGGATCGCCGCAACGATGTTGCTCTTGCGCTCGCCGTCCTTCGTCACGCGCGAGGAATTGATGCAGATAAAGCCCTTGCCGCCCCGCGAGCGGAACGCGCCCTCAAGGAAATCCATCTGCCCGCCGACGCCCGAAAGCTGCCGCGTTCCGGCGCTCTCCGCATTCTCCTGCCCCATGAGGTCGAGCTGCACGCCGCCGTTGATGCTGATAACGTTGCTGAGGCGTCCGATGCGCTCGACCGAATGGATGTAGTCGAGGTCGCCGGGGTGGAAGCGCTGCGGCTCCGCGTCGAGCCAGTCGTAGAGCTCCTGCGAGCCCATGGCAAGATTCCAGCTCGCCAGCCCCGTGTCGAGCTCCTTGCGCGCGCCCGTCAGCTTACCCGCCCGATAAAGCTCCAGAAATGCGTCCGAGATCGTCCCCGTGTGGCAGCCGAGGTCCTTCTTGTCCGACTCCGCGAGCATCCGCGCCACCGTGTACGGTACGCCGCCCACGCCGAGCGACAGCGTCGCCCCGTCGGGGATCTCATTCACCACGAGCCTTGCGATGGCGATATCCGTCTCGCTCGGCGCGCGGTACGAGCGCACTGGCAGCGGCTCATGCTCTCCCTCGACGACATAGTCCGCCTCGCTGAGGTGCACGCGGTGCGAGCCGTCCACCCCCTGCAGGCGCGGATAGCGCTCGTTGATCTCGAAGATGACCGTGCGGGCGCTTTCAAAAATCGTGCGCCACGCAAAGTTCGAAATGCCGAGCCCGCAATATCCTCTCTCATCAGGCCGCGACACCGGCACGAACGCCACGTCGCAGCGCAGATGCCTGTCGCGGTACAGATACGGCAGATACCGCAGCGCCACGGGCAGGAACTGCACGAGCCCCCGCGATTGGAGCTTTCGCTCGTAGTCGCCGATGTGCCAGCTATAGTAGGAAAAGCTCTCCTGCTCGGGGTCCGACTCCACGATCTCGATGCGCGGCCGGATCACAAGTCCGCCGCGCACCTTCACGTCCTTTAGCTTCCCCCTGCGTGCGGCGAGCGCGCGATCCAGCAGCTCCGGAAAGCCCGCGCCGAAGCCGTAGTCCACCCAGTCGCCGTCGCGGACGGCCAGCACAGCCTCCTCCGGCGTGACAAATTTTCCCTTGATCGTCTCCATCTGTCTATTCCTTTCTCTTTTCAGCAGAGTTCCCGAAACGCCCGCGGCAAGCCGCGCTCAATGAGCTCGAGCGGGCTTGCGCAATAGGCCGTCATCTCTTCCTCCAGCAGCTCACCCGCGCGGCCATGCAGCCAAACGCCGAGCGCCGCGGCCTCCGCCGCGCCCGCCCCCTGACAGAGGAACGAGGCGATCAGCCCCGTCAGCGCATCGCCGCTGCCGCCCTTCGAGAGCGCCGAGCTGCCCGTCGTATTGCGGTACAGCGTCCCGTCCGGCAGCGCGATGAGCGTCCGGTGCCCCTTGAGCACCACGCAGCAGCCATGCTTTTGCGCAAATTCGCAAGCGTATGCCGCGCGGTCCTTCGAGGAAAGCTCCTCGAGCGTCCGCCCACTCAAACGGGCGAATTCGCCGTCGTGCGGCGTCAAAATTGTCGCGCGGCCGCGCCGGTCGTCGAGCCGTTCCGGGCAGCCCTGTAGGGCGTTCAGCCCGTCGGCATCCAGCACCATCGGCTGCCGCGCCTGCCACAGGAGCGCATGGACGAGCCGTTCCGTCTCCTTCCCGCGCCCGAGTCCGGGGCCGAGCGCGATCACGTCGCAGCCCGCAAGCTTGTCATGCATCGCGTCCAGCGACGCAAGGCAGAGTCTCCCCTCCGCCTCCGGCAGCGGGAAGGGCATTGCCCCCGCGCATTTCGCGGCTTCAATGGCCCAGATACTCTCCGGCACACCGAGATAGACGAGGCCGCAGCCCGAATGCTCCGCCGCGCTCGCCGCGAGATACGGCGCGCCCGTATAGCCCACGCTCCCGCCGATGACGAGCAGCTTGCCAAAATCGCCCTTGTGCCCGTCCTGCTTTCGCACCGGCAGCAGCCCCTTCACCCAAAAGCGGGTAAGCTCTGTCTCACGCATCGTCCGTTCCCTCCGCAAGCTTCAGTTTTTCCGCGCGCGGCAGCTTTTTGATGGCAGCCTCCCGCCGCAGCGCCGCACCCTTGTCGGCGCACATTTCGCGATACACGATCGCGACGGGCGGATGTGAGCGCGTATACTTTGCCCCGCAGCCGCTCTTGTGGGCGGCAAAGCGTTTTTCCACATCCGCCGCAACGCCGGTGTAGAGCGAATCGTCCGCGCAGCGGAGCATATAAACGTACCACATCAGTATTTCATCGCGCCCGTTGCGCGCAGCGCGTTGCAGAGCGCGGCCGCCGCCTGCTCGCGCAGGATCGGTGCCTTCGGCTCGATGTGCGCAAGGTCGGTGCAGTACATTGTCACCGCGTTTCCGTCTTCATCCGTCACAGAAGATGTCAAAAGGTCGACGCAGCGGATCGCCCATGGCGAAAAGCTCTTATACTGCGCCAGCGGCTGCAAAATGGCCAGCGGGTGCTCGTCGAGATAGGCGCGCGCATCCAGATTCAAAAATTCGACCAGGCGGCCCAGCACCGTGATGAATTCTTCCTGCGTCATCGTCGCGTTCGGCACGAATTTTCCGCTTCCCACGCCGGACACCAGCCCCAGCGACGCCATCGCGTTCACCGAGGACGCATACCAGCTTCCCTTCGGCACGTCGGCAAAATAGCCGTCCGCCGACGAATAGACATCGAGCGCCTGCGCCAGCAGCGCGCAGACCTCCGCGCGCGTCATCGTGTCGCCCGGCCGGAACTTTCCTTTGTCGCCAAAGACGATGCGGTACGCCGCGAGCGTATTGATGGCATCTTCATACTCGCTGCCTGAAACGTCGGAAAAGTCCATGCTCATGCCCGCCTTGCCGCACTTTTCGCGCGCCTGCGCGCTCGTCACGCGCTCCTCTGCGCCGTTTTCACCCCAGTAGAGCTCTGTATCAGGTGCGAGCGCGCGCAGCAGGGCTTCCGTCGCCCCGGTCTGCTGCTTTGCCTCGGTTATGTCCACATAGAAGTCAAGCCCACCGAGCACAAGGTGCAGATATGCGCTGCCGTCCACGCTTTTCTCCCCCGTGAGCAGCTGCGCCACCGCCGTTGTCCAGCCCTGCGGGACGTAGAGCGTCGGAATAACGCCCACGCGGTCGCTCGTGTTGCCGCCCGCGCAGTAGAAGCGGTACGCCGTCACCTTCACGGCGTCGTCCGTCAGATACGGGCAGTTCGTCCCGTCGTAGACGATCTGCGCCACGCCCTTGCCGTAGCTGCGCTCGCCGATGACGATGCCCGAGCCCGTGCCGAGGATACCGCCGGCAAAGATCTCCGACGCGCTCGCGCTGCCCCCGTTCATCAGAACGATCACAGGCTTGTCCGTCAGGTCCGCGCCCGTGTAGCGCTCGGGGATGGCGTCGCCGTCGCGGTCGACAAAATAGGCGAGGTCGCCCTTGCCCGCAAAGGTGCCGAGCGCCGTCACCGCCGCGGAAGTAAGACCACCGCCGTTGCCGCGCAGATCCACGATCCACGTATGCACCGCGCTGTCATTTTTGCGCACGCCGTCCTGAAAATATGTTCCCGTCTGCGAGCCGAAGCTGCCGCAGTCGATATAGCCGACGCCGCCTTCCGCGCTGACGCTTGTGTTCGTCTGCGTGACGAGCGCGCGCGTCACGGTGAAGTTCTTCTCGCTGCCGTCCGCGCGCAGGACCGTCACGCGCACCTGCGTGCCCGCCTCGCCGAGCAGCTTTTCGCGTGCCTCGGCCGTTCCCGGCACGCAGTTCTCTCCGTCGATGGCAACGATCACGTCGCCCGCGAGCAGTCCCGCCTTCTCCGCGCCGCCGCCTTTGAGCACCGATACGATCGTGATGCCCTGCTCGCCATATGTGATCTCCGCGCCGATGCCGACGAAGCTCTCCTCGCCCTCAACGCCTGCGAGGAAGGCCTTGTATTCCTCTCCTGTCATGTAGTAGGTGTAGTCATCCGTGTAGGAAAAGAGCTCGTCGAGCGAGCTTGCGTCCTGCGCCGCGCGCGGCAGGCGGTCAACGTAGCTGCGCTGCAAAATTTCGCGCGCTTCCTCCACACTCAGCGCCTGCGCGCCCGTTGCAAGGAGCAGCGCCGCAGCGCAGGAAAATGCGCCGAGGCGCAGACCTTTCTCTTTCATGGTGTTTCTCCTTTTTTTCTCAGTGTGCCTTCATTATATCGCGGCGGGCGCAAAAAGCAAATGAAAATCCCCGCCTCTCCCGCCTTGCAAGGCGCGGCAAAATAGGCTATACTGCAATTATAATGAGAAATAATTTGCTTTTGGAGGATCTTATGGACGAACAGAAGACCACAGGAACCCTTTATATCGTCGCAACGCCCATCGGCAACTCGCGCGACATGTCCGAGCGCGGGCGCGAGATCTTGTCGAGCGCCGACATCATCGCCGCCGAGGATACCCGCCGCAGCGTGGTGCTGCTCAACAAGCTCGGCATCCGCGGCAACAGCCTGAGCGCCAACCACAAGTTCAACGAATACGGCAAGGCCAAGTGGTTCATCGAGCAGCTCGCCGCCGGCAAGAGCATCGCCGTCATCACCGACGCGGGCACGCCCTGCATCTCCGACCCCGGCAACGAGCTCATCCGCGCGGCGGTCGAAAACGGCATCCGCGTCGTCGGCATCCCCGGCTGCTGCGCAGCGGTCAACGCGCTCTCGATCTCGGGCTTTGATTTGTCGAGTTTCCTCTTCTACGGATTTTTCCCGCGCGAGACGGCGGACCGTCGCCGCGTTCTCATGATGATGCGCAAGGGCGACACCGCGACCTACGCCTTTTACGAATCCCCCAAGCGCATCATGAGCGTCATCGACTTTTTCATCGAGGAAAACGCACAGCTCAGGCTCTGCCTCTGCAACGACATGACGAAGCTCCACGAGATGACCTTCCGCGGCACGCCGCAGGAGGTCAAAGACCAGCTCATCGCGAAGGAGACCTACGAAAAGGGCGAATATGCCCTCATTGTCGAGGTCTGCGA
>ERZ1032461.307-NODE-307-length-13339-cov-9.522809_pt1 | contig 13339 bp, 9 predicted proteins | sample MGYA00517098_ERZ1032461 | MGnify/ENA primary metagenome ERZ1032461 (study PRJEB33719, sample SAMN04261332) | wastewater metagenome | biome: periurban shantytown; feature: human; material: feces | host: Homo sapiens | place: Peru: Lima | collected 2013-01-26 ...
GTTGTGACGGCAGCCCTCTGCCTCTGCTCATTCGCATTCGTCTCTTGCGACAAGAACGAAAACAAAACTCCGGATCCTCTTACATTCAGTGTGACGAAGGCTGAGGTTGAGGTTGGTAAGACCGTTAAGGTTACCGTGAAGAACGGCACACAGCCTTTCACGGTAAAGTCAAGCGATGAGAAGATAGCCACAGTGAAGGTGGAGAAAGAAAAGATCACTGTTACAGGAGTGGCAGGGGGAACAGCCACGATCTCTGTAGTAGACAAAAATCAGAGGACGGGTTCGTTTACCGTAACGGTAAAGGCTGCGGCAGAGAAGCTGGAGTTTGACAAGGCCGAGGTTACTGTCGGAGTTGAGAAGGAAGAGGTTGTCACAGTCAAGTCAGGTACCGCTCCATACACAGTGAAGGTTACGGATGCGGCTGTCGCTACCGCCATCGTGAAAGAGGCTGCCATCACCGTGAAGGGTGTCAAGGCCGGAACCACCACACTTACCGTGACCGACAAGGACGGCAAGACCGGAGAGGTTGCAATCAAAGTCGAGTAACAATCAATCAAAGAATCGATTTCATTTATAATTGGTATGGGGATCCGCAGTATGCGGGTTCCCTTTTTTTGTTAGGCGTATTGGGATAATCGAACCGATTAATGTAAGTCAGTCACTGAGCCTGTCGAAGTGACTGGACATAAACATAATACAAAAACGGCTTTGCGGAACAATCTGCAAAGCCGTTAAAAATTTGCGGAGAGAGCGAGATTCGAACTCGCGAGCCCCTTTAGGAGGCCACACGCTTTCCAGGCGTGCCTCTTCAGCCACTCGAGCATCTCTCCAATGGTCCGCATTTTTAGTTGCGGACTGCAAAGATAATCAAAACCTTTGAATATTCAGCGTCTGTGACGAATAATTTTCAATCACAGTCTGTCGAAGTTACAGTCTGTATTTCGCAATATTCTGTGGATGAGCAAGTTTTGGAATGCTGCCCTCCTAAATCGCCCGGAACGAATCCGTAACCCCTTGTGAATGAGGAAGTGATGTCCCACCTTTCATTCTCCCTCTTGTGAAACGACTCGGTCGTTGGATCTATGGCCTGGCAATCCTCACGAATTACAATGTGTTCCTTTTCAACTTCTCGACGTAGGCCTCGATGCGGCGGAGCTCACGAGGAATGGAGATGCTTTGAGGGCAATGCTCGATGCACTGTTTGCAACCGATGCAGTGGTTGGCCTGGCGGACGGACGGGATGGCCCGGTCGTAGCTCACGAGATAGGCCCGGCGCAGCTTGCGGTAATTCTCCTGCTCGGTGCTCTGGGCGATCTCGCCCTCGTTGACGCATTCGTTGTAGTGCTTGAATATTCCCGGAATATCGACTCCGTAAGGGCAAGGCATACAGTACTTGCAGTCGTTGCAGTTGATGGTCGGGAAGCTGGCCATTATGCCGGCGATCTCGGTGCCGAGGAACTCTTTCTCCTCGTCGGTCAAGTACTTGAAGTCCTTGAATGTGCGCAGGTTATCCTCAAGATGTTCCTGATAGACCATTCCGCTCAGCACCGTCAGGATTCTCGGGTACGATCCCACGAATCTGAACGCCCACGAAGCGAGTGAGGCTTTCGGATCACGCTCCTTTAGCCTGTTCACGACACTTTCCGCCGGATTGGCCAGACGGCCACCTTGGAGAGGCTCCATAATCACGATCGGAATCTCCCTCTTGTCCAGCTCGTCGTACAGGTACTCGGCGTTGACATTGCGCTGGCCGTCAGCGTGTTTCCAGTCGAAATAGTTCATCTGGATCTGCACGAAATCCCAGTGGTACTTGTCGTGCAGTTTCAGTAGCTCGTCGAACTGCTGTTGGTTTCCGTGGAATGAAAGTCCGAGTTGACGTATCTTGCCTTTCTCTCGGTCTGCCTGAAGCAGATCCATCATTCCGTTGTTCACGAACCTGTCATCGAAAGCCTCCAAGCCTCCACGGCCGAGAGAGTGAAGCAGGTAGTAGTCCAGATAGTCTGTCTGGAGGTACCTGAACGAATCGTTGTACAGTTTCAGGGACGCGGCTTTGGAATGATCACTGAAGTTGGACAGTTTCGTGGCGATGTAGTAGGAGTTCCTTGGATGTCTGCTGAGTGCATTGCCTACAGCCTCCTCGGAAAGCCCCTGGAGATAGACCGGAGATGTGTCGTAGTAGTTGACTCCGTGAGCCAAGGCGTAGTCAATCAGTTTGTTGGCGTTCTCCTGATCCACGATATCCTTACCGTTCTCGTCTTTCTTCATCGTGAAGCGCATACATCCGTAACCCAGCAGGGAAACCATGTCCCCGTTGCCCGGATTCTCGCGCATCTCCATCTTGCCGTTCTCCAGCACATCTTCACTGGAACCATCGTCAAGGATGGCCTCGGCTGTCTTCTTAGGGGCGCACGCTCCGGCAAGAGCAACGGCTCCCACGGCCGCTGTCCCTGCACCGGCCCTTTTGAGAAATTCTCTTCTATTAATATTCTCTTTCATATTCATGGAATTTATTGAGACCGCTTTTTCTGAATATGTCCCTTCAGAAGGCTTGTCTCAAAGACCGGTTACACATTATGATGAACACTGTACCCATTGACGGTGATTGCGCTGATCGGGCGGGACGGGCAGAGATTCTCGCACGCTCCGCAGCCGATGCACTTCTCCTCGTTGACCGAAGGGATCCTTGGGCTCTTCTCGTCATTAGGATTCTTCCTGACCATCCTGATCGCTCCGACAGGGCAGTGGTGGGCACAGTTTCCGCAGCTGACCCCGTCACGGTTCACGACACAGAGGTCATAGTCCACGCCGGCAGTGCCGACCTTCCATTCGGTTTTCTCCTCAGGAGTGATCTTAAGGATGGCTCCAGCAGGGCAGACCTCGGAGCATTTCACGCATTCCGGACGGCAGTAGCCTTTCTCAAAAGACATCTCTGGCTGCATCAGGTGCTCAAGTCTGGAGGATGGTCTGAGAACATTGTTCGGGCAGACGGTCACGCAGAGCTGGCAGGCCGTACAGTGCTTATAGAACTTCTCCACGCTCTCGGAACCGAATGGAGTAATAGGCGTTTTTCTGTTCGGGGCTTTCTTTGGAAGCACCTCGGCGAATCCTCCATCTCGCTTCTTGTCCTTGATCTCCTCTTCTTCGGCCCTCATCGGAATGGAAGACAAGAGTGATCCTCCGATGACAGCGGCACCGCCTACCAAGAAGGCTCTTCTTCCTTTGTCGGTCGCTTCGACAGGCTCGGCGACCGGAGATGTCGCATCAATTGTTGAGACACCTTTGCCGTTGTCGGTTACTTCGGCGGTTGGTGAGCCCTGTCGAACCACAGGCTCAGCGACCGGAGTCGGAGCTGCTGAGGAGCGATTTTGGCCGTTTTTGCTCTCGTCGGAGGTCATTTTACTCCCGACAGGCGCGTTTTGTGGCGTTTTTGCTCCCGTGGAGCCCGAACCAACCCCTCTTCCCCAGGCGAACCGGTACTTGAGCGCTCCGAGCCGGCAAGAATCAATGCAGTCAAAGCAATCGACACATCTGCTATAGTCAATCTTATGGTTGTCAACATCAATGCAGGCCGCCTTGCACTTCCTTTCGCAGGCGTGGCAGCTCTTGCACTTTGACTTGTCGATCACCGGACGGAACATAGCGAACCGCGAGAAGAAACTCAGCGTGGTTCCCACCGGACAGATTGTGTTGCAATAGGTTCTGCCGTTCCTCCAGGCGAGGACCACCACGACAACAAATGTCACCGCCGCCACGATCAAAGTCGGCAGACTCTTCAGCCAAACATCCTTTGTCACAAACGCATAACTATCCTGCCTCTCGGCGATCCAGGCGAGCAGGTTGTTGCCCCACTGCCAAACCGGCGCGAGCAGACTCTGCACCATTCTACCGTAAGCGCTGTATGGAGCCAGAAGCGCTACAAGAGCATTGAGCCCGGCGACCAGCGCGATCACGAACAGCACCAACACCCCGTAGCGCAACCATTTGATTTCCTTTGAATATGAGAACCTTGCCTTCTTGCCTTTTCTCCTGGAACTGAGGTTGGACACGCAGTCCTGGAATATACCCAACGGACATATCACCGAGCAGTAGATTCTGCCGAAAAGCAGTGTCAGTACCAGCAGAATGGCGATGACAACGAAGTTGAGGGCCAGGACAGCCGGCAGGAACTGGATTTTGGCGAGCCATCCGAACCAAAGATGAAGTGTTCCGGTGAAGTCCAGAAACAGCAGCGTGACTGCAACGAAGCAGATCGCTGCCAGAGTGATTCTAATTATTCGGTGCATAGTGTTTGTAAGCCAAAATGTTACGTAAAGATAAAGAAAAATCCTGAAATGATATTAATCCAGAATCACCAACGCCATTGACTTGTGCGAGAACGTCAGCTTGACAACATCGGCCGAAGCCCGGTTGAGGGTTGCCTGCCACCAGTTGTCGAAAACCACTCCACTGGTCTGCCATACCAATCCCTCGGACTTGATATTCAAAGAATTATCAGGGCTGAATATGGACACGGCCCTGCCTTCGCCGACGAAAAGCTCGCAGGAGTCCGTCAATGCGAAAGCCGTTGAATAGTCGGACACCGCATCGACATATATTCTGTCTTCATCAGGATTACCGCTGGCTCCGTAAAGCCGGGCATATTCCATAATCTGTCCAAGGTTGCCGAGGGTGTGGGCCTCACGCTTGCCTGTAGCACCGAGAATGTGCACGGTCTTGACTTCCGGCCAATGCTCCAGCAGGTAGCGGAACGCCTTGGTCTGGTCGTTTGTCTCCTGCTCTTCTTCTCTTATGGCGATGCGGGAATATTCCTTGAGATGCTTCGGCGAGATGGAATCCATATCCCCGATGATGGCATCCGGATCCCTGAGGTCTTTGAATATCTTGTACCGGTGCCGGAGAAACGTGTCCAACGCCCTGTCGCAGCAGATTATCACATCCGCCCGGCGGAGAAGCTCGCGGGGATATTCCTTTTTAGGAAAGTCGCCGCATTCGAGGATGACCGCTTCCATTATGCCTTTGTTTTGGCGATTTCGGCCTTGGAGGTGCCGGCGGTAGTGGTGTAGAGTTCCGGTTCGCGGAATCCGGCGAGGAAGGCCTTGATGTCCATCCGCTTCTTGCCGGCTATCTGCACGTCCTTCAGGGAGATGGCTCCGTCGGCGGTGGTGATGTGGAGGTAGGTCTTGCCGTCGGTGAGGATTCGGCCCGGAATGGTTCCTTCGACAGGCTCATCGACCTTTTCGGCCGTGAAGATCTTCAACTGGGCCGGAGCGCTACCTTCCTTGACGAGTTCGGTGAACGCTGCCGGATAAGGACTCAAACCACGTATGAGATTGTAGATCTGTTTGGTGGAATCGTTCCAGTCAATGTGACACAACTCGCGCGAAAGCTTCGGTGCCGGCTTCAATACCTCGGAACCTTGTATGAAACTTCTCTGGACACGCGTGTCCACATTGCGCTCGATTATGCCCTGAGTCGTCTGTACAACCAATTCCGCGCCGATCTCCATCAGTTTGTCGTGCACATCCCCGGCGGTGTCGGTGTCTGAAATATTGATACCCTGACGCAGGATGATCCCTCCCGTGTCAATGTCCTTGTCGATCATGAACGTCGTCGCGCCGGTTCTGGTCTCTCCGTTGATCACGGCCCAGTTGATAGGAGCCGCTCCACGGTACTGTGGCAGAAGCGCCGCGTGCAGATTGAACGTGCCAAGCTTAGGCATTCCCCATACCTCTTCCGGCAACATCCTGAAAGCCACCACGATGAAGAGATCGGCCTTCATGGCCTTGAGCTGCTTCAGGAACTCCGGATCCTTCAGTTTCACAGGCTGCAGAACCGGAATGCCGTGCTCGACAGCGAACTTCTTGACCGCGCTTTCGTTGACTTTCTGTCCCCGGCCACTCGGCTTGTCAGCCACTGTGACCACACCTACAATATTGTATTTCCGCTCCAGGAGTGCCTGAAGTGGCGCCACCGCGAAATCCGGTGTGCCCATATAGACGATTCTCGTCTTCTTGAATATTCCTGCCAACATACTCTTAGCTTTTCTCCACCAATTCTTTATGCTGTCCATGTTTGAGATGTCCGTGTCGTGGATGGCTTTCCATGTCAGGAACAACCCGATAGGCAACAGGATCAACGCGGACGCGAAGGCTCCCGTGGCCGTGCTGATGCTTCCGTCCCTCGCCAGCTTGACTCCGGTGATGTCCACGATCCAGTAGAGGACGAAGAACAGTAGCGAGACGATCGCGGAGACTCCGATTCCTCCTTTTCTTATCAACGCTCCGAGAGGGGCTCCGATGAAGAACATGATGAAGCATGCCAGAGCCTGACCATAGCGTCTCTGGAATTCAAGGGCTGTCCAACGCAGACGGACTGTGTAGTCAAACGCACCGAATTCATAGCTTTCCAGATTTGACCTGAGCTGCCTGGCGTTGTCCGCCGCTTTCTCAAGCGCCTGTGCCGTCGCCTTTTCGTCTTTGAAACTCAGGAACTCCGGGTCGCTGAAATTCCTGGTGATTCCGCACGATGATGTGTCAAGCTGCTTGTTCTGTGTGAAGATGTAGGAAGCCGCCGTGCTGAAGATCTGTTGCGCTTTCGCGCTGTCCCTCATAGCCATGAGCGAGTCCCTCTGCGTCCTGAGTTTCTCCAGCGGCAGAGCCTTGACCTGATCCCCGTACCTTGCGCTGTCCGACTTCTGGAACGCATAGTTCTGAAGCGCTATGACCATTTCCTGTCTGCTGAAGTCTATCTTTTGCAGTTGCAGGGAGGTGTCTCGGTAGTTCTTCTCGTTGGTCTCCTGATAGTTGGTGCCGTTGTACATCCGGAATGTCAGGTAGGACTTGTCCTTGGACATCTTCATTATCGCCGAATCGGCCAACGTAAGACGTGTGTTGCCCTTCCCGTGATGGTCGTAGAGCATCACATCGTTCATCATCCCAGTCTTGTCGTTGCGGCTTCCGACCCGGAGGACATATCCCTCGACTCCATCGTAGAATGTTCCGGAAGGGATCTTGATCTCTTCCTTGGTCTTGCCGATGTCATCCCTCAGCGTGAAGATCTCGTTGTAGGAGACCGGTACAAGGTTGTTGATGACGAAGAAAGTGCCGATGCTGATGAAGAACGAGGCGATGAGAATCGGCAGCATCACCCTGAGAACCGACACTCCGGCCGCTTTCAGGGCGATGAGCTCGTTGTTCTCGCCCATATTCCCGATGGTCATCATCGAGGCGAGCAGTGTGGCCAGCGGCAGCGCCAGCGGCAGCACGGTGCAGCTTCCCCAGAAGAGGAACTCCGCCACGATGCCGAGGCTCAGACCCTTACCGACCAGCTCGTCGATGTAAACCCACAGGAACTGCATCATAAGGATGAAGATGACCACAAGCAGGATCATAAAGAATGGTCCTATGAATGAGGTCAGTATGAATCTGTCAATCTTCTTCATCCCCGAAGCTTTGTTTTATGAATATACCAATGAATATGCCCGTGTCTATGCCGTGATGATCTCCACCATCTTGTCCAGCGCGGCCTGGAGTCCGTCGATATTCCTTCCTCCCGCCGTGGCGAGAACAGGCTGTCCGCCGCCACCGCCCTGGATGAACTTGGCTGCCTCACGGATGTCCTTCGCGGCGTTGTGACCCGCAGCCACAAGGTCGTTGGAGTACATCAGGGCAAGTTGTGGTTTGCCGTCGTGGCTGAATGCCGCGGCAAGGGCGAAATTCTCCACCTCCTTCTGGAGAATCGAGGCCGCTTCCCTGAACATTGCCGGATCGACATCCCTGCTGAACTTAACAACTTTTATTCCATTGATCTCTTCTGCGTTCCCGGAAATCACTTTGGCGAACGAGGCGGCCTTCTCTTTGGCATATTCCTCGATCTTCTTCTTCGCGTCTGAGTTTTCGCTTATGAGCTTGGCCACGGCGGCGGCCACGTCAGGAGCATTGTTGAACATCGTGCGGATGCCCTTGAGGGTGTCGGTGAGGGTGTCGAGGATGTTCTCCGCGGCCTCTCCGGTCACGGCCTCGATCCTGCGCACGCCGGCGGCGATGGCGGATTCTGAGACGATCTTGAAGAAACCGATTCTGCCGGTTGATTTGGCGTGGGTTCCGCCGCAGAGCTCGATGGAGTCACCGAACTTGATGACACGCACCTTGTCACCGTATTTCTCGCCGAAGAGAGCGATGGCTCCCATCGCCTTGGCCTCGTCCATCGTTGCGTCCCTCTTTTCCTCCAGAGGGTAGTCCGCGCGGATGAGCTGGTTGACCCTGTGCTCAACTTGCCTGAGTTCCTCGTCGGTAACCTTGGCGAAGTGTGAGAAGTCGAAACGGAAATAGTCCGGGCCGACGAACGATCCCTTCTGCTCGATGTGTGTGCCGAGCGCTTCACGAAGAGCGAAATCCAGAAGGTGGGTCGCCGTGTGGTTGGCTGTGATCTTAAGTCTGCGCTCCACGTCAACCTTCAGGGTGAAGGTTTCCTCGCAGTCCGCCGGAATCCTCTCGGCGATGTGGATCGTAAGGTTGTTCTCTTTGATTGTGTTGAGGATCTTGACTTCCTCGCCGCTCTCTGAGACGATGACTCCGGTGTCGCCGACCTGTCCGCCCATCTCTGCGTAGAACGGTGTGCGGTCGAAGACCAGCTGGAACATAGTCTTGTTCTTCTGCTTCACGGTGCGCTGCTTGAGAAGCTTCACGCCATCAAGCTCGAAGTTGTCGTAGCCGAGGAATGCCTCTTCCTCACCGTCGTTGTAGATAGTCCAGTCTCCGAACTCGTTGGCCGTGGCGTTGCGCGCCCTGTCCTTCTGCTTCTGGAGCTCCTTGCCGAATCCCTCCATATCAACCGTGTAGCCTTTCTCCGAGGCGATCAGCTCGGTCAGGTCGATCGGGAATCCGTAGGTGTCGTAGAGGATGAAAGCGTCCTCTCCAGGGATTGTCTTCGTGGCGGCGTTCTTGGCGATGTAGTCGTCCATAAGTCTGATTCCGCGGTCGAGAGTCCTCAGGAAGGACATCTCCTCCTCACGGATCACGCTCTCGATCAGCTTCTGCTGTTTGGCGATCTCAGGATAGGCCTCTCCCATATCCGCCACAAGCTGAGGAACCAGCGAGCAGAGGAACGGCTCGTCGAATCCGAGGAACGTGTAGCCGTAGCGCACGGCGCGGCGCAGGATCCTTCGGATCACATAGCCGGCCTTGACATTGGACGGCAGCTGGCCGTCGGCGATGGAGAAAGCGATGGCCCTGATGTGGTCGGCGATGACTCTCATAGCCACCTCCGTCTTCTCGCTCTCGTGGTATCTGTGGCCGGAAAGTTCCTCGATCTTATGGATCATTCCGGAGAACACATCAGTGTCGTAGTTGCTGGTCTTGCCCTGAAGCACCATACAGAGCCTCTCGAAGCCCATTCCTGTGTCGATGTTCTTGGCCGGGAGCGGTTCAAGGGATCCGTCAGCCTTGCGGTTGTACTGCATGAACACGAGGTTCCAGATCTCGATGACCTGGTCGTTGTCGGTGTTCACGAGATCCTTTCCAGGAATCTTGGCGATCTCCTCGTCCGGACGCAGGTCGATGTGGATCTCGCTGCAAGGTCCGCAAGGACCCGTGTCACCCATCTCCCAGAAGTTGTCGTGCTTGTTGCCAAGGATGATGTGGTCCGCAGGCATCAGCTTCATCCACGCCTGCCTTGCCTCCTCGTCAAGAGCGGTCCCGTCTTCCGCGGAGCCCTCGAACACAGTCGCGTAGAGCTTTGACTTGTCGATCTTATAGACCTCGGTCAGCAGTTCCCAGGCCCAGCTGATAGCCTCGGCCTTGAAATAGTCCCCGAAGCTCCAGTTGCCCAGCATCTCGAACATCGTGTGATGCCTTCCGTCATGCCCCACGGCCTCAAGGTCATTGTGCTTTCCGCTGACTCTCAGACATTTCTGCGAATCGGTCGCCCTTTTCATCTTAGGCACTGAGTTGCCGAGGAATATGTCCTTGAACTGGTTCATTCCGGCGTTCGTGAACATCAACGTCGGGTCGTTCTTGATCACCATCGGGGCGGACGGCACAATCGTGTGTCCCTTGGATGCGAAGAAGTCCAAAAATTGCTGTCGAATCTCTTTGGCGGTGTACATATCTAAAAATCAATTAATTCATGAATATATTCCCGTTTCCTACCGGAATTTTCTTTCAAAAAGGCACGGAATTGGCAAAATTATAACATTTTTCGGGATATATCGCAAAAAAGGGTATATTTGTAAGTTATGGGAAAGTATATTCTCAATCCGGAGACCTTGTTATATGAGATAAAGGAGGTGTCCTTGAAGTCGAAAGTCTTCAAGGGGTTGCTGCTGTTCGCCGGCAGTGTGGCGATGGCGGTCCTCTATCTCTGGCTGTTCACTTCGGTCCTTGGCTATGATCTGCCTAAGACGGCGTTTCTGAAAGCGGAGCATGCCCGTTGGGACGCCAAGGTCGATCTCATGAACACCAAACTGGACCGTTACGAGGAGGCTCTGGAGGCTTTGAAGGTGAGGGATGATGACATCTACAGATCCATATTCGGAATGAATGAGATTCCCGCCGGGGTCCGTGACGCAGGAATCGGCGGTGTGGACCGGTACTCGTTCCTGAACGGTCTTGAACCGGATGACAGGCTGAAGAACACGGCCCTTAGGATTGACAGGCTGACCAGAAGAACCTACGTCCAGAGCAAGTCATTTGATGAGGTGGCCGCTGTCTCAAAGACGGCCGGAGACATGGCCTCATGCATTCCGGCGATCCCTCCGATTGTCCCTGATCCGTCCAAGTACAGGCTTTCCAGCCAGTTCGGTTACAGGTCGGACCCGTTCACAGGGGGCGTCAGGATGCACACGGGACTTGATTTCGCGATGAAGATCGGCAATCCGGTCTATGCTACGGGTGACGGGGTTGTGGAAGCCGTGAAGTTCGAGTTCTTCGGCTACGGCAACTCCATCACGATCGATCATGGATTCGGCTACAAGACGATTTATGCTCATCTCAATTCCGTCAAGGTGATCGAGGGCATGAAGGTCAAGAGGGGGGATTGCATCGCCGAGAGCGGTAAGTCCGGACGGTCAAGCGGCCCGCACCTCCACTACGAGGTCGTCTATAAAGGGCAGAAAGTCAACCCGGCGAACTATCTGGACCTGTCGATGTCCGCGCAGGAATATTCAGCGATGGTGCGGATGAGGGAGAATGAGTCAGGGAAGCCGTCTTCCTCCGCGCGCCGAGGGTTCAGTGTCAGACGTCGTTAGAAGAGGGGTAGGAACATGGGAGCGAAGTATGAGTTTGACAAGACGCGGATGGAGTTCCGCAAGGTCACACACTCAGTGTGGACGGTCTTGGGCAAGGCGGTGAAGTATTTCCTTGTGACCGCGTCGCTGGCGGTTGTCTATTATGTAGTGTTCTCTTTTGTGATCAACACTGATTCCGAGCGTAAACTCAAGAGGGAGAACCAGATGTACCGTCAGATGTACGAGAGCCTCTCCGCCCGGGAGGAACTTGTCGGTGATGTCCTGGACGGGCTGCGTGTCAAGGACAACGAGATTTATCATAGGTTGTTCAATTCCGACGCGCCGGATCTCGGAAGCATTTATTCGGACGGCCTGCTGTCCGACGTGGACACGATACCTGACGGGCTGATTGTTGAATATTCCAGGGTGAGACTGGACACGTTGTCAAGGATTTCGGACAGGGTGGAAGCTAATTTCAGACGGGTCATGGAGGCCCTTTCTGACCGTAAGGCTGACCTTCCGCCTATGACCAATCCTTTGGCTGGATTCTCTTACGCAAGGACGGGAGCGTCTGTCGGTGACAGGATCAATCCTTTTTATAAGGTGAAGGTTTTCCATGGCGGACTGGATCTGATCTCACAGCAGGGAGAGTCCGTGGTCGCCGCCGCCGATGGGGTTGTCAAAGAGGTCACGCATTCCACAAAAGGTCTCGGGAACGTGGTTACGATCGACCACGGCAACGGCTATCTTACACGTTATGCCCACCTTGAGAACACCCGTGTCACCAAAGGACAGAAACTGGCGCGGGGACAGAATATCGGCCAGGTCGGGATGTCCGGAAACTCGTTCGCACCGCATCTTCATTACGAGGTTCTCAAGGATACCTTGCGGTTGGATCCGTTGAATTACCTGTTCGCCTCTGTCAGCCCGGATGACTATATGGGGATGCTTTTCATGTCCGTCAACACCGGACAATCAATGGATTGATTAAATTTATGAATATGGATAAATTGTATTATACCATCGGCGAGACCGCCGAGATTCTGGGAGAGAGCACTTCTCTGGTGAGGTTCTGGTCGAATTCGTTTCCCAGATACATCAAGCCGAAGAGAAACGCCAAAGGGAATCGTCTTTTCACGGCGGAGGATCTTGAGTGCCTGAAACAGATACATCTTCTTGTGAAGGAGCAAGGGCTGACACTTGAGGGGGCGGCGAAAAAAATGGCCGCCGACCGGAAAAAAGTGGATGGCCGTGTCAAGGCGTTGGACAGCTTGAAGGAGATCCGCAGGCAGCTTGTGGAAGTAAAGAAATCCCTATGAATATGAAGGTAAAGGAGGTCATTTCGGTAATTGAGGACTTCGCGCCGTTGTCCATTCAGGAAAGTTGGGACAACAGCGGTCTCGTCATCGGCTCTCCGGAACAGGAAGTCCATGGAGTCCTTCTCGGGTTTGACTGCACGGCGGACCTTGTGGACGAGGCGGTGGAACGCGGAGCTGACATGATCGTGACCCACCATCCCTTGATATTCGGAGGAATAAAGAAAATCTCGCCTGAGGATCCCGTGGGGCTTGCAGTCTTGAAGGCCGCCGCGGCCGGAATCGCTGTCTATGCCGCGCACACCACGGCCGACAAGGTGCTCGGTGGAGTCAGCGGCGCGATGGCAAGAAGGCTGGGACTCCAGGATATTCATGTGTTGGAGGAAGAACCCGGAGGGTATGGTCTTGGCGCGGTGGGAAATCTTCCGGAGCCGATGGATGGCGTTGGGTTCATTGAATATGTCAAGTCCCGGTTCGGACTCAAGGTGGCCCGCTGCTCGCATGTTCCTGAAATCCCGGTGAGCCGTGTGGCCATGTGCGGTGGTTCCGGTGGCTCGCTGATTGAAAGCGCCAGGAAAGCCGGTGCCCAAGCCTATCTTTGCGGCGACATTTCCTACCATCATTTCTTCACCACTAAGGATTTTATGGTCATTGATATAGGCCATTTCGAGGGGGAAGTGGAGATTGTGGAAATATTATTTTCTCTGTTAAGGAAAAATTTTCCTAACTTTGCAGTCTATACCAGCGTGAGGCTGGAGACAAGTAATCCGGTATATTATTATTAGTCAGATAGCTATAT
>ERZ1032461.337-NODE-337-length-12850-cov-10.479250_pt1 | contig 12850 bp, 13 predicted proteins | sample MGYA00517098_ERZ1032461 | MGnify/ENA primary metagenome ERZ1032461 (study PRJEB33719, sample SAMN04261332) | wastewater metagenome | biome: periurban shantytown; feature: human; material: feces | host: Homo sapiens | place: Peru: Lima | collected 2013-01-26 ...
ATGAAAGACAGCTGGGATAAGGTTTCCCGGTCACTCCTATGAGAGCTGCAAGTCCTCCGCGGCAGATGGAACGCGAAAATGAGATGAACGTTATTTCACATCGCCTTTTGGCTTTAAGGCGCGGGAGAAAGACAGGCATTGCACCCCTTCTCTTTTTATGCTAAAATATCCAAATGCGTGGCGAAAATCATTGCAATCGAAAGAAAGCTGTGATACAATGCTACTGTTAGTCTGGACAGTCCTCTGCCAAATGCGATCGGCATGAATGTCCTGTGTGATAGGAGGAAAAGATCGTGAACATTATCGAAACACTGGAAAAAGAACAGCTCAGAAACGACATTCCTGAATTCCGTCCGGGGGACACCGTCAGAGTTCATGTAAAGGTCGTAGAAGGCAAGAACGAACGTATTCAGATGTATGAAGGCGTCGTCATTGCAAGAAAGAACGCAGGTCTGCGTGAAACCTTCACCGTTCGTCGTATTTCCTACGGCGTCGGCGTAGAAAGAACCTTCCTCGTTCATTCTCCACGTCTGGAAAAGATCGAAGTAAGACGCCGCGGCATCGTTCGTCGTGCAAAGCTCTTCTATCTGCGCGGACTCTCCGGCAAAGCTGCTCGTATCAAAGAAAGAAAATAAGTTCAGCAAAAAAGCTGCAGCCAGGGCTGCAGCTTTTTTAGTGGGCCCAAAGGGCGGATGCATGGCGGCTGATTCAAACAAAAACTCATAGATCTTTTCATTTATAGTATTTCGCAATCGTTTATGAATGTGTTAAAATAAGGAATAGTGCAGAAGAGGGTTTTCTCACGAAAGGAAACAGCTATGAGAATACGAACGATCACTGCCGCGCTCCTTGTGACGCTGGGAATGTGCCAGATAGCAGGAGCGAATGATATCCGCCATGTCTTCGTGGTCGATGACATGACGATCGAGCTGGAAATGAAGGAGCCTTTGACAGAGGACGAGACAGCGCCCAAGAATTTCACATCGGATACCTATGAGCCGCCCTTTGTACTCAATGAAGGCGTGGCGGTCATCGGATTTCCGGTGCTGCAGAAATCGGATGGATTTCACGACAACATTTACCGCATCACGGTGACAGGGATGGATGTGGGTCCGATCTATCAGATCTCCTACCGGGGCCACAAGCCGAAGACCTTCAAGGTGTACCCGGCCAAAGAACAGACCGACCGGTATCGGGATCGGTATGGAAGCTACTTCTGACTCATTCTGATATCTAAGGAACATTACGTATAAAGGAATCTAAACCTATGCATATCGTACTGGTAGAACCGGAAATTCCGGGAAATACGGGGAACATTTCCCGACTCTGCGCAGCAGAGCATCTGGTGCTGCACCTGGTGGAGCCATTGGGCTTTTCCATCGATGACAAGCACCTGAAGCGGGCGGGGCTCGACTACTGGGATCTTCTGGAGGTCCATGTCCATCCGGACTTTGACTCCGTGAAGCGCATGCTTGCGGGTCATCATTTCTACTACAATACCACCAAGGCGATCAAGACGTATTCGGATATTTCGTATACGGAGGATGATGTCCTTGTATTTGGGAAAGAGACGAAGGGTCTTCCTGAAGAGCTTCTTCTGGAACATGAAGAGGACTGCATCCGCATCCCCATGATCGAAGAAGCACGGTCTCTCAATCTGTCGAATGCGGTCGCGATCGTCGCCATGGAAGCACTCCGGCAGACGGGTTTCCACCATCTCTTGAAGAAGAGTGGACGTTTATTCAAAGGAGGAAGCAGTCATGAATACGTATGACGCAGCTTATGATCTGGCCAAAGCCATCAAGGAAAGCGATGAGATGAAGCGTCTCACCGCTGCCGCAGATAAAGTGAAGAACGATGCCGATGCCAAAAAGATGGTGAAGGAATATATTATGGCACAGATGCAGGCAGACTATGCCAAACTTGCAGGGCAGAAGGACGATGAAAAGACCTATCAGCATCTGCAGGAACTGGCGGTCCTTGTCAGCAACAACAGCAATGCCCAGGAATATCTCCAGGCATTTATTCGTTGGAATCAGGTGGCTGCGGATTTGCAGAAGATCGTCTCGGATGCAATGGCGCAGGGTATGGATGTATTGGAATTAGATAAGAAATGACAGACTGGAAAGTATTTTTCGACGGGATCCTCACAGAGAGAGACCTCAAGATCAATGAACCGATGAGCCGCCATACGACCTATGGCATTGGCGGCCCTGCTGACGTTTTTGTCACTCCGCAGACAGAAGAACAGCTTATTGAGATCCTCCGGAAGGCGGATGAAGAAGGCATCGCTGTCACGGTGATCGGCGGCGGCTCGAATACGCTCGTCAGCGATAAGGGAATCCGTGGCATCACCATTTGCATGAACCGTATGAAGCAGGAAATGACCTGCGAAGGCGAATGGATCACTGCCAGCGGCGGCACAGGCACGGGCACTGTCGCTCGCTTTGCGGAAAAGAACAGCTTGAAGGGCTTCGAGTGGGCTGTCGGTATCCCCGGTACGGTCTGCGGTGCGGTTTTCATGAATGCCAATGGCTATGGCAGTCAGATGAAGAGAGTCGTAGAAGAGGTCTATGCCATCACCAGAGACGGCAAAGAAAAAAAGACCTACGGCTGGGATGACCTGCACTATGGCGACAGCGACAGCGTATTCATGCACAATGGGGATATCATCGTCGGCGTAAAGCTGCATCTTTCTCCCGGCAATCCGGAAGAGATCAAGAGAGAAATGACAGAACACCAGATCTCCCGTCGCACCAAGCAGCCGCTCGAAAAGAGAAGTGCCGGCACCATGTACCTCCGTCCGCCGGGATACCATGTCGGACCGATGATCAAGGACTGCGGTCTCATCGGCTTCTCTATCGGTGATGCACAGGTTTCCACCAAGCATCCGGACTTTGTCGTAAACAACGGACATGCTTCCTGCCAGGAGATCCTGGATGTGCTGCATGAAGTCCAGAAGCGCATCATGGAGAAATATCATGTCCACGTCCCGCTCGATGTGCGCATCATCGGTGAAGGTGTACAGCAGGAAAGATAATAGAAGGATCGGAGAAGAGCTGCCTTGATGGGCGGCTCTTTTTGGCGTGTGAAGAGCCTGCAGCACTGCCAAACGGGGATAGGAAATACCGGAAGAGAGCCTGTCAGGCATCTGCCTCGGGGTCGTCCTTCCTTCATCATAAATTTCTCATTTTCCCCCTTGCATTTCTGACTAAAGTTATGTATTATATAAAAGTAAGTTAGCACTCGAGATGAGTGAGTGCTAATAGTCCAAAGGAGGAATAGAAATGTTAAAACCATTAGCAGATCGTGTTCTTGTTAAAGTAGATACCGAAGAAACGCAGACCAAAGGCGGCATCCTGCTGCCAGATACAGCACAGAAAAAATCTCAGAAAGGCGAAGTCATTGCTATCGGCTCCGGCAAAATGCTCGATGACGGCACTCGCGTACCGTTCGAAGTCAAAGTGGGCGACAGAGTCCTCTTTGCCAAATATTCCGGCGTGGATATCGAAGAAAATGGCCAGAAATTCCTGCTTCTCTCCGAAAGAGACGTACTGGGGATCCTGTAATAAAAAGTATCTGGGGAGTAGGGATGAGCATAGGTGAATCCCCGGCCCAAGATCTTTCATCGATTGTTTTATAGCAAAAACTAGGAGTGACATACCATGGCAAAGAAAGTTCTTTATAATGAAGAAGCCCGCGCAGCTCTTTTAAGAGGTGTCGATCAGCTGGCAAATGCAGTAAAAATTACTCTGGGACCGAAAGGTCGTAACGTCGTACTCGACAAGAGATTCGGCGCTCCGAACATCGTCAATGATGGCGTCTCCATCGCTCGTGAGATCGAGCTGAAGGATCCATTTGAAAACATGGGTGCGCAGCTGGTCAAAGAAGTCGCTACCAAGACCAATGATGTAGCAGGCGACGGCACCACCACCGCTACCCTCCTTGCACAGTCCATGATCCATGAAGGCATGAGAAACGTAGCTGCCGGCGCAAACCCGATGGTCCTGAAGAAGGGCATTGAAGAAGCAGTCAAGGTCCTTGTCGAAGAGATCAAGAAAAAAGCGGTACCGGTACAGACCAAAGAAGCGATCGCACAGGTCGCTTCCATCTCCTCTGCCGATAAGACCATCGGCGGTCTCATCGCTGATGCGATGGAAAAGGTCGGCAATGACGGCGTCATCACGGTCGAAGACTCCAAGACCATGGGCACCAGCCTGAAGGTCGTAGAAGGCATGCAGTTCGACCGCGGCTACCTTTCCCCATACATGGTCACCGATCCGGACAAAATGGAATGTGTCATCGACAATCCGCTGATCCTTATCACCGACAAGAAGATCAATATGCTCCAGGATATGCTCCAGCTCCTCGAACAGGTGGCTAGAAGCGGCAAGGAACTCGTCATCATCGCTGAAGATGTCGAAGGCGAAGCACTGGCTACTCTCGTCGTGAACAGACTCCGCGGCACCCTGAAATGTGCAGCTGTCAAAGCACCGGGATTCGGCGACCGCAGAAAAGCTATGCTGCAGGATATCGCTATCCTGACCGGCGGCACCGTGATCTCTGAAGAAATGGGCCGCACCCTGAACAGCGCAACTCTGGATGATCTCGGCACCGCTCACCAGATCCGCATCACCAAAGACAACACCACCATCGTCGGCGGCGCAGGTGATAAAGACCAGATCGCAGCCAGAGTGGCTCAGATCCGTGAACAGTACAAAGAAGCGACTTCCCAGTTCGACAAAGACAAACTGCAGGAACGTCTGGCAAAGATGTCCGGCGGCATTGCTGTCATCGAAGTCGGTGCTGCTACCGAAGTAGAAATGAAGGATAAGAGACTGCGCATCGAAGATGCTCTGAATGCGACCCGTGCAGCTGTCGAAGAAGGTATCGTCGCTGGCGGCGGCACTACCCTGCTCGATATCCAGGATAAACTGGATACCATCGAAGCAGAAGGCGATGTCAAGACCGGTGTGAACCTCGTCCGTCATGCCATCGAAGCTCCGGTTCGTCAGATCGCTGACAATGCCGGCCTCGAAGGTGCTATCGTAGCTGAAAAGGTCAAAGAAGCAGGCGACGGCATCGGCTATAATGCAGCAGAAGACAAGTACGAAGATATGCTGAAATCCGGCATCGTCGATCCGGCAAAGGTCACCAGAAGCGCACTGCAGAATGCAGCTTCCATCGCAGCTCTGGTCCTCACCACTGAAGCTATCGTCGGTGAACTGCCGGAAGAAAAACCGGCTATGCCTCCGATGCCGCAGGGCGGTATGGGCGGAATGATGTAATTTCGCATCTCATCTGAAAGATAAGAAATGAAAGATCCCCACCATCGATTTGACCGATGGCGGGGATCTTTTTGCGTGCGGGATGGGCGAAAATAAGAAAGGATGGTGGCTTTTCCAAAGGATAGAAGCGTGAGATACCTGCATCGTCCATAGAGACCGTTGAACCTGTTCCCACCCTTATGCTACAATCAAAAGAAAAGTTACAGAAATGGAGAAGACTATGGAACATCTGAAGAAAGTCATCATCAGTAAGCGCGCCGAGCTGGCGGCGAAGGGGGGACACCCGTGGATCTACGGGACGGAGATCGAGCACGCGGACGAAGGCATCGAAGCCGGTGATATCGTGCGTGTGGAGTCGAAGAAGGGGAAATTCGTGGGAAGCGGTTTCTACAATCCGCACTCGAAGATCACCGTCCGCATTTTTTCGACGAATGCGAATGATACCTTCAACGCAGCCTTCTGGAAGCGCCGCGCAGCGTATGCGGTGGATTACCGCCTGCAGGTGATGCGGAAGGAAGACTATGATTGCTGCCGCCTGGTTTTCGGGGAAGCGGACCAGCTGCCGGGGCTTACGGTGGATCGCTTCGGCGATGTGCTTTCCGTGCAGGTGCTCTCACTGGGGATGGAGCGGCATAAGAAGGAATTCTTGGACGGCCTCATCGAGGTACTGCGGGAGCGGCAGCTCGCGGTTTCCTGCGTCTATGAAAGAAATGATGTCAAGATCCGTGAGCTGGAGGGAATGCAGCAGTACAAGGGCTTCTATCGCTCCCCGCTGCTGGATCCGGCGGCAGAGAAGACACGGGTGGATATCGTGGAGAACGGCATCCGCTATACGGTTGACGTGGAGAACGGGCAGAAGACGGGTTTCTTCCTTGACCAGAAATTCAATCGTCTCGCGGCGGCGCAGATCGGCAAGGGTCGCCATGTCCTCGACTGCTTCACCCATACGGGTGCTTTCGCGCTGAACATCGCCAAGGGCGGTGCGGTGAGCGTGACGGCGCTTGATATTTCCAAAGAAGCCGTCGAAATGACGGCGCACAATGCGAAGCAGAATGGCCTTGCCGTCGAAGCCGTCGAGGCGGATGTCTTCGATTTTCTGACCGAGCTCGACAAGAAAAAGGACCACAGCTATGACTACATCGTCCTTGATCCGCCCGCTTTCACCAAGTCAGGAAAGACGGTCCATGAAGCCTTCCGCGGCTACAAGGAGATCAACTACCGTGCGATGAAGATCCTACCGCGCGGCGGATATCTGGCGACCTGCTCCTGCTCGCATTTTATGGGTGAGGAGCTCTTCGTGAAGATGGTGAAGGAAGCGGCGCGCGATGCCGGCGTCACGCTCCGGCAGATCGAGTTCCGCCAGCAGGCTCCCGATCATCCGATCCTTATGACCGTGCCGGAAACCTATTATTTAAAATTCTTCCTCTTCCAGATCGTATAAAGGAAACGCTGATTAAATCGCAGAATTCGATTTCATATGTATTTTCATGCAACGCTTCGTCATAACCCTCCTTAAATAGCTCGCTATTCGCGTCGGATTATTCCTTGCACTGCATGAAAATACAAGAGTAAAATCGAACAACGATTTAATCAGTGTTTCCTAAGAAAAGCGCTCAGCCGGATCGGCTGAGCGTTTTTTACTTGATGGGTTCAGGGTTCAGGTTGTCGGGTTCAGGGTTTTGGTGCGGTGTATCATAATAGGTAGCGCCGCGGAGTATGGAGGATGACAGGCTTCCCGTTTCCGATTTCGCGCACAGGAACCGTTTCACCGCGAACGAAAAAGATTCCTCGGCTTCGCTCGGAATGACGATACGGGGAAGACGCTTAGTGCGAATAGTATGAAAACGTTTCGGTGAGTTGCGCCTCTGCCAGGCACTCTATCCTGCGTCTTCGGTGTGCCCCTTCTTCAAGGGGCTTCTCAGTTGAGGAGATTGATGCAAACCCTAAACCATAAACCCTAGTCCCTAGCTACTAGTGACTAGTCCCCAGTCACTAGTCTCCAGTCACTAGTCACCCGTCCATCCTTTCTTTCAGATAGTCGGTAAAATTCAGGATGCGTGTCGCGGTCCAAAGGCCGTTTACGTCTTTTTCCAGCTGTACCTGCCAGGTGAAGTCGCGGGCGAGGTCTTTGTCGTGGAGTTTCACATAGGCGATGGCTTTGCCGTCCGCTTCTTCGATCTTGAAGATGTCGGTGAGAGAGAGGGCGGAAGAGCCGGCGTAGGCAGTGAGGGTCTTGACCGGCTTGTCCAAGAGAGACTTGGAGGCAGGGGCGCCATCCTTGAATCGGATCTCTGTCTGTCGGATGAGTTCCTTCACGACTTCTTTCTTGATGCTTTTCACGAGGGAGGCAGCGATGGCGTGTTCGGGAAGACCGTCGGCCTTGAGCTCGGCGAGCATGTCGTCTAAGGCATAGCTGTAGACTTTGGCGACATCGACGCGTTTGCAGAAGAGATCCCAGTCCTTTTTCTGCACGGCCTGCTGGATCTCTCCTGCCGCAAAGGCGGGCGTATTCTGCCAGTACAGGAAGTAGTAGCCGCCGACAGCGGCAAGGAGGATCATGAGGGTGATGAGGAGCTTTTTCAGGAGAGACATGAGAGAATCCTTTCATAAAAAACAGGGCAACGGATGCAATGGGGAAAGTGCAGCGCATCGTATGGAAGCGCCGCAGCGTATAGGGAATCCCAGGCGTCCCGCTTTTTCGAAAAACAGTTTTTCCTAATCACTAGCCACTAGCCACTAGCCACTAATCCCGGCTACTCACCCGTATCGAAGAGGGCTTTCTGCTGGGTGAATTCGAGCATGCCGTAGATGCCGCCTTCGCGGCCAAGGCCGCTTTCCTTGTAGCCGCCGAAGGGAGCCGCTGTATCACGCGGGCTGGCATTGATGTAGACATTGCCGGCCTTGATGCGATGGGCGAGGGCGATGGCTTCTTCTTTCGGCCCATAGACACCGGCATTCAGACCGTATCGGGTGTCATTAGCGATCCTGACCGCATCGTCAGTGTTTTTGTAGGTGATGACGCAGAGGACCGGCCCGAAGATCTCATCCTGCGCGATGGTCATATCATTCGTGACATTCGTGAAGATCGTGGGATGGATATAGTAGCCGTGATCGGGGCTTTCCGGCAGGCCGCCCGTGAGGAGCCTTCCCCCTTCGGAAAGACCCTTGCTGATGTATTCGCTGATCTTTTGGTACTGCGCCATGGAGGACACCGGCCCGAGCTTCACGCCCGGGTCTGTCGGGTCGCCGACCGTATATTCTTTGGCGATGGCGCAGAGCTCTTTTTCGATGAGGGCTTTCTCGCTTTCCGGGATGAGCAGGCGGGAGAAGGCGGTGCAGGTCTGGCCGGAGTTCAGAAAGATGCTGTTGAAGCAAAGGCGGATCGGTGCGCTGTAGTTATGGTCCTTGGATGGAAGGATCACGTAGGGCGATTTCCCGCCAAGCTCAAGGCTGATATGCTTCACGCTTTCCAGCGCTCGCTTGCCGACGGTGACGCCGCCTGAGGTGGATCCGGTGAAGGAGATCATGGAGACGAGCGGATGGGAAGAGAGCGCATCGCCCACTTCGCCGCCGCGGCCGGTCACGAGGTTGAAGACGCCCTTCGGAAAGCCTGCTTGTTCAAAGGCATCGGCGAGGAAGTAGGAGGAGAGCGGCGTGTGCTGGCTCGGCTTCAGGATGACGGTATTGCCCATCAGCATCGCAGGTATGATCTTCTGTATGACCTGTCCCAAGGGGTAGTTCCATGGAGTGATACATCCGATGACGCCGATCGGCTCACGATAGGTGGTGGAAGCCGCCATTTTTTCGACCATGGGGACGTCTGGCGCAAGGTCGATGTAGGACATGGTACGGACGTACTGGTACTCGACCTGCGAGGCTTTGGTGAAGGTATATGGCGAGCCGAGCTCCCGGATGGTGATGTCGATGAGGTCATCCTCCTGAGATTTGAAAATGGCGAGGAATCGCTCCATCAAAGTGATGCGTTCGGCGAGAGGCTTTTTCGCCCAGGCAGGGAAAGCGGCATAAGCGGCTTTGGCGGCCTTGTCTATGTCATCGCCATTTCCTGCCGGAACGCGGGCGAAGATCTCCCTTGTGGCTGGGTTTTCTACTTCGATGAAATCTCCGGATGCGCCCGGGATCCATTCGCCATTGATATAGAGCTTTTCATAATCCATAGCAAACACCTTCCTTTAGACAAAAGAGAGCCCCCCTTGCGAGCGCTCTCCCCCTTGAGATGATGATATTGAATCAGTGTTTCCCTAGGAAATCGCTGATTTAATCTGACAACGATTGAACCAGTGTTTCCCTAGATTTATTATAGCATGAGGGAAGGGGAAGACAAGGGGGCGAAAGTGACTGGTGGCTAGTGACTGGTGACTTGTGACTAGTGACTGAAATGCCACCTTCGGGCATCGCCACCATCTATACTCCGCGGCGCTTCTATATTCTTATGCGCCGCACCACCACTCCTCACTCCTCATTCCTCACTCCTAACTAGAGAGTAGAACTTTCACCCGCAATCAAAGGGCAGCACGCCCCACGGGTTAACCCTGAACCCTTTCTCCCCTAGCCCCTCATGGTATAATGAAAAGGAATCTATGATTCAAAAAAATCGGCGTTTATGATACAATAATTAATATAGAATTAGGAGGAAACATGGGCTTATTAGATGATACGCTGGATCGGATCCAGCCGCTCAGCCAGGAAGCCATGGAAGAGGCCGGGAAGCGCTGGCATGATCTGTACCTCGGTATGGGAAACCTTGGCAAGATGGAGGATATGGTGACGCGCTACATCGGTGTCACCGGCGATGCCATGCCGGATGTCCCGAAGGGGTGTATGGTGATCGCATGCAGTGACCACGGGGTATACAAAGAGGGCGTGTCTGCCTACCCGCAGGAGACGACGGTCGGCATGACGAAGGCCTATGTGGTCGCGAAGGGCGCCTCCTGCAATGCGATGGCGTACTATGCGGGCATGGACATGGTGGTGGTCGATGTGGGCATCCATCATGATATGACAGGAGTCCCGGGACTCTTGGATCGCAAGATCGCCTGGGGAACGAAGAACATCGCGGAAGGACCGGCGATGACGCGTGAGCAGGCGATCCGCTCCATTGAGATCGGCATCGAGATCGCAGAAGAAAATGTAAGAAAGGGATACAAGGTCTTTTCGATCGGGGAAATGGGGATCTCCAATACTACCTCATCGGCCTGCATCCTGGGGACCTTCAATCACTGGAATGCCATCGAAGTCACGGGGCGCGGGACAAATATTTCTGACGAACGCCTCGTCCATAAGGTAGAGGTCGTGCAGAAGGCGATGGATGTGAACCATCCGGACCCCAAGGACGGCCTCGATGTGCTTGCCAAAGTCGGCGGATTTGAATTCGGATGTCTCACGGGTGTCATCCTCGGGGCGGCCGCGCATCGGGCGATGACCATCATCGATGGATTCAATACGACAGCGAGCGCCTTCATTGCGAAGGCACTCGCGCCGCAGGTATCAGACTATCTCATGGCCTCGCACCTGTCGCTTGAGCAGGCGCACAAAAAGTCGCTGGCTGCGCTGGGACTTTCCGAATATATTGATCTGGATTTCCGCCTGGGTGAATCTATCGGTGCGGGCATTCAGAAGAAAATGCTGGATATGGCGATCTCCGTCTATCGGGAATGTGTCACCAAAGAAGAAGCGGGGGTGGAAGCATGAGCGAGATCCCGAAACTGAATCAGGAGATCATGGAGGCCTGCCAGCTCTATGTGGATAATCTCATCAAGCCGATCCATTCGCTGGGGAAGCTGGAGGATATGGCTGTCCGTATGGCCGGCATTTTAGGCGAAGTGAAGCCGACATACCTCAATAAGGCGGGCGTCATTTTCGGCGGAGATACGGCCGTCGATGGCGAGAACAAGACGAAGGGGCAGCTCTCGCACGCAGAGATGAAGCTGGTCGCGCAGGGCGCGGGACCGGTGAATGTCCTCGCGCGGCAGATGGAGGTGCCGGTCTACCTTGTCGATGTCGGTCTTGAAAAGGATACCTCCGATATCGAAGGCATATTAGCAAAGAAGGTGATCCATGGTACGCATCAGGGGCATCCCGCCATGGATGATGATGTCGCCAAAGCGGCGATCTCTCTGGGCATGTCGGTCGGGAAAGCCCTCGCCGGAGAGGGCATCCAGGCCGTCGGCCTCGGCAATATCGGAGAGCGATCCATGCTGTCGGCACTCGCGGTGACGGCAGCCGTCATGAAGGAGGATCTCAAGAAGGCATCGGCGAGAAGCGGCTTCTCTATCCACCTTTCTGATGTCGGCGACTTTGCCAAGGATCCCGTCGGTGCGCTCGCCATGGTCGGCTCGGCAGAGATCGCAGCCCTCTTCGGCCTTACCGTAGAAGCGGCGCGCCGCGGCATCATGGTCGTCTTTGACAATGCTGTCACAGGTGCTGCCGTGCTTGCCGCACAGGCCGTGTATCCTGAGATCAAAAACTATATTTTTCCATCTGTCTATTATGAAGAACCGGTTCATCAGATGCAGATGCAGAAGATGGGCATGAAGTCATTCCTGCACTATGATTTCACAGAAGCGGAAGGCTACGGCTCAGCCCTCGGGCTCTCGCTTCTGGACGCAGCGATCGATATGCTGAACCAGATGAAGACCTTCGGCAGCGCTGACGTAGCCGTCGCAGAGGATGGTCCGGGCAAGGGTCGTCAAAGAGAGGACGTGAAGTGATGAAAGCACTTTTTGTACGCTGTTATGGGAAGCTGACCGCAGATATGATGATCGGCGGGCTTATCGATATGGGGGTGCCGCCGGTCTATCTGAGATCGAAGCTGGAGGATGCCGGCCTTTCTGCCCCATTCATCGAAAAGCCGAATCCGAAAGCACAGATCTCCGCCCACTATTTCCATATCCCGGAGACAGGTGAAAAGCCGATGCTCCTGAAGGAGCGGGATATTTTCAAGCTGTGGCGGGAGATCTGCGAGAAAGGCGCTCCGGACTGGGAAGACACCGGCTGGAAGGTTTTCTCTGCGCTCACCAGCGGTGCATCGGATGCCATCGATGAGATCGCAGGAAATGTCATCGACCTGCGCCGCATCGGTGTCAGTGAAGAGAATCTGATCTCGCTCTACCTCTTTCTGGCCTGCCTCGACTATCTGGAGGTAGAGAGCCTCTTCGTCGTACCTTTTTCTTTAAAAGAAGGGAGATCGGAACGCGCAAGAGCGACTCTCCACATTTTGACCGATGCCGGCTCCACGGTGGGCAAGCCCATCGACGCAGAGGACATTCATCCATTCGCGGCAGCCATGCTCGAAGGGCTGGCGGCCAAATTCATGCCCATGGACGGACGCTTTCTGGCAGACAAGACTGCCTATGGCAGTGCCAGTGCCGAGAAGCCGACCGGCGAGAGCACCGTCGCCGAGTATCTGGGCTACTTCCAGGACCGCGGCGACTCCATCTTCAGTCGTCATCTCAAGGTCTTCGGCATGGCAGGGGATCTGATATAAGAGATAAAAAAGGGGCTGTGAAGAAATGAATCCTCATTTCTTCACAGCCCCTTTTTAC
>ERZ1032461.346-NODE-346-length-12709-cov-7.204204_pt1 | contig 12709 bp, 12 predicted proteins | sample MGYA00517098_ERZ1032461 | MGnify/ENA primary metagenome ERZ1032461 (study PRJEB33719, sample SAMN04261332) | wastewater metagenome | biome: periurban shantytown; feature: human; material: feces | host: Homo sapiens | place: Peru: Lima | collected 2013-01-26 ...
GCGTTAAAATGTTTTAAAAAAATTTTACGCAAACCGCTTGACATTTTTGCCGGTGTGGTGCGTAATACTACTAAACCGATGAAGCGGAGATAAAGCCGTAAGCGCACGCAAAGAGAGCCCCCGTTGCTGGAAGTGGGGCCGGAAGCGGAACGGCAAATGGACCGCCGAGGGCAGGGTGAAAGGCGCAAAGCCCAGTAGCTTCTGACGCGTGCTCGCGTTACAGGGCAGAGGATGTGTTGGCATCTTCGCAGAGGCGGCCGCTGTTTGAGCGGCAATCAAGGTGGTACCGCAGGTGCAGTTTCAGCGCCTGTCCTTGTGAACAGCAAGGGCAGGCGCTTTTTTATTTGCGCCGGCCCGGCGCAGGAGGGGTTCCCAATGAAGAAAAAACCGAATCTGCTTTCAAAACACACCCAGCGGCTGCGATGGCGATGGTGAAACGAAGCCTTGTACGCCCGTATGCCCGGCGACGCGTCCGCGCCGCTCAAACTGAATTTTGAAAGAGGTTTTTGACCATGAAAATGAAGAAGCTTGCAGCACTTGCCCTGTCCGCCGTTTTCGCGCTTGGCGCGCTCACCGCCTGCGGCGGTTCGTCCTCCTCCGGTTCTGTCCCGGCTGCGGCCTCCGCGTCCGGTTCCGGTTCCGTTTCCGGAGCTTCGCTGAAAGAAGTCAACATCGGGCTGATCCAGCTGATGGAGCACGCTTCTCTGGACGAGATCCGCACGGCCATCGAAGCCGGGCTGGAGGCCAAAGGGGCGGAATACGGCGTAAAAGTGAATGTCGATTACCAGAACGCCCAGGGTGACACCAGCACCATCAACACCATCTGCCAGCAGTTTGTGGGCAACAAGGTGGACGCCATTGTGGCTATCGCAACTCCGGCCGCGCAGGGCGCGGCCACCGCGGTGGCCGGCACCGATATTCCCGTGATCTTCAGCGCCGTGACGGACCCTGCCGCCGCAGGTCTTGTGGAAAACCTGGAGGCGCCCGAGGGAAACATCACGGGTACCTCCGACGCGATCCCCGTTGAAAAAATCTTCGAGCTTGCCGCCGAGCTTACGCCCGACGCCGAGAGCTTCGGCCTCATCTACAACACCGGCGAGGTGAACAGCGTTTCCGTAATCGACGAGACAAAGGCCTATCTGGACGCCCAGGGCATCAGCTACACCGAGGCCAGCGTTGCCAGCACCGGAGACGTGCAGACAGCGGCACAGACGCTGCTTTCCAAATGCGACGCAATCTTTGCGCCCATCGACAACACGGTGGCCAGCGCCATGGGTGTGCTGGCGGACGAGGCCATCAAGGCCGGAAAGCCCGTGTATGTGGCGGCCGACAGCATGGTGAACGACGGCGGCCTTGCCACCGTGGGCGTCAACTACACCAACCTGGGCACCCAGACGGCCGACATGCTGCTGAAGGTCCTGACGGGCACGCCCGTCTGCGAAGTGCCTGTGGAGGTCTTAAAGGAGAACGCCGTTGTGGTGAATGAAGAGACCGCCGCCGCCATCGGCGTGGACGTCAGCAAGTACGCCCGGTAAGCTGCACGCGGAAAGGGACACTGCAATGAAAAACAGAATATGCGCCGCACTGCTCACCCTTGTGCTGTGCCTGCCTCTGGCAGGCTGCGCGGGCGGGGCTTCCTCCGGTATATCCGTTTCCTACACGGCGAAGCCCTCTTCTGGTGCGGATTCCGGTATGCAGGCCGGAAAGGCCTATACCGTGGGCATCCTCCAGCAGATGGAACACACCTCTCTGGACGAGATCCGGGAGGCCGTTGAGGCGGGCCTTGCCCGGGGCGCGGCTGCGGGCGGCTATACGGTGGAGGTCGTTTATAAAAACGCACAGGGAGATCCCACAGCCATCCGCACCATCGCGGAGCAGTTTGCCGCACAGGGCGTTGATGTGATCGTGCCCATTGCTACGGGTGCGGCCCAGGGCGCGGCTGCGGCAGCGCAGGATGTGCCCATTGTGTTCAGCGCGGTGGCTGACCCTGTCGCGGCCGGACTGGTGGATGCTTTTGACCGGACGACGGGCAATATCACGGGTGTTTCCAACGGCATTGATGTCGCAAAAATATTCGCTTTGGCGGACGAGCTGACGCCCGGCATCGGGACCTACGGCTTTATATACAATGAAGGCGAGGTCAACAGCCAGTCCATCATTGAAAAAGCAAAGGCCTTTCTGGATGCGCGGGGCCTCGCCTATGAGGAAGTGACGGTCGCATCCTCGGGCGAGGTGCAGCAGGCCGCGCGGGGCGTCATTGCAAAGGGCGTGGACGCGCTGTTCATCCCCAACGACAACACGGTGGCCAGCGCGCTGCCCGTGCTGGCGCAGGAGGCTATTGCGGCAGGGCTTCCGGTGTATCCCACTGCGGACAGCATGGTGCGGGACGGCGGCCTTGCCACTGTGGGCATCAATTATACCGTGCTGGGCGGCCAGACGGCAGACATGGTGTGCAGAGTGCTGGAGGGCACGCCCATCGCGGATATCCCGGTGGAGCTGGTGAATGAGTCCTCCGTCGTGGTCAACGGGGATACCGCGGCTGCGCTGGGTGTGGATGTGAGCCGGTACGTGCAGTGACACTCGCTGAATATGCTGCAATTGAAAAAACGGGCCGCGCTGCGGCCCGCGGCGGAACGGAGCGGCCTTTAAATGCCGCTCCGCGCCGCCTTGTTCCGGAAAATACATACAAAAGGGGAAACGACCATGAGCTTGCTTGTTTTGCAGGGCGCCGTGGAGCAGGGCTTTATTTATGCCCTTGTCGCGCTGGGCCTGTATATCTCGTTCCGTACGCTGGACATCGCGGACCTCACCACTGACGGCACCTTCACGCTGGGCGCGGCTGTATCGGCTGTGTTTACTGTGCAGGGCCAGCCGCTGCTGGGCGTGGTGCTGGCATTTTTCTGCGGCGCACTGGCGGGGTTTGTCACCGCGCTTTTGCAGACGAAGCTGGGCGTGCAGCCTATTCTGGCGGGTATCATCACCATGACGGCGCTGTATTCCGTCAACCTGATGGTGATGGGAAAGCCGAATATCAATTTCTTTAAGGAAAAGACTATCTTTACGGCCGCCGAGGCCATGCCGGGCGGCTTCGGAAGCCTGCTGCAGGCCGCGGCCATCACCGCCGTGCTGTGCGTGCTGCTGGTGCTGTTTCTGCGCACGCAGCTGGGCCTGTCTCTGCGGGCCACGGGCGACAACCGGGACATGGTGTCCGCATCGTCCATCAACCCGGCGTTCACCACCACCGTGGGCCTGTGCCTTTCCAACGCCGTGGTGGCGCTTTCAGGTGCGCTCATCGCCCAGTATCAGAAATTTGCTGACAATACGCTGGGTACGGGCATGGTAGTCATCGGGCTGGCCAGCCTGATCATCGGCGAGGTGCTGTTCGGCCGCGGCGGGCCCCACGCGCTGGCAAAAGGCGTGCTGGCGGCAACTGTGGGCGCTGTGGTATACCGCATCATCGTGGCGGCGGCCATCGCGGTGAACATCGACGCAAAAAACATGAAGCTGGTTTCGGCGCTCATCGTGGCGGCGGCTATTTCGTACCCGGCCATCCGGGACAAGGTGCTCTTTTACAGAAAACGCAGGGAGGCGAACCGCAATGTCTGAAATGCTGGAACTGCGTCATATCTCCAAGACCTTCGGCGCGGGCACGATCAATGAAAAAAAGGCTGTGGAGGATCTTTCCCTCACACTGGCCTCCGGAGATTTCGTCACCATCATCGGCGGAAACGGCGCGGGCAAATCCACGCTGTTCAACGCTGTTGCGGGCGTGTTCTATGTAGACGAGGGCCGCGTTATCCTGGACGGAGAGGATATGACGTTCCTGCCGGAATATAAGCGCTCCAACCACCTGGGCCGTCTGTTTCAGGACCCGCTCAAGGGGACCGCGCCCCACATGACCATCGAGGAAAACCTGGCGCTGGCGTATCTGCGCTCTGTGCGCACGCGTTCGCCTTTCGGCACGGTGTCGAAAAAGGACAGGGAGTATTTCCGCGAGCGGCTGGCCGCTCTGGGCCTGGGCCTGGAGGACCGGCTGAAAAGCCCGGTGGGCTTGCTTTCCGGCGGACAGCGCCAGGCGCTGACGCTGCTGATGGCAACCCTTGTTACGCCCAAGCTGCTTTTGCTGGACGAGCACACCGCCGCGCTGGATCCCTCCACCGCAGAAAAGGTGCTGGAGCTGACCAGGAGCATCGTGGCGGAAAACAACATTACATGCATGATGATCACCCACAACATCCGCTCCGCGCTGGAGCTTGGCAACCGCACCATTATGATGGATGCGGGCCGCATCGTGCTGGACCTTGCGGGGGAGGAGCGCGCGGGCATGACGGTGGACGCGCTGCTGGAAAAATTCCGTACGAGCGCGGGCAAAGAGCTGGACAACGACCGCATCCTGCTCAGCGACAGGGAGTAAAGTCTGCGGCCGGTATTTGTGAAAAAATTAAATCGTATAAAAATAGCCGCAGACTATTTTTTAGACCATGCGGGCCGTCCCCGGCCCGCGGCCGCTAAGGTGTTTTTTGTTACAAAGCAATAAAAAGGCGTCCGAAGATGAAGTCTTCGGACGCCTTTTTCTCGTATTATAAACAGAAAGGCTCATTTGCCGGTTTCGGTCTGCGCTTTCAGCAGGTCGCGGATCTCAGCCAGGAGCGTTTCTTCTTTGGAGGGCTCCGCCGCTGCGGCAGCCTCCACGACCTCTTCCGCTTTCTTGCGCTTGAAGCGGTTGATGACCTTCAGCGCGCAGAACACGCACAGCGCCAGAATGATGAATTCCAGCACGCTCTGCAGAAAAGCGCCGTAGGGCAGGGAAAAGTAAGGCGCTTCTTCGCCGGCCCGCTGCAGCGTAACGGCGAGCTCGCTCAGGTTCACCGCGCTGGTGAACAGGCCCACAACGGACATCACCATATTGACGAGCGCGGTCACGATCTTGCTGAACGCGCCGCCGATGACGATGCCGACAGCCATGTCGATGACGTTGCCGCGCACCGCAAACTCCTTGAACTCGGTGAGAAATTTTTTCATGCTTGCCTCCTTTGCCTGTTACAGCAGCTTTTCGATGGCGTCGGCCGCGCCGTCCAGCATGTCGCCCTCAAAGGATTCGATCACACCGAGGTCGGCCTGCCTGGCAAGCTGCGGGTCGATGGGGATGCGGGCCAGCACCGGAACGCCGAACTCGGCGGCTGTCTCGGCAACGTGGCTCTCGCCGAACACGTCGATTTTTTTGCCGCAGTCCGGGCACAGGACATAGCTCATGTTTTCCACAAGGCCCAGCACGGGAATGTTCATCATATTGGCCATGTTCACGGCCTTGGCGACGATCAGGCTCACCAGCTCCTGCGGGCTGGCCACTACGACGATGCCGTCCACCGGCAGCGTCTGGAACACCGTCAGCGGCACGTCGCCCGTGCCCGGGGGCATGTCCACGAACAGGAAATCCACATCCTTCCAGATGACCTCCTGCCAGAACTGCTTGACGGTGCCCGCAATGATGGGCCCGCGCCACACGACAGGGTCGCTTTCGTGCTCCAGCAGCAGGTTCACGCTCATCACGTCGATGCCTGTGCGGCTCTGTACGGGATAGCAGCCCACTTCGTCCGCATGGGCGCGGCCGTGGATGCCGAACAGCTTGGGGATGCTGGGGCCGGTGATGTCGGCGTCCAGCACGCCGGTCTTATAGCCGCGGCGGTTCAGCAGAACGGCCAGCATGGCGGACGTCATGCTCTTGCCGACGCCGCCCTTGCCGCTGACGACGCCGATCACTTTTTTAATACTGCTCAGCGCGTGGGGCGGTTCGCGGAAATCCGCGGGGTTTGTTTTGCGCGAGGCGCAGTTTTCGCCGCAGGTCTCGCAATTGTGCGTACAATTTTCGCTCATTGTCATTCTCCTTCCGGGTGGTACCTTCATTATAGGTTCGCGCAAAGAGGGTGTCAAGCCGTGGCTTTGGTTGCGGGACAGGGAAATATACGGTATAATAACCTCAAATAACCTCAGGCCCGCCGCTTGCGCGGCTGCGCTTTTGCGCATGGGCTTTGAGAGCATTGAACCATGCAAAACCGCAGCAGGCGCGGTTTTGTTGAAGCCGTTTTGCGGCGTCCTGCTGTAATATTAGCGATCGCGGCTACATGCCGCAAAACAGAAAGGATGGAGAACGTGGGTACGATTTTTTATACTGCACCTGTGGCGCCCCATGTGCTGATCAACGCATTCTTCCTTTACAGCTTTTTGGGCTGGGTGATGGAATGCATCGTCATACGCCGGGAGAAGGGCCGGTGGGAGAACCGCGGCTTTGCGCATCTGCCGTTCTGTATCATCTACGGCTTCGGCGCAATGCTCGGCTTTGCGCTGCTGCGTCCGTTTTCCGGCAATTATGTGCTGCTCTATCTTGTGGGAGCCGTTTTGGCAACGCTGTTCGAATACCTCACCGCGCGGCTGATGCTGCGCCTGTTCGGCACCTTCTGGTGGGATTACACCAATAAGCCGTTCAATTATAAGGGGATTCTGTGCCTGGAAAGCACGCTGGGCTGGGGGCTCATCGCTCTTCTGCTGTTTGCGTTTCTGCACCGGCTGGTGTTCCGCGCTGTCCTGCTCATTCCGGACCGTGTCGGTTTGGCGGCTGCATTTCTGCTGGTGTGTGCCTATGCGGTGGATTTTGCCGTCAGCGCGTATCAGGCGTATCAGAATGCGCATACTTCCACAGAGGCCGAGCCCGTGCCCGGCCGCGCCGCCCGCTGAAAAGCGCGGCGCCGACCTTCACACAAAGGGGATTTTTTAGAAAATGATTTACCGCAGCAAGGAAACCGTGTGCTCCATCACGGTACCCAGAGATCCGGAATACCTGGCTCTGGTACAGGATATTCTGGAACATCCGCTGGTGCGTTCCATGGAGGCGTACACCCAGCACGGCGAGACCTCGTGCCTGCGCCACAGCATCAATGTTTCGTATCTCAGCTACCTGTATTGCAGGGACCATGGATGGCAGGCCCGCGCCGCCGCCCGCGCCGGGCTGCTGCACGACCTTTTTCTGTACGACTGGCACTTCCACGCAAAGGAAACGGGCAATTATTTTCACGGGCTGACACATCCGCGGCGCGCGCTGGAGAACGCCCAGCGCCTGTTCAGCCTTACGGACAGGGAAAAGAACATCATCCTGCGGCATATGTGGCCGCTGACGATTACACCGCCCAAATACCGCGAGGCGTATGTGATTGTGATGTTCGACAAATACTGCAGCCTGATGGAGACGTTCCACAAGCCCGTGATGGAGCTGATGGAATACCAGGAGCTGACGGCTGATTTGAAAAAAGGCTTTGCCGCGCAGTGAGCGGCAAAGCCTTTTTATGTGCGCCCGGGCCATATTGCGCCCGGGCCGTTTTGCGGTTTGGATTAACGGCTTTGAGGGAGCGGACCGCGAGGCGTCGGGAGCAGCTCCGCATGCCGTTTTGCTCCGGGCGGCTCACAGGCGCTCCACGATTCCCGTGACCAGGCGCTCCAGCACCTTTGCGCGGGCTGCGGCCGTCTCGATGACCTCGTTTTCGTCCAGCTTCTTTTCCAGCACGCCCGCGGCCATATTGGTGACGAGGCTGATGGCCAGCACAGGCAGCCCGCAGTGGCTGGCGGCGATGACCTCCGGCACCGTGGACATTCCCACGGCGTCCGCGCCCAGCACGCGGAACGCACGGATCTCCGCCGGAGTTTCGTAGCTGGGGCCCATATAGCCCAGATATACTCCGTGGCGCAGTGCAACGCCCTGCGCGGCGGCCACTTCGTCTGCCAGACGGCGCAGAGCGGGCGTATAGGCGTAGGTCATATCACAGAAGCGCGGGCCGAAGCCCGCATCGTTGGGGCCGGTGAGCGGGTTGGCGCCCATAAAATTGATGTGGTCGTCAATGACCATCAGGTCGCCCACCTGGAAATCGAGGTTCACGCCGCCGCAGGCATTTGTCACCAGCAGCGTTTCCACACCCAGCGCTTTCATCACACGGACGGGCGCGGCGATGTGGGACATGGGATGTCCCTCATAAAAATGAAAACGCCCCTGCATGCACACGACGCCGTGCCCGGCCAGACGGCCCAGCACAAAACGTCCCGCGTGCCCCGGCGCGGTGGAAACGGGAAAGCCGGGAATGGAGGCGTATTCCACAAAAGACGCATCCTCCAGCACATCGGCCAGACCGCCCAGCCCGCTGCCCAGGATCAGGCCCACCGACGGGTGCGCGCCGGCCACGGCGCGGATGGCATCTACCGCGTTTTGGATCATTTCCTTCAAGGCTTTTCCTCCGTTCGCGTCTGGCTGCTTTTCAGCTCGAAGTGAATCAGCAGGCTGAGCAGCGCGCGCAGGATGATGACCGCGCCCAGAATGAGCAGCTCGCTCATCTCCCGTACCAGAACGGTCTTTAAGATCTCGGCGGCCATTTTAAATTCCAGCCCGGTGGCAAGGCCGTCGGCAAGCTCGAACTGCAGCGCGTAATGCCGGTGCAGAAAGGTATTGCCCAGATATTCCGCAAAGGCCCGCACTGCCGACACTGCCACCACAAAAATGCCCATCATCTCCAGTACGCCGATGATGGGCGGCAGGATGAGCTCGATCAAATGTTCCAAGTCCATGTTGCGTCTCCTTTCCAAATTCCTGTCTACCAGTATACAGGATGTCCCGGCAAAAAGGCAATACGCGCCGCACATACTTTCCCGTCCGGGTCCGTATACATAAAAAAGGGAAAGGGGCGTGGACGCATGGCGCGCCAAAGCTATTTGAAAAACGCGGCCATTCTGACGGGAACAGGTCTGCTGTTGCGTGCCGCAGGCATGTTCTTCCGCATTTATATCGCGGCGCGTATCGGCGCCGAGGGCATGGGCCTGTACCAGTTGATCTACACGGTCTACACAATGGCCGTCACCCTGGCTACGGCGGGACTTTCGGTGGCGGCCACGCGTCTTTCGGCGGAACTGCTGGCCACCGACGACCCCGCCAATGTGCGCGCAGCCATGCGCCGCACACTGGCGCTGGGGCTTGGGCTTGGCGCGGCTGCGGCCGCGCTGCTGTTCACTGGAGCGGGGCTTGCAGCGGACTGGTGGCTGGAGGATGCGCGGGCCGCGCTCTCGCTGCGCATTTTGGCGCCCAGTTTGCCGTTTATGGCGGTTTCGGCATGTCTGCGGGGGTTTTTCATGGCGCGGCGCAAGGTGGGGCCGAATTCCCGCGCGCAGATCTTCGAGCAGGTCGTGCGCATCGGCGTGGTGGCGCTGCTCATTGATTCTGCCGTACCGCAGGGCATCGGAACGGCCTGCGCGGCCGTGGTCGTGGGCAATACGGTCAGCGAGGCTGCGAGCTGGGTATATATGGAATGGTGCTACCGGCGTGAGCTGAGGGACGTGCCCCGTAACGCAAAGCGTCCGGTGCAGGGGCTGGGACGGCAGCTGTGGGATATCATAGCGCCCATTGCTGCGAACCAGTATATGACGAGCGTGCTGCGCACCGTTGAAAATGTAATGGTGCCCGGCTGCCTTGCGCTGTATACGCTCAGCCGCGAAACAGCGCTCAGCCAGTACGGCGCGCTGAAAGGCATGGCCATGCCGGTGATTTTTTTCCCGTTTTCATTTCTGGCCACGCTTTCTACGCTGTTGCTGCCGGAGATCACCGAGGCGCATGTGCAGAACAGGCGCGCGGCGCTGGAGCATCTGGTCAACCGTGTCATGCTCATCACGCTGGTGCTTTCGTTTCTGGCCGGCGGCCTGTTCACCCAGTTTGCAAAGGAGATCGGCCTGGTGCTGTACCAGAGCGAGGAGATCGGTTTTTATCTGTCGATACTGGGGCCGCTGATGCCCTTTATGTATATGGAGAGCATGGTGGACGGCATCCTGAAAGGGCTGGGGGAGCAGCTCTCCTCCTTTCGTTATACGGCGCTGGATTCGGTTGTGCGCATCGCGTTGATCTACCTGCTGCTGCCGCGCTTCGGCATGCAGGGCTTTTTGTTCGTGATGCTGGTGAGCAATCTGCTGACGAGCCTGCTGAACCTGCACCGCCTGCTGCATGTTACAGGGCTGCGTGTGCAATGGCTGCGTTGGGTGATAAAACCGGTGTTCTCGTTTTTGTGCGCGGGCGCGGCGTGCCGGTTCGTGCTGCAGCCGCTGACGCAGCGGCTGGGCCTGCCGCTTCTGGCCTGGGCTGTTTTGGGAGCGGTATTCACCAGCGTTATTTACGCGCTGTTCATCTGGCTTACAGGCTGCGCCGGGCCGGGAGACTTTATCGTCAGGCGCACCCGGAAGAAGGCGGGGGAGAGGGATTCGTCCGTGTGATGCGGATGCAGGAAAGGACGCCGCGGCTGTGTAAAATGCCGATTCTTGCGCGCAAAGTTTGGATAAGATGGAGAAAGCTGAAAAAATGGTTGACGGAAGACTGGAAAAGGATTATTATGTTGTCATAACAACAAGGCGGCCAACAACATCCTACAGGCGGCCTTGCAGCGCCCGGCGGCGGAATGCCTGCCGGGAGGGAAAGAGGTGCCTTTGGTGAAAGCGGTACCCAGGTACTTGCAGATTATCAATTATTATCAGGGAATGATTGACGCGGGCAAGCTGTCGGAGGGGCAGCAGATGCCCACGGAAGAGGCCATCGGCGCGCTGTTCAGCGTGAGCCGCATCACGGTGCGCCAGGCTTTGGACGGCCTGGCACAGGCGGGATATATTTACAAAGTGCAGGGAAAGGGCAGCTTTGTCGCATCCAAGAAGGCGGGAATGCAGCTCAATCACCTGATCGGCTTCAGCGACGAGATGCGCAGTCTGGGGCTGGAGCCGTCCACCATCCTTGTGGAACAGAGCCTGATGCTGCCCACGGAGGCAGTGGCAAAGGCGCTGAACATCGACGTCACCCAGAAGATCTATTTCCTAACGCGCATCCGCTGCGCGGACGGCGTCCCCATGGCTGTGGAGAAGGTCCATATGCCCTTTTACCGTTTCGCGGGCATTGAAACGCAGGATCTGAGCAAATCTTTGTACGCGCTGCTCAAGGAGCAATACGGCTGCGAATGCAGCAAGGCGGTGCAGAGCATCCAGGCCGGAGCGGCCAGCTCCCATGATGCGAAGCTGCTGAAAATCAAAACAGGAATGCCGGTGCTGTGCATCTCCCGCACTACGTACGGTATGGATGGCGCGCCCTTTGAGTATGTGGATTCTATTTACCGCGGGGATAAATATATCTTTAACGTCACTCTGGAAAAGTAAACTTTCGCTGGGCCTGCCCCGCCTGCGGCTGGGCTGCGCCCGCGAAAAATTTTTTGAACGGTATTGTTATAACAACATGACAACTTGTCTTGTTGCAGCTTAAATCAAATGAGGAAGGGCAGAGGTTCATGACGGAAAAAAGTAGATCAGAGCGCGGCGGACGGCGCAGGTTCAACCTGAAACGGCGCGAGGCCTGCACGGGCTGGCTGTTTGTCTCACCGGCGCTCATCGGGTTCAGCATTTTCACCTTCGGTTCTATCCTGTATTCGCTGTACTTATCCTTCACCGATTACAACCTGCTCAGCAAGCCGAACTGGCTGGGCCTGCAGAACTACGTCAAGGCGTTCACGGACGACCAGTACTTTTACCCGTATTTCGGCAATACGTTCTATTTTGTCGTTGCGCTGGTGCCCATCGTGCTGGTGGTGTCGCTGCTGCTGGCCATCCTCATCAACAAAAAGGCGGGCAGGCTGACAAAGGGCTACCGTGTAGCGCTGTTCCTGCCCAGCATCACGTCCACCGTCGCGGTGAGCATGGTGTGGCTGTGGATCTTCAACCCGGACATGGGCATCCTGAACAACATTCTCACTGCCATCGGCCTGAATGATGTGCCGCTGTGGCTGGGCGACCCGGCCTGGAGCAAGCCCGCGCTCGTTATCATGCGCGTGTGGCAGATGAGCGGTTATTATATGCTGATGTTCCTTGCCGGGCTGCAGACCATCCCGGAGACATTGTACGAAGCCGCGGATGTGGACGGCGCCACAGGATGGCAGAAATTTATCCGCATTACGGTGCCGATGCTCTCCAATACAACGTTTGTGGTAGCCATCCTGCTGGTGATCGAGGCGTTCAACATGTTTGAATCCATTTTCGTAATGACGCAGGGCGGGCCGCTCGGCTCCACCAGCACCATCATGTACTATATCTATGAGCAGGGCTTTACCAACTACAACATGGGCTATGCATCGGCGCTGGCGTGGATATTCTTTGCCATTATCATGGTGGTGACGCTGATCCAATACCGCTTCCGCCATGAACAGGGGGGTGAATGAGCATGAAAAAACCGCAGCTTGGCATGTCCGCGCGCAAGACCGTGGGCAACACCGTATACCACATCTTCATGGTCACCCTCAGCGTCATCATGATCTATCCTTTCGTCTGGTCGCTGCTCTCCTCTTTCAAATCCTCGGAGCAGCTTTACGGCGGTAATCCGCTGGACCTGTGGCCCAGGCCGTTTACGATGGAGAACTACGAGCGCCTGTTCCAGGTGCTGCCCTTTGATAAGTTTACGGTCAATTCGGTGTTTTTGTCCGTCGCGATGCCTCTTTGTATGATCGCGGTCGCCTCTCTCACGGCATATGCGCTCACGCGGCTGGAGTTCCGCGGCAGGAACATTTTGTTTCTTGCGTTCATCGCCACGATGATGATCCCCAGCCACGCCACCCTCATCCACCAATATAAGATCGTTGTGGCGACAAAGCTAATCAAGACATAT
>ERZ1032461.353-NODE-353-length-12588-cov-5.475624_pt1 | contig 12588 bp, 8 predicted proteins | sample MGYA00517098_ERZ1032461 | MGnify/ENA primary metagenome ERZ1032461 (study PRJEB33719, sample SAMN04261332) | wastewater metagenome | biome: periurban shantytown; feature: human; material: feces | host: Homo sapiens | place: Peru: Lima | collected 2013-01-26 ...
AAAGTGGCGGCGCCGAAGGGGTCAAGGGGGCGACCGCAGACTTCGTCTGTTTCCATTGCCCCCCTGTCGCCTCCGCAGAGGCGAAATCCCCTGCTTGCGGAAAAGACCAGCTATAGTCGGAAATCATGCAGCGTGGTCGCGCCCATTTGGCGCGACAATGTGCAAGCAGCGGGTAGAGCAGCTTGGGGGCGCTCCTGCGGGAGCGCGAAGTTAGTGGCAGGGACGCTTCGCTGCCTGCGCCTTTGTTGGGGGCTTCCTTGGAGTTGGTCGCCCGTGAAACAGTTGGGGCGTTGCCCCAAACCCCACAAGGGAGCTCCGCCCCTTGACCCCGCAAGGGGGAATCCCCCCTTGACCCCTTCGCGCGATTGAGTTGGTCTCACTCCCATGCTTTGCCCGCGTGTTTATCCTCTTTTTCCCTTCCCTTAATCGTAATCGGGGAGCGGGGGGAAATCCCGCCCCGACAGCTGCATCAATTCACCCACCGTCACCGGGCGCAATCCCTTCACATTGATCCAATTATCCAGCGCCTTATCCAGCACCTCCGCTGTATGATACCCATTGATATGGAACTGCACCACGCACCCGCTCGTTACCTGGTCACTCGTCACGCGGTACACCATTTGATTCACCTTATCCTTATACGTGTCCGACCAGTCGCGCGTGTCGATTGCAAACAGGCAGTCCTCTACGCCTTCTGCGCGGGCGATGGCGGTGACGATGCTGTTCGTCGCGCCCAAATGCGCACAGAACAACCGCGGCCGTACGCCGAAAGTCTCTTCGCACAATTCGTTCAGCTCGCGGATGTTCTCCTGCACACGCACGTAGGAGACTTCAGTCATGTTGATGGGGTTGTTGCCGTGGCTGCCAAGCTCGTGGCCCGCGTCAATGATGCGCTGGATGCGCTCCGGGTTGCGGCGCACGAAATCGCCCGTGACGTAGAATGTCCCCTTCACGCCGTATTTGTCCAGCGTGTTCAGCATGTCAGTCAGCTGCTTTTCTGATGCGCCGCTGCAAACAATCATCACGCCGACAGCAGGCTCAGAGGGGGTCAGGCGGGTGACGCGCGGCAGGCTGATGTCCGAAAACGCGGCGAAGGAATCTGTTTCGTTCACTTTCTCGCCGTCCAGCCAGACAGACAGCTTGTTGCCGCCCAGCATGTCCTCCGTCACATAGACCGAGAAGGTCAGGTCGTAGCGCGGATTGCGCCAGAACGCACGCTCCAGCACTTCGCCGCGGTGGTTGCGCAGCTCCAGATACTTCTCCGGCACAGTTGCGCTGTTTTTGTTCTTGCACGATACGGTGATTTTGATTTCGCGGTCGAGATACCCGACGTAGAATCCGCTCTTGAACGTGACAATCGGCGTAACGACGGGGGTCGTGTCCTCTTCGTTCTCCTCCGCGAACGCGGCGCCGCCCAGCAGCATCAGCACCATCAGCAGCAAACTCAGCAGTTTCTTCATCTTTACCACTCCTTTTTATCCAACTTTCATCCGTGAAAGCTGTGTTTGCAAATGGAAAGTTACCTTAAACCTGCGGGCGCACAACCACCTGTGCGCCTTCCGGCACCAGCGTCGGTTCAACCACAAACCCCGCCGGAACGGACAAAATCCGCAGACTGTCCATGTCCTCCAGAATCCGCTGATTGAACTTCGTCACGCGGCAGCCCTCGATGAACGCGGGGATGATGAGTTCCGTATCCGAACCGATGTACTCGATGACCGAGTAGGTGCTGCCCTTCTCTGCCTGTCCCAGATACGAGCCGACGATGAGCGTATCGCCCTCTGTCATCAGCCCCAGCCCGACGCGCAGGTCACGCGCACGGGCGCTGAAGGGGGCGGGGAGGGTCAGCGCGTTCAGCCGGGAGCAGCCCGTCAGCGCGTCATGCCCGATTTCACGCACGGATGCGGGAATGGCGAGTGCCGTCAGGTGTGTGCAGCCGCGCAGGGCCTCGTGGTCGATGCGGGTCAGGGTGTCCGGGAGATTCAAGAATTCCAGCGACGTGCAGTTCATCAGCGCCTGCATGGGCAGGACGGTCAGCGCGTTCGACAGGTGGACGCTATTCAGCGCGGTGCAGCCCGAAAGGACAGCGCCACCAACGGCTGTCACTGAATCGGGGAACGCGATTTCGCGCAGCGCGGTGCAGGACGCGAACGCGCGGTACTCGATGGTTTCCAGCCCGTCATTCAGCGTGATGCTTGTCAGCGCCGAGCAGCCCTCGAAGGCACTGCCGCCGATGTGGCGGAGCGCTTTAGGGAGCGTGACGGCGGTCAGGTCGGTGCGCATGATGAACGCGCACAGCCCGACGCTCACAACGGGGAGGCTGTCGAGCGTTTCCGGAAGGGTGATTTCGCCGCCTTGCCCGTAGTATTCCATGATTTCCGCGCCGGTGTCGATGGCGCGGTAGGTGTAGTCACCGCATTGCATGGTGTGTACTTCCTTCATTATAATAATATAATTGTGGAGCGTGGCTGCCGGAGTTGGCTGCTTTTCCAATATAGGTCTTTTATGCAGCAACCAGAGGGCAATGAAAACAGACGAAGTCTGCGGTCGCCCTCTGGACTCCTTCGGATGCACTCCCATGTTTCTTGACTTTTATCGAAACATTTTTAGTTACTGCGCAGGGACGCTTCGCTGCCTGCGACCAAGGTGTCGGGCTTGACTTTTCCTTTGGAATGGTCACACGCCCAACCGTTGGGGCGTTGCCCCAAGCCCCACCAGAGGCGCTGCCTCTGGACTCCGCAAGGGACATTGTCCCTTGACCCTTTTTTTTGCGCCCCGGCTTGGTCGCGTTTCCTTTATGGTTAATTTTCGCGGCTGAGTGCCGCCAGAACCGCGTTGCGCATCTGTCGAACCACCCGTGTCGTACCGGAATCAACCGTGTTCTGCATTGACAGAATCGTCATCTGCTGTTCGGGGAAGTTGGCAAAGTATGTTCCCAGCCAGCCATCCCAGCCGTATTCGCCCGCACAAGCCAATCCAGCGATGCGCCCCGGTTCAGCGCAAATGCGCATCAGGTGCCCGTAGCTGTACCCGTCCAGCGAATCCCACATGTCGCGGCGAACTGCGTCTTTCAGCTGCGACTGCGTCATGCAGGCGACTGTCGCGGGCGAGAGAATCCGCCGTCCCTCGTAAGTGCCGCCCGCCAGCAGCATATCGGCAAAGTGGCTGTAATCCTCCAGCGTCGAAACAAGCCCCGCGCCGCCGGATTCAAAGGCGGGTTCGCGGTCGTAAACGCCGACGGCAAGGTGTGTGCTTGTCCACGGCACAAGTCCGTTTTCCGTGCGCTTGTAGGCGGTCACAAGGCGATTCCGCTTGCCTTCGGGAACGTAGAAGCCGGTATCCACCATGTCCAGCGGCTCAAAGAATTCCTTGCGGAGGAACTCGCCGAAGCGCATTCCGCTGACGACCTCCACCACCGCACCGAGGATGTCCGCGCAGGTGGAGTAGCGCCAGTGCGTGCCCGGCTGGAAGGACAGCGGCTGCTGCCCCAAGCGGTTGCAGAACTCCACTGTCGGCACGCCGCCGCCCGCGAGGATTTCCTGCGTCGCTTCGTCGAACACCTTTGCGGCGTACTGCCCCGCTGGGTCGCTGTCGGGGTAGCAGACGCCCGCCGTCATGCCGAGCAGCTCCATCAGCCACGGCGCGCGGGTCGCGGGGCGAATCGTGCCCTGCTTATCGACGACGCGCGCATTCCGGAAGCCCGGCAGATAACGGTCTACGCCGTCCATCAGGTCAATCTGCCCACGCTCCGCCAGCAGCATCACGGCGGCGGCCGTAATCGGCTTGGACTGGCTGTACAGGCGGAAGATGCTGTCGCGGTGAATCAGCCGCCCCGACGCAATGTCGGACATGCCCGCCTGCGTATAGAGCATTTCCTCTCCGCAGCGCCGCACCAGTACGCTGATGCCCGCGCATTCCTGCGCTTCGACAGCGGAGGCAAGAATATCGGTGACTTGTTCGTGAAGGGTCATGGAAATAACCTCCTTGCATGTTCTTCAGCAATCATTCGTCGCTTTCGATAAAATCCGGCAGCTGATGCAGCGTCACAAAGCTGCTATCCCGATAAATCGCCCGCAGCGACTCCGGCGTGTTCCCCTTGCTGCTGTCCGTCAGCCAGCTGGTGTGCCACACCATGAAGTACGCCCACGGGGCATTCGTCGCGTCCATTTCCGCGCGGGTCGGAATCTGTCCGCACTCGTGGAACACAATCGGCATCCCTGTCGGTGCAAGCGCGGCACATCGCCGGTATAAATCCCCCTGCGAACCGCCCTTGTAGCTGTCGCCGCCGAGAATATCCACCACGTCGTCCCCTGGATACCACGGGCGCAAATCCTCCGTCGCGTCAGAGAAGCCCAGCACCCAAATTAGATTCCGCAGACCGTGAACATGCGTGTAGCGGTCGTACATCAGCCGCCACAAGCGCACAAAATTCGCCGCGCCGCCGCGTCCCCACCAGAACCAGCCGCCGTCCATCTCGTGGAAAGGTCGCCAAAGAATCGGAACGCCGTCTGACTGCAAGCGCTTGAGGTAGGGGACAGCGTGGTCAAGCCCATCCAGCAGACGGCGGTTCGCTTCCGTGCCGTCCACAAAAGCGGAAGCCCAATCCAGTTCGCTTTCGCGGCATTCGGGGTAACCGGAGAAGAAATCCGCGCCCGTGTGCCAGCAGATGGTGGGAATGCCGCCGCGCGCCCACCAGTCCTTCGCGCGCTGCGTCACGCCCAGATAGTCGTTATCCATGAAATCCAGCCCTCGAATGGCAGGCTGACGACCGGTGACATCGGTCAGATAGCTGATTTCATGCTCAGTCGAGCGGCACCATTGGCTTTCCATCTGCCCGGTCAGGCAATTGCCGGAAAGCGATTGCAGGTATTCATAGACGCGCCGAGCGGCAGGCAGCGGATTTTCCGCGCAGAGGGGACGGAACATAATGCTTCTCCTTTGCTTTGCAGGAATCTGCTTGCAGTATAGCAGGAAATGCCCGCCTTTGCAACGGGTAGAAGGGAAAAAGGGAGGGGAAAAAGCATGGAAAATCAGGCGGCGGCAGTTGTCCAAGAAGAGGGTTTGTGCTATACTTATTATGGGTGTTTATTGGAATGCCCATGAACCAGCGGGCATCCCCGCTATGGGAGTTAATAAATGAAGCTGAAAAAATTGGAGCTGTATGGCTTCAAATCCTTTGCCCAGCGGACGGAAATCGTCTTTGATGAGGGCATAACGGGCATCGTCGGGCCGAACGGGTCGGGCAAGAGCAACATCGGCGACGCGGTGCGCTGGGTGCTGGGCGAGCAGAGCGCGAAAACCCTGCGCGGCGCGAGCATGTCCGACGTGATTTTCAACGGCACGCAGAAGCGCAAGCCGCTGTCCTACTGCGAAGTATCGCTGGTGTTTGACAACGATGACCATGCGCTGGCGATGGAAGCTGCCGAGGTTATGGTCACGCGCCGCGTCTACCGCAATGGCGAATCCGAATATTACTTAAACCGCACCGCCTGCCGCTTGAAGGACGTGGTTGACCTCTTCCGCGATACGGGCATCGGCAAAGAGGGATACTCCATCATTGGGCAGGGGCGCATTGACGAAATCCTCTCCCGCAAGAGCGAGGATCGCCGGCAAGTGTTCGAGGAAGCAGCGGGCATCGTCAAGTTCAAGGCGCGCAAGGAAGAAGCGGACAAGAAATTGCAGCGGACGCTGGAAAATCTGGAGCGCGTCGATGATATTCTGGATGAGCTGACGAAGCGCCTGAAGCCGCTGGAAGAACAGAGCCGCAACGCCCGCGTGTATCTGGAGCTGTCCACCGAACTGAAGGATTTGGACTTGAACCTCTTCCTGATTCGCTCCGACCGGGCGCGGGCACGCTTGTCCGAACTGGAAAGCGAACTGCTGACCGTCCAGACGATTCTGGCGGATACGGAAAGCGCCTTGACCGACAAGACCACCCGTCGCGACGAGACGCAGAACCGCATCGATCAGCTGGAAGAAGCCATCACGAAGGCGCGCACCGAACTGATGGAATGCGCCGAGCATGTGCACGAATCGCAGAAGAAACTCTCCGCCCTGCAAAGCCGCCGCGAGACGCGCAGCGAGAACCGCCAGCGCATCGTCCGCGAGCAGGAGGAAGCACAGGAGCGGCTGGCGGAAATCGAGAAGGATCATGCACGGATTCAGGCGGACGTGGAGAAGCAGCACAGCCTGATTGCCGACGCGGAGCAAATCCTCCGGGCGACGCAGGAAGCCGCCGAAAAGGCGCAGGCGAAGGAAAAGGAAGCGGACGCAGCGCTGGAAGCGCAGAAAGCCGCTGTCATTGACCAAATGAATCGCCTGTCCGATGTGCGCAACGACAAGACGCGCCTGAACACGATGCAGGCGCAGATGGAAACGCGCTTGACGGAAATTGAGGAATCCAGCGGGGCACTGCAGGAGCAGGAAGCTGCCCTGCGGGAAGCCTTGACTGCCGTCGAAAAGCAGCTGGAAACAGAAAATCAGCATCAGCAGCAGTGTCAGGAGAAGCTGGCGCAGGCGCGGCAAGCGTCGGATGAGGCGGATGCCGCGTATGCCAATTTGCGCGCGGATGTCGAAAAGCAATCCGTCGATATGCAGGCGGCGGCGAGCCGTCATAACGTCCTGACCGAAATGACGCGCGACATGGAAGGCTACAACATGGCGGTTCGCCGCGCGATGACCTATGCCAAGCAGCGCGGCTTGACGGGCGTCAAGGGCGTACTGGCGCAGCTGATGACCGTTCCGCAGGCGTACGAAACGGCGATTGACATGGCGCTTGGCGCGGCGCAGCAGAACATTGTCACCGACACCGAAGAGACGGCGAAGGAGCTGATTAACTACCTGCGCCAGAATCGGCTGGGGCGCGCGACGTTCCTGCCGATGAGCGCCATCCGCGGCAAAACGCTCTATGGCAATGAACGCAATGCGTTGAAACTGCCGGGCTGCCTCGGCGTGGCGAGCGAACTGGTGCAGTGCGCGCCGGAATATCGCGGCATTGTGGAAAATCTGCTGGGGCGCACGGTGATTGCCGACAACCTCGACCACGGCATTCCGATTATGCGCGCGGGCAATCACGCGTTCCGCTTGGTGACGCTGGAAGGCGACGTGATGCACTCCGGCGGCTCGATGACGGGCGGTTCGGCGCAGTCGAAGGTCTCCAACCTGCTCAGCCGCGAGCGTGAACTGAAGGAATTGACCGCGAAGCTGCAAACCGGGCGCGCGGAATTGGACAAGTGCCGTCAGGAACTGACGCAGCGTCAGCAGACGGCGCAGGAGAAGCGGCAGAAGGTCAGCGATGCGGTGAATGCATTGCATCAGCAGGAGATTGCCGTCGCCCGCGAACAGGCGCGCCGCGAAAGCGTATCCGCCGACCTGAACACCCATTTGCAGCGGATGCAGGAGACTGAGCAGGCGCGCGTGCAGCTGCATCAGTCGCTGGAGGACATTCGCCAGCAGCTGGAGACCATTGAACATCAGCGCACGGGCGCGCAGGGCGACCAGAGCGCGATGGAGCAAAAGACCATTGAAATGCAGAATGCGCTGGTCAAGGCGCGCGCGGAAGCCAGCGCGGAAAACGACCGCCTGATGGTGCGCACGCTGCAATTGTCCGACCTGCGCCACGGCTTAAGCGACTTGGAGCGCGACGAAGCCCACGCGCAGCAGGATCAGGCGCAAATCCTCCGCGAACAGGAGCGCCGCGAACAGCTGCTGCACGAGATGGACGAACTGGACGCCATTGACGAGAACGACATGAAGCGCGAGGAAGCCGAATCCGCCCGCCGCCAGAAGGAGCAGCTGCGGCAGGAGAGCGCCGCGCAGGCCATCGAGCAGCGACGTTCACAGGCGCAAAGTGACCTGCGCGACATCCTCAGCGACATGGAGAACCTGCACGAAGCCTACAACCGTGACAGCGAGAAGCTGCACAAGACCGAGCTGGCAAAGGCGCGCATCGAGGGCGACCAGAAGAATCTGCAAAACCGCATCTGGGACACCTACAAACTGACCTACGCCGGGGCAGAGGAATTCCGCCGCACGCCCTTCGACGAGAAGGAAAGCGACCGCCGCGCCGCCGAGCTGCAAGGGCAGATTCGCGCGCTGGGGACGGTCAACGTTGGGGCGGTGGAGGAATACGCCGAAACCAAGGCGCGTGTGGACGACCTGACTGCCCAGCAGCAGGACTTGAAGCGCGCGGAAATGGACTTGCGCGAACTCATCGAGCGGCTGCTGATTCAGATGCGTTCTACATTCGTCGAGAACTTCTCGAAGATGCAGGGGTACTTCGCCGAGACGTTCACGCGGCTGTTCGGCGGCGGTCACGCGGAACTGAAGCTGATGGATCCCGACGACCCGCTGAACTGCGGCATCGAGGTCAACGCGCAGCCGCCGGGAAAGAAATTGCAGCTCCTGTCGCTGCTCTCCGGCGGCGAACGCGCGCTGACGGCGATTGCGATTCTGTTCGCGATGCTGAAATTGAAGCCAACGCCGTTCTGCATACTGGATGAGATTGAAGCCGCGCTGGATGACGCGAATATCGGGTATTACGCGGATTATTTGAAGGAATACTCGAAGGGTACGCAGTTTATCGTCGTGACGCACCGCAAGGGGACGATGGAGCGCTGCAACAGCCTGTTCGGGGTGGCGATGGAGGAACAGGGCGTGAGCCGGATGGTGTCGGTGTCGCTGCAGGACTATCAGGAGTAAGGGAAAACTGAAAGGGGTATCACGGCGGGCAAATCCGCCTGATGAAAAAGGAGGCTTTTTGCATGAGTGAAAACGAAAACAATCAGTATCGACTGCTGTCGCCGTGGGCGTATGTGGGCTATGGCATCCTGTTCACGCTTCCGGTCATTGGCTGGATTCTTGCCATCGTCTTTGCGCTGAATGACGACAACCTGAATCGCCGCAACTTTGCGCGCGGTTACTGGTGCGGCGTGCTGGTGGCGGTCATCGTGGTGGTTATCCTGTCGATTGTCGGGATGGTGATGGGCGTGTCGATTATGGATGGGTTCAGCAGCTATCAGTATAACTACCGATATTGATGAGGGGCTTATCAGAAGCAAGGCTGCCCGGATGGCGCAAGCAGCGGAATCCTCTTGTGAAGTTCCACAACAATTTGGGATGCTTTTGTTAGGAATACTCAAATTATATTATTCAAAAAGAGAACGCTTGAGTTTTTTTGAGGGGAGGGTAGAATGAAAGTAAGGAATCACAAGGGAAGGAAATGACGTGGAAATTCAAAGAAAAGGGCTGAATCGGGCATTTATCATGCCGGCGGTGGTGCTTCGGCTGCTGGGCTTGATTCACGGGGCTCTTCGGCGTTGACCGCTTCTACCTCGGCTACACCGTTTCGGGCATCATTAAGCTGCTCACTGCGGGCGGCCTTGGCATTTGGGCGCTGATTGACTTCATCCGAATCGGCGTTGATTCGCTCCGCCCGGCGGATGGTTCGCCGTGGGTGGAGGAAACGCGCGACGAGAACATCCGCAGCATCGCCGCCAACATGCAGGCCATCGCCGAAAAGCTGGAGAAGCTGCAAGCGCAGAATGTTCCGGCAGAAGCACCCAAGCCGGAAGCGGACGGCGAAAATCAGGAGACACACAAGGTGTCGCTGAAAAAATAACTTCCTAATGGCAATAACCGCAGGGCTGTCAGGCGCAGGACGCTTGGCAGCCTTTCGCGTGGGGAAAAATCCGCTTGCAAACTGCGCGAAAAACCAGTACAATAGAATCGTATCCTTGAATATCAGCATGAACGAGGTGCTTTTGATGCCTTTGTGGAAACGAACGATGGCGGCGCTCCTGCTGGCGGTGATGATGATACTGCCCTTCGCGTCGGCGGAGGACGCGGGGGAGGCCGTGCCGGATGACAGCGTGGAGTGGACGGAGGGCGCGGCGAACATTACGCGCGATTTAACACTGAATGATGAGGGCGACGACGTGTCCGCCCTGCAAACCGCGCTGACGGATTTGTGCTATTACAGCGGCGACGTAACCGGGCGCTATGGCGAGGCAACGAAGACCGCTGTGGAGGATTTCCAGCGTGATTTTGCCCTTGCGGTGACGGGCATGGCGGACAAAGCGACGCAGGAAGCCATCTATGCGGCGGATTATCGCCCGCTGCGGCTGGGATGCGTGGGCGAGGACGTGCGGCAGACGCAGATTCGCCTGATGGCGCTGGGCTACTACACGGGCAAGATTTCCGGGCGCTACCTGCCCGCGACACAGGAAGCCATCCGCCTGTTCCAGACGGCGAACGCCCTGCCGATTACGGGCGAAGCGGATGTGCAGACGCTGGAGCGCCTGTTCAGCGGCGATGCCATCAGCCGGGATTCGTCCGCCGCGGCGACGCCCACCCCGTCGCCCACGCCCGGAATGCACCTCTCGGATGAAACCACCACCCCGACGCCCGCGCCGACGGTGGCGTTCGTCAAGAAATTGCAATACAACAAGTCCAAGGGCGAAGAAGTCAAGCTCGTGCAGACCCGCCTGACGGAACTGGGGTACTATTCCGGCAACATCAGCGGCAATTTTCTGGGACACACGCGCAACGCGGTGAAGGCATTCCAGCAGCAGAACGCGCTGAGCGTGGATGGCATCGTGGGCGAAAACACATGGAACGCGCTGTTCAACGACCCGGATGTGCGTGCCGCGACCGATGATCCGAAGCCTACGCCCGAACCGACGCCTGTGCCGTTTGCCATCACGGTGGACGTCAACAATCAGGTGACGACCGTCTACGGGCGCGACGAAAACGGCGATTACACCGTTGTTGTGCGGCAGATGCTCTGCTCCACCGGCACGCGCAAGAATCCGTCGGATATCGGCACATTCACACTCAATGGGCGCACGGCGCGCTGGTGCTACTTCCCGGAGTGGGGCAGCCACGCGCAGTACTGGACGCGCATCAACTCGTCCATTGCGTTCCATTCCGTCATTTACAACACGGTCAACACCATGGATTTATCGGTCAAGTCCTACAAGAACCTCGGCAAGCGCGCGTCGCACGGGTGCATTCGCCTGACCGTTGCGGATGCGAAGTGGATTTACAACAACTGCGGGGCAGGGACGGTCGTCACGATTCGCGCCGATATGCCCGCTGACCCGGAACTCCGCGCCGCGCTGAAGCTGCCCTCGCTGAACACGAAGAACATGCTGCCCTACGTCACGCCGCAGCCGACCGCAGAGCCGGATTATCGCGCCGGGACGATGCCGCCGCAGCCCTTCCGGACGCTGAAAGTGAACAGCTCCGGCGAGGATGTGTACTGGATGCAGCGGAAGCTGACGGATCTTGGCTACTATTCGGGCAAATGCTCCGGCACATTCCTGGCAGGCACGCAGAACGCGGTGAAGGCGTTCCAGAAGGCGAACAGTTTGTCTGCGACGGGGACGGCGGATGTCAAGACGCTGAATCTGCTGTATGCGGAGGAACTGTCGGCGACGCCCACGCCGGAGGTCACGGCGGATGACCGCACGCCGGAGCCGCTGCCGACGCCGGCGGCGGGGCAGTGAGATTCCCTGCGGGCGTGAATTTGAAAATAGTATAAAAATAGAACGCGCTCGTCAGCGGAAAGGCTGGCGGGCGCGTTTGCATTTGCGCACAATGGACGATGCTTGAAAATTGTGCTATATTCCCCGGCGTGGCGCGGAAATCGGCCGTTTTCTTGCTGTCGTGAACGCCGGGGGGCTGGCTGTCATTTTGCGTATGGCTGACCGCAGTATGTGCAGCGTGGCGTGCTGCCGCGTCGGCCGCTGTTCTTCGCGCCGCAGCCGGGGCAGATCCACTGCACGAATGTGCCCTCCGGCGTGTACAGCGCAACCGTGCGCGTCGCAGCGTTAATCTGCAGGTTTTGCAGGTATCCCGTGCCGATGAGCGATCTGAGCTGCTCAAGGGCTTTGCTGGAGGAGAGAACCGTGCCCAGCTGGTCAAAGGTCAGGCTTTCTTCGGTCAGCGGGAGCAGCGCGCCTGCGATACGGCGTGCGCAGGCTCTGCGGTATGCATGGCGAAGAATGCGAAAGACAGGCGTTATGAGCGCAGCGAATAGGAAAATACCCATCACGCCGGACAGCGTTTTCCCCTGCGAAAACATCGTTATCGTCGCGGAGACGGTCGCCGCCGCAAAAATGGCACAGACCAGCACAACGGGAATATCCGTTTTTTTCTTGGCGACAGCCTTTGCGCTCAAATATGGATTGGTGATGTTTGTCATTGCGCGTCTACCGCCGCCTGACAGGTTTCAAATGCTTCGTAGGGATCGCCGCCGCTTAGTACCGCCACGATGCCGTCGCCGTAGTCTTCCATATAGCTGTGCGGCATGGCGAACAGGTAGAACAGCTCGTTCTCACCGGGGAGAACATCCTCCACCAGGTTGCAGGAGCGGCAGGAGATATAGAATTCGTCTCCATCCAGATCGAGGCGGAACTGTGCATAGTAGATCTCGTTGTTGACCAGCGTGGTGAACACGGCCATCTTTTCAAAGACCTCCCGGGTTCCATGAATCGGCGCGTCCACGGACACGGACAGCATATCATCGTAGATATAAACGGTTATAAAGGCGTATTCCATCGAGTTATCGACGGAAAAGGGCACGGT
>ERZ1032461.359-NODE-359-length-12417-cov-6.879308_pt1 | contig 12417 bp, 10 predicted proteins | sample MGYA00517098_ERZ1032461 | MGnify/ENA primary metagenome ERZ1032461 (study PRJEB33719, sample SAMN04261332) | wastewater metagenome | biome: periurban shantytown; feature: human; material: feces | host: Homo sapiens | place: Peru: Lima | collected 2013-01-26 ...
GATTACGGCATCCGGCTGGAACAGGACCGCACCTACCCCATCCTTGGCACTTATAATGAGTATATCGACGTGTGCATCGGAGAAATCGGCGCGTCCTTCCACCCGGTGGTCTATCTGCTGACCAAGGACGGCGTGGTGGAGTATGTGGATGTGCTGCGCTGCCTTATATCCGGAAATGTTCTGGTCTGTCAGGACCCCATCTATATTGCAAACAACGGCGTGGCGCTGGAACGCAGCGGCAAAGAGGTAATTCTGCATCAGGAGGATGGCTCTGTGCTGGAGCTTTCTCCCCTGACGGCAGAGTGGAACGCGCAGGAGATCCCCTCGGAGGCTGTCGGTGCCTTCAACGACATGTCTGACAACCAGTTTGACTGGATGGACGTGGAAAGCAATGGTTGCGTCCAGATGGGCGTGCAGGACAACAATGTTTTCTATCAGGGCTACGCCGACTATCTGGGCGTGGTGCCGGAGGGCATGGTGCTGGGCGTCTGGACCAACGAGACGGCAGACGGGATGCCGGGCATCACCTTTGTGGCGGCGGTGAAGTACGACCTGTTCAACGAGACCCTGAACCTTACCATGATCGACGGGGAGAACCCCTTTGCCGAGGGAAAGACCCAGCTGCAGCTGATCCGCTGCCCGGATCCCTGACCCCGGCGCAGCTGAGCCCGCAGACAAGGAGGTGCAAGATGAAACACATCGCTCTCTGCGGCGCGCTGGCAGTTTTGCTGGCGGCGCTGCTGGCGGGCTGCGGGGCAAGAGCCGCGGCCTCTGCCCGCCCGGCCGACAGCCATGGGCCAAAATCGACCCCGCCGGATTCCATGCACGCCACCGCGGCGATCACCGAGCAGTACACCCTTGAAAAGGTGGTGCAGGCGGAAAACGGCGGCAAGGTTCGGCTGAACATCCATCTGCCCCGGCTGGAAAGCGACAGCGCCGACGCTGCCCGCATCAACGCCGAGATCGCCCGATACTACGAATATGATGTGCAGGAGTATGCCGACTGCCCGGAGGCAGCCGACCCGGAATCGTGGGACATCTGCATTGAGATGAACTGGAATGCCAGCTGGTACGGCGACTGCGTCAGCCTTGTGGTCAGCAGCTGCTACGGCGGTACGGATGCACCCTTCCACAATGGCTGGTGCTTCGACTTTGAAAGCGGAAACCAGCTCACCGCCACCCAGCTGCTGCAGCGCATGGGTGCAGACCCCGCCGCGCTGGAAGAAGCACTGTACCGCGACGTGAAGCGCCGGGATGAGCTGGACCGGCAGGCCGCCATCGAGAGAGGAATGCTGCCCACCGGCAGCCTGAAAGAGGGCAACACCGCATGGTGGGCCACGCTGGATGAATTGCCGCTTTCGTTTGACGAAGCGGGGAACGTTTCCTATGTGGTCAGCCGGTTCAGCGCGTCCGGGGGAGAGTATGTGAACGATATTCCGGTCATCCCGCTGGACGCGCAGCCGCTGCCGCAGGACTGGGAGCAGCAGGTGCTGGCCGAGTGGATGGCAGTCACGGCGGTGACGCAGGGTGAAAGCTATGCTCCCGCCGACCGGAACGAAAGCTTTACTCTGCGGCTGGAAAAGGCCGAGATCACCGGCACGGTGACCGTCTCCTTCATCCGGGAAACATACGTCAGCCCGCAGATCCAGTCCGCTGCCGAGACCCGCACCGGAGAGCTGAATGCCGGCGCTGTGACCGGCTGGGACGGGGAAAAAAGTCAGGGCTGGAACCTGAAATGTCTCAGCGAGGACGGCAGAAGCTGCTGGACCATCTCCATGATGGAGGACCGCTCGCTGCGGATGCAGTCCACCGGCCCCAAAAAGGGCAGTGAGGTCTGGTACGTTTTTCAGCGCACCGAGGCGTGGGACGACATCGGCTACACCGCCATCCCCCGCAGGCTGTGGGGAACATACCGCGCTGGAGACGAGTCCGCAAAGGGCATCCGCTGGATGACCTTCCTGCCGGACGGCAGCTGCTGCATGAGTGTGGAATGGGACGGGTGGAACGGCACCCTGACCGGCACCGCCGAGGGAACACAGGGCCGCACCGAGGACGGCACCGAGCTGCACTTCACGCTGACCGACACGGACGGCAGACCCTGCGAGTTCTGGGCCATTTTGCTGAACGATGACGGCAGCCCCAGCGGCTGCAGCCTGAAATACCGCGCCGGAGAAGTACTGTTTGACCGGGACACGCGTCCCATTTACTGGAAAAACGACTCTCCGGATCTAACCCTTGAACCGTGACCAAAACCGGAAACCGTGCGATAACAGAAAGTTATCGTTTGCACAAATAAAACATACAGGAGGAAATTACTATGGGTCTTATCAAAGCAGGTATGGGCGCACTGGGCGGAACCCTTGCAGACCAGTGGAAGGAATTTTTCTACTGCGATTCTCTGGACAAGGATGTGCTGATGGTCAAGGGCCAGAAGCGCACCTCCCGCCGCAGCTCCAACAACGGCGAGGACAACATCATCACCAACGGCAGCGGCATCGCTGTGGCAGACGGACAGTGTATGCTCATCGTGGAGCAGGGCCGCGTGGTGGAGGTGTGCGCCGAACCGGGCGAGTTCACCTTTGACGCATCCACCGAGCCCAGCGTGTTCACCGGCAACTTCGGCGACAGTCTGGCAGCTACCTTCCAGACCGTAGCCAAGCGCTTTACCTACGGCGGCGACACCGGCAAGGACCAGCGGGTGTACTACATCAACACCAAGGAGCTGGGCGAGATCCTGTACGGCACTGCCACCCCCATCCCCTTCCGGGTGGTGGTCAGCGAGGAGCGGGGCTACAAGCTCTCGGTGAACCTGCGGTGCAACGGCAGCTTCACCTGCCGCATCTGCGACCCGCTGCTGTTCTACACCAATGTGTGCAGCAACGTCTCCACCCAGTATGACGCATCCGAGATCGCGCCCCGGCTGAAGAGCGAGCTGATGAACGCCCTGCAGCCCGCTCTGGCCACCCTTTCGGCAAACAAGGTGCAGTATTACGAGATCCCCGCCCACACGCTGGAGATCTCCGAGGCGCTCAACGAGCAGCTGTCCAATGTCTGGCGCAAAAAGCGCGGCATTGAAGTGTTCTCCTTCAACATCAACTCCCTGTCCATCCCGGAGGAGCAGCAGAAGAAGATCACCGAGTGGGAAGAGAACGCCATGACCACCGATCCCACCACCGCTGCCGCCCGTCTGGTGGGTGGTCAGATCGACGCCATGAAGACCGCCGCCGGCAACACCGCCGGTGCCATGACCGGCTTTATGGGCATGGGCATGGCAGCCGGTGCAGGCGGCATGGGCGGCATGAGCGCCCAGAACCTGTTCGCCATGGGCCAGCAGGCCCGTCCGGACAGCGTGGACGCGCCCCAGCAGGTCAGCCGTCCCGCACCTGCCCCGGCGGACAGCTGGCAGTGCAGCTGCGGCGCTACCGTTACCGGCAAATTCTGCCCGGAATGCGGCAGCAAAAAGCCGGAGCCGAAGCCGGCTGCGGACAGCTGGACCTGCAGCTGCGGTGCTACCGTTACGGGCAAGTTCTGCCCGGAGTGCGGCAAGCCCCGCCCGGCGGCAGCAGAGGGCTGGACTTGCCGCTGCGGCGCAGTGAACAAGGGCCGCTTCTGCTCCGAGTGCGGCAAACCCAAGCCCGCCGGTACGCCCAAATATAAGTGCGACAAATGCGGCTGGGAGCCGGAAGACCCTGCTCACCCGCCCAAGTTCTGCCCGGAGTGCGGCGACCCCTTTGACGACAGCGACCGGACCTGATAAACAGCAAACATGGAAAGGAGCATACCATGATGGGATTCTTCTCCAATTTATTCGCAAAACAGAACTGTGCGGTCTGCGGCAAGGAGTGCGGCACCCTGCACCGCTCCAAGCTCCGGGACGGACAGTTCCTCTGCGATGACTGCGGCGACCAGTGCTCCAAATATATCCGGCTCAGTGAGCTGACGCTGGACGAGGCCAAGGAGCACATGGAGTATATGGCCCGGATGAAGCGGGTGTTCGACGAGGTGTTCAACAAGACCGAGTTCCGGGTCAACGCATACCCCTCCACCCCGACGCAAATGGGGCTGGTGTTCTGCGATGAGCTTGGAATGCTGTACATCGACGACCGCACCGGCGGACGGGGCAAGATGCCGGAGCTGATCCGCTACGACCAGATCGCCAGCTATGAGGAGTATCTGGACGAGACCCCCGCCAAGGAGCCGGGCCAGGAACCCACCCTCAACGGCGGCGGCCTGAAGCTGAAGCTGGTGCAGCCCCGCAGCATTACCGAGGCCCAGACCCAGCGGGGCATGCATCCCCACCCCTACATCAAGCAGGAGCTGGTCATCTGCTTCAGCAAGCGGGACCGGCGGGAGATCGGCTATGCCCACATCGCACGGCAGCATCTGGACCACATCTTCGGGGTCCACGATAATGAGACCAGCATGTTCGGCCGCCGGATGTCCAAGGCCGAGGAACGGGAGCTGAAGGGCCAGATGGGCATGATCGGTGCCATGGGTGCCGTGGCATCCGCCGCCATGAAGGGCGGGCAGCTCTCTGAGCAGGAAAAGGCCCGCTTTGTGGAGAACATCAATCTGGCAAACGATGCCCAGACCGGCGGCATGGCATTGTACAGCCGCCGTGCTGACGAAGCCTTTGCAAAGGTGCAGTGACCCCAAAAGGAGGAACGGATATGAGAAAGATCCAGCGCAGAGATTTCCTCAAGGCCATGGGCCTTACCACCGCCGCCCTCGGCCTGACCGCCTGCGGCGGCTCCGGTGCTGCCAGCGCATCCAGCGTTTCCAGTGCACCGGCTTCCAGCAGCAGTGCCCCGTCCGCTTCGGCACAACCGGAAGCAGCAGAGGACAAAGCCGCCCCTGCAGGGCCCCCTGTGACCCAGTTCCAGACCGGGGAACTGACCATCGGCGAATACACCTTCAAGGCACAGTACATTCCCTTTGACGTCCGCCGCGAGGTATGCGGTGCCTATCATTTGATCCAAGCGGACAGCTACCGGGGCAATTACTTCTTCAGCTTCTACAACGAGGACGATGAAGAGCAGTCTGCCAAGATCTTCGAGTATGCCATCAAGGACGACCGACTGACCCCGGTGGAAGAGTACAACATTGACGGCAGCAACGCCCTCAGCATCGACCGCAATGGCATCCTGTACGCCATGGACCACTTTGATGTCTACTGCTACGATCTGAACAGCAGCGACCCGGAGGAGCCCAGCGACGCACTGGACTACTGGGGCAGCTGCTATTCCTCCAAGGACCGGGATCTGACCGTGATCTACTGGACCAACTCCGCGCCGGTGCTGGTGCAGGACGGCGAGTACACCGAGCTGACGCTGAAGGGCGATAACGAGATTGGCCCCTTCTACAGCATGTCCTCCCTGAACCTCAGCGGGGACGAGCTGCTGACGGTGGGCGAGCTGGAATCCAGCGGCGATGATTACTTTGCTGCCTTTGATCTGGACGGCAATGAGCTGGCCCGCAGCTCGCAGCCGGTGGGCAGCTTTAACGCCGTGATGATGAAGCGCCCCAACGGCTATCTGCTGGACACGGGCTATATGTGGGAGCTGTACGCGCCGGACGGCACTTTTTTGGAAAAGTCCCTTCCCGTGGGTGAGCGCGAGACCCTGTGCCAGCTGTGCGGCGACTTCTGCACCTTTGATGTTTTCCTGCCGCTGGAAGAAAACGCTTTCCTGGCAGTGGGCCACCACGGCAAAGCCACCGAGCCGGACGAACCGGTGGTGTTCCGCATCACTACGGATTTCTGAGCCGACCGCTTCGGCGGGGGAGACCAACGCAAAAACAGCGGGGCCGGGGAAAAGCCCCCGGCCCCCTTTGAAACAACAGGAGGAAACGCTATGGCAGGAATGCTGGAATACAAGTGCCCCTGCTGCGATGGCGCCATCCAATTTGACAGCGCCACCCAGAAGATGAAATGCCCTTACTGTGACACCGAGTTCGACGTGGATACCCTCAAGGGCTACGACGAGGAGCTGAAGGACGAAAAGCCCAGCGAGATGGAGTGGGCGACCCCCGGCGGCAGCTGGGCAGAAGGAGAGACCGCCGGTCTGCATACTTACAGCTGCAAGAGCTGCGGCGGCGAGATCGTGGGCGACGACACCATGGCCGCTTCGGCCTGCCCCTTCTGCGGCAACCCCATCGTCCTCACCGGACAGTTTGCCGGGGCCCTGCGGCCCGACCTCATCATCCCCTTCAAGCTGGACAAAAAGGCCGCCAAGGCAAAGCTGCAGGAGCATCTCAAGGGCAAGACCCTGCTGCCCCGGGTGTTCCGCAGCCAGAACCACATCGACGAGATCAAGGGCGTGTATGTGCCCTTCTGGCTCTTTGACAGCGACGCCGACGCCCAGCTGCGCTTTACCGCCACCCGCACCCGCTGCTGGTCGGATGACGACTACGATTATACCGAGACCAACTACTACTCCGTCCGGCGGGACGGCACACTGGGTTTTGATGCCGTGCCAGTGGACGGCTCGTCCAAGATCGAGGACGACCTGATGGAGTCCATCGAGCCCTTCGCCATGCAGGATGCCATCCCCTTCCAGACCGCCTATCTGGCGGGCTATGTGGCAGACAAATACGATGTGAGCGCCGAGGACAGCATCGAGCGGGCCAACAAGCGCATCCGCCGCTCCACTGAGGAGACGTTCCAGCAGACCGTTACCGGCTACGATTCGGTCAAGGTGGATAACAGCAGCATCCAGCTGCACGGCGGCAAGGCAAAGTATGCGCTGTTCCCGGTCTGGCTGCTGAGCACCAGCTGGCGGGGTGAAAACTATCTGTTTGCCATGAATGGTCAGACCGGCAAATTCGTGGGTGACCTGCCCGTGGACAAGGGCGCTGCCCGCAAGTGGATGCTGGGTCTTACGGCTGCCCTTTCCGCCGCGTCCTACGGCGTGATGTGGCTGCTGTGGCTGGCACGGATCCTGTAAAGGAGGGACGAACGATGAAAAAGACTTCCAACCGACTGCACTCCCTCTTTGCGGCGCTGGCAGCACTGATTCTTGCGGCGGCGCTGGCTGTTCCGGCCTTTGCGGTAGAGGGCGGCTTTGCCGACCTGTACTACCGCATGTTCGACGACGCTGAGGTGCTGACCGAGGACGAGGACAACGAGCTGGAGGACGCACTGGAAGAGCTGAGCGTCCGCCAGAGCTTTGATGTGGTCATTGCCACCATCGAGTCGCTGGAAAGCGTGGACTACGACAGCATGGAGGCCTATGCCGATGACCTGTATGACTTCTGCCAGTTCGGCTACGGCCCGGAGATGGACGGCGTGCTGCTGCTGGTGAGCGTAGGCGACCGCAAGTGGCACATCTCCACCTGCGGCTACGGCATCACCGCCTTTACGGATGCCGGCATCCAGTACCTTGGCCAGCAGATGACCCCCTTCATGGCCGATGGAGACTACGCCGGTGCCTTCCGCACCTTTGTCCAGTGGTCGGACGCCTACATCGACGCTGCCCGGTCGGGCCGCCCCTATGACGTGAAGAATCTGCCCAGAGAGCCGCTGTCTCTCATGTACCTGTTCCTTGCGCTGGGCATCGGCCTTGTGCTGGCATGGGTCGTCGTTGGCGTGATGAAAAGCCAGCTGCGCAGCGTGGCGTTCCAGGAGAACGCCGCCAGCTATGTGCGGGAGGGCAGCATGAACCTGACCAACAGCCGGGAGCTGTTCCTGTACCGGGACGTGAGCCGCACCGAGCATGTGGAGGCAAAGGACTCCGACAGCTCCGGCGGCAGTTCCACCCACACCTCCTCCAGCGGCACGACCCACGGCGGCGGAGGCGGTTCGTTCTGAAAGGAGCATGTTTATGAACCCTTATCTTTCGGAAAAAGCCCGCGGTGAGATCCCTCGTGTCCTCAAATGGCTGCGGAATGCGGGGCTTGCCTTCTGCGTGTTCTGCTCGGTCGGCGGGCTGTATACCCTCTGTCTGGACCTGCAGGCCAAGGACACCTCCCACGTGGGAGGCTATGTGCTCTGGATCGTGGTGGGCGCTGTGCCCCTCGTGCTGTTTGCCCGCGGGGAGGCCCGCCGCTACCATGCAAGGACCATTGCCTGCCGGGTGGAGAACTACTCCGGGCCGGAAGTGCCTTTGCGGTGGCTGTACAACAGCGTTGGTATGGACGCAAAGGACATTGCATGGTATTTTGAAAAAGGATATTTTGCAAACCTCACGCTGGATCTGAACAAAAAGATGATCCGCAAGCGGATGATGCCCCGCAGCGAGCTGAAGCGGGGCTGAGGAAACAGAAAGGAGTATTTTCATGGGACTTTTTGATAAGATGAAGCAGGCCGCTTCCGCCGCCGGTGGAAACCAGACCGTCACCTTTACCTTTCAGGAACTGCCGGAAAGCCTTGCCCAGATGCAGGCGCTGCCGGAAGCAAGCCTTGACACCCCCTTCAAGACCGCGGCCCTCACCGTCTGCGCGCTGTGCGCCTACGGTGCCGACAAGAACATCGGAAAGGAGATGCTCAACTGGCTGCGCGGTCCCCGTCCGCTGAACGGGCAGGATATCTCCTTTTTGAACGACCGCTTCCGGGACGGCAAAAGCTACATCCCCTTCTCCTACTTTGTGGGTGCATCGCCGGAAAACGGCTATACCCCCCGCCAGCCCTTCACCCTGCTGGTGGGCAGCAATCACACCTCCAACGTGGAGGAGGGCTATTGCAAGCTGTTTATCCCCTGCGGCGGTGCCGATGATCCCCGCCCCATCAAGCTGCGCCGCAAGGGCAACGGACAGTGGTTTCTGTGGGAGCAGTACCTGATGACCGGCATCCGCGTCCCCACGTCTGCCGACCCGTGGGCGTAAGATGAAGGGCGTAACCATGAAGCTGTTTGCCGCTCTGCTGGCGCTGACCCTGAGCCTTGCGGGCTGCGGGCCGGTGGACGGCGACCCCATCCGCTCCGGCGCGGCAGCTTCGGACAGCGCTCCCCGGCCGGACGCTGTGACAGTGGCGCAGCTGCGGCAGCAGGCCGAACAGAACGGCAGCCTTGCCGCAGTGCTCTATCTGGGCAGCGTCCCGGAGCGCACCGCCGATGTGGACGCTGCGCTGGAAGTGCTGAAGCCGCAGTGGACGTTCCTCTCGGACATCCCGGCAGACCGCTGGGTCGCAGCGCCGGGCGGCGGGCGCGAGCTGTACTGCATCTTTGCCGTGCGCAGGGAGGATACGCTTTTTGTCTACGAAAAGCAGGACCCCCAGTACCCGCACCAGACGGGCCGGGAGCTTTATTGCAAGCAGGATGGTCAGCCCATTCTGCTGCTGTGCAACGGCACCCCTGACACCCCCGACATCACGGCGGTGGTCTACTGCACCACCGGCCGCGCGCTGGACTGGTCGCCCCGGCTTTCTGCCGGGACCGGCAGCCCGGAGCCGGTGGAGGGCGTAGACGATTTTTCCCAACACCCAACGCCCGGCGCTGCCTCCTGAGGTGCGCCCCGGCAGGGCATGAGAAAGGAGAACTTATGAAAAACCTGAAGCTTCTGGCCGCCCTGCTGGCGCTGACCATCGGTCTGGCGGGCTGCGGCAAAGGCAGCAGCACCCCCAGCTCCAAGCCCGAAAAAATGCTGGACGGAAACAACATGATCGCATCGCCGTCCGCCAAACAGGAGTACACCGAGCCGGAGGACGTGACCTACATGCGCCTGCTGGCCGGGGAGGACGAATACCGCGCCTGTGTGCTGTATCTGGGCGGCTCTTACGAGATCACCACCGATGTGCAGAAGGTGCTGGACAGCCAGACCGACCTGCGGGAGCTGTGGGGCTTCGTCTACGACATCCCGCAGGATCACTGGGTCGTGGCACCGGACGGCGGGTGCGATTTGTACTGCATCTTCCCGCAGGACCCGGATGCCACCCTGTTCGTCTACGAGACGAGCCTGACAGACGATGCCGAAAACCCGCTCCAGCGCGGCAAACAGCTTTATTACAGTGAGGACGGCCAGCCCATCCTGCTGCTGTGCAACATCAGCGATATCGCCCCCAACACCGAGGTGGAGCTGTACCCCAGCACCGGCGAAGAGCTGGTATTCAACCCCTTCCTTTCCGGCGAGAACGGCCATGTGGTGGAAGCCGAGGGCGTGTGCGACTTTACCATCTATCCGGAGGGGGACGACTGGGAAACCATCACCAGTCCGTGGTCGCTGGAAGGCAACTGGCTGGAGATTGCCCGCGACACCGACGAGGGCTATTCTGAGACCGACCCGGCAGACGCCGACCGGATGTGTTTTTTGCCCACAGACGCCGAGGCCGAGGGCGACCAGCTGCCCCTGACCGCCAGCTACATCACCCCCTACCCGGAGCTGAATGTGGAGGAAGCGGACCTGTTCTACCACGAAGGCACCCCGGAGGTGCCCTTCCAGACCAATCAGGAGTGGTACGCTACCTTTACCGCAGAGGACGGCTCCCGCTACGCTGTCACGCTGGAGGACGAGGACACCCTTGCCCTGAAGGTCTATCTGGACGGCAACGAGAGCTACCTGAGCCTTGTCAATACTGTCTACTTTGCGCGGCAGGAGGCCATGGGCTGACCGCCGCCGACCCACACCGGGAGGAATGCACCATGAAACACACCAAAAAGATCACCATCCTCCACTCCAATGATCTGCACGGAGACTTTCTGGCAGAGCAGGTGGACGAAAAACTGGTGGGCGGCGTCTCCATGCTGTCCGGCTACATCGAAAAGGTGCGGGCCGAAGAGCCCAACACCATCTACGCCATTGCGGGCGATATGTTCCGCGGCTCGGTCATCGATTCGGAGTACAAGGGCCTTTCCACCATTGAGATCATGAACGCCCTTGCCCCGGACATCGTCACCATCGGCAACCACGAGGTGGACTACGGCATCGCGCATCTGCTGTTCATCGAAAAATGCGCACGCTTTCCCATCATCAACGCGAACCTCTACATCAAGAACACCCCCACACGGCTGTTCACCCCCTACAAGATCCTGCGGGTGGACGGGATGAACATCCTGTTCATCGGCATCATCACCCAGGACGTCATCAACCAGACCAAGTCCGAGTCGCTGGTGGGGTCCTTTGTGGACACCGCTGCCGCCGCTGCCGAGGTGGGCAAGATCTGCAACGCCCACAACAGCATCGACATCGACTTTACCGTGCTGCTGACCCACATCGGCTTTGAGGAGGACCGCCATCTGGCCCGTCAGCTGGACCCGGCGTGGGGGGTGGACCTGATCATCGGCGGCCACAGCCACACCTATCTGGAACATGCCGTGGAGGAAAACGGCGTGGTCATTGCGCAGGCGGGCACCGGCACCGACCAGATCGGACGCTTTGACATCATCGTGGACACCGACAACAACTGCATCGATTCCTACACATGGCACACGGTGCCCATTTGCGCCGACACCTGCCCCCGCAACCCCGCCATGGAGCAGGTGCTGCACCGCTTCACCAGTCAGGTGGACGAAAAGTACAGCCACATCGTAGGGCGCTTCCGCCGAGAGCTGACCCACCCGGAGCGCACCCGGGAGACCGAGCTGGGCAACCTGTTTGCGGACATCTTCACCCGCAGCCTTGGCATCGATATCATGCTCATCGGCTCCGGCAGCATCCGGGCCGAGAAGCTTGGCCCCATCGTCACCTACGGCGACCTCATCGAGGGCTTCCCCTACGACGACGGCGTGTTCATGTTCAAGGTGACCGGACAGCAGCTGCGGCAGATGCTGCGCTACATGCTGCGGGAGGAAGCCTACGCCGGGCACACCGAGTTCTACCAGCTGCCCTCCACCCTGCGGCTGCGCTACGACCGCGCCAAAGGCGACTTTGACTACTTTACCTACTGCGGCAAAGAGGTGGGCAAGGAGATCGGCGACGATGCCCTGTTCACCGTGGGGCTGCAGAACTACCACTTCAAAAACATCGAGAGCTTTTTCAACATCTCCTACGAAACCATCTGCAAACTGCAGAAGCCCCGCAGCGTGGCCACCTCCTGTCAGGATATCCTGATGGAATACTTCCGGGAGCACGAGATGCTGGACGCGGCGGTGGACGGCAGAATGACCATTCTGGCCCCGGACGCTCCGGCAGGCTGAACGCCCCGCCGGGCAAAACGCCTTTTCCCCAAAAAGAAAACAGCACGAAAAAGGGTACCCTTTTTCGGCAGAAGCTGACGCTTCTCCCGAATGGGTTCCTGAAAGAAATATTTTTTACAATAGAAAGGAGCGCCCCATGAAACAGCGATTCTCAAACCGAACGCGTCTTGTCAGCGCCCTGTTGACACTGGCAATGGTATTCACCTTTTTGCCCTTCAGCGCGTTTGCGGCGAGCACGGCGAGCACAGAAATTGATTTTAGTTCGCCGGATTTTAAGCTTAATTTCCCGGATGAGGAATTTCGGCGCTTTCTCAAAGAATGTTGTGACACAAACGGTGATGGCAAGCTCGAT